>ENA-OWOF01000006-OWOF01000006.1-gut-metagenome-genome-assembly--contig:-NODE-6-length-180183-cov-5.837246_pt1 | contig 180183 bp, 147 predicted proteins | sample MGYA00248255_ERZ651790 | MGnify/ENA primary metagenome ERZ651790 (study PRJEB26908, sample SAMEA4031711) | gut metagenome | biome: gut; feature: normal infant; material: stool | place: China | collected...
AGACAGCCTGCCTTGCCCGACCCTTTTTATTCACATATATTGCCGTGGCACTTGCTCATGTAACCTGCCTGCAACCGCCTACAATTCTTCCTTAAGGCATTCAAGCAGTCCTTTGCAGCCTGCCAGAACGTCCCTGTAGGTTACCTCAAAATCTCCCGTATACCATGGGTCTGCCACATCAAGCCCACTTCCCGCAAAAGTAAGCAGCTTATATATCTTCTCATCCGGATCTCCGCCCGATATCCTCTGCATATTGCGGATATTCTCAGTATCCATTCCAATAAGGTAATCATATTCCTCATAATCATTCAGAGTCATCTGCACTGCCCTGTGAGGAATCACCGGAATCCCTTCTTTCTTCAACTTGGCAACAGTGCCATGATGCACCCCATTACCAATCTCCTCGCGGCTTGTCGCCGCCGAATTAATATAGAACTTATCAGCAAGCCCCTCTTTCTCAACTAAATATGTCATAACGCTTTCTGCCATAGTGCTTCGGCAGATATTGCCGTGGCAGATGAAAAGTATTTTTATCATGTTCTTATATCTCCTTAAATCGTCGTATTTCCTTATATTTAAAGGGTTTTTACAACTTTCATTTTTCTTGTAGTTTCTGTATCTTCTTATAAATTCTCATGTTTTCGCAGTCAAAAGTTGTAAAATAATTACTCAACATCTTTATCTTTGTTGCACTCGGAAAATTAAAGTCTTTTTAGGTATCCCACTATATAAACATTGTTGAGATAAAAATTCTTCTAAATCTTCCAATATAATAGATATTACTTCATTTCGTTTATTATATTTATCTCGAAAAACAAATTCTATTTCCCCTTTTTTGTTCAGTAAAATTTCAATATGCCCATGCATTAAAGAATTTCTCATACGCTCAACAATATATTTCTGAATTGAGCAATTTTGTGTTTCATTTCTCCGTCTATATTGCTCCCAATTTTCATTTTGATACTTGAACTTAGATACATTAAGGTCTTGATATTTCAGTTTCTCGTAGTCATCATCTTCTGTTCGCAACGCAAAATTCATAGAATATAAATAAACAAAACCAATCTTAAATGAAATTTTTGCATTTTCATCTTCATATAATTCCAGTAGTGATTTTTCAAGTTGTTTCTTATATTCCTCAATTTCGTTTTGAGTAACATTCTTACTATCACGTTTCGTACAGTAGGCATAAAATACGTTATTAATCTGACTGATATGTACCAAAAAATTTGACAATTCCGTTTCAAAATCAAGAAATGTTTTTAATCCATAAAAATACTCATCATATGTTTGTATTTTCAATTTTTTTGTTAATTTTTTGTAATCCCGCATTTTTATAATCTTATTTAATTCTAGTTCATTAACATTAATTTTATCATTATTTTGTTGCAAAAACGGTAACAATTTTTTATTATCTCTGGACACTTGTGCCAACTCACTCATTATCCCTTTATTGTATCCATTATATATGTTTTCATCACATATTCTAGGTGTAATTTCATAGAAATAATATTTCCAAAAACTTTTCTTCTGTAATCGCAAAGAATATTTTAAAAAAAAGGAATTTTTAAACAAAAGCCCCGAACTATAATTATTAAAAAAACGTTGAATTAATTCGTGAAGAACAAATTCAAAAACAATACCTGAATCCTTTCTTATTCCATCGTCTTTGTTATATAGCCAATAAAGGATTAATGTACCATTTTCTTGTGAGAAAAAATTTCCATATTGCATATGCGCCATTGAGTTTCGTATAGTCATAATTTGATCCCATGGTTTTTTCTTTTTATTTTCAAAAGAATGAAACAAGCAAATATTAGAAATATCATTAGTTAATGGTTCTTGTTTAATAAATTCAAAATAATCTTTTAAATGAATATCATTTTCTACTTCTCTGATAAACTCCTTAAAACTATATCCATTTTTATAATAATCATTCAATTTCTCTTTATTCAACAATAATAAACAACTATCAATAAATACACGAAACCTTCCGTAGTCGAAACCATTATGCTTAATTATTTCTCCTGTTCTGAATCTTTCGATTATCTTATCGATGTTAATCTCCTGAAAATATAGATTTTGATATTCATTAATTAACACCAAATTATTGTTTAAATAATTCAACATAACCGCTCATCTCTCTTTCTAAAGAACAAATTTTTATCATATCGGACATCTTTCAAAAATTGTAAACTCGTTGTAAATTTCTCTCTAACTTTCTCGAAATCCGCATAAAATAAGGAGATTTAGACAAAAGAGAAACTCCTGCCGTGGCAGATGAATAAAACTTTTATCATAGTAATTGATTGCTCCTTTTTGCCCGAAAAAGCCCAGTTTTGCGGGTATTTCCGAGATATTGATTTAGCATTTATTTATGTGTTAATAAGGCAAATTTTCTCCTTTATATTTTGGCATAGATAGCTTTTACTCCTGCATCGGAAATAAATTGAATTTCTGACTTTATCAAGCCTTCTTTTCCCCTCCGGTAGCCCAGAAAATATGTCAAATAGTTTGCGTCTTCACGGGATATATTCAATGTAGTTGCAAGGTCTGAAATCCAGCATTTCCTTTTCCCGTAATTTTCAATAATATAATCATATAATTCATGTATAGTCATAATCAATCCTCCTTCAAAATTCCATCAATTTTCTTTATCTTTTCGATACTTACAGAATCAGTATGTATAAGCAGATTAAGGTATTTGTTCAGACGAACAAGCCTACTAACTTCGTCTGCTCTCAAATCACCTAATTTAACTTCTTCTGCCTCTACTTTTTCTACATTCTTATTGCCTTCAACAAGATAATTATAATAGGCTGTCAATGTTACTCTCATAAGAAACGGCGACTTTACTCTAGAAATCTTAAATACATCTTTGAATCGTTCTACCACATCATCTAATAATTCACAATTGGTTCGAACTTTTAATGAAGTAGGTAAATCATTCCTTTCTTCAACACTTATTACCTTTTTTGCTGCAGCAATCAATTGATTATCAGTCAAATCTTTGGTATACAGTAATACCCTGTTAAAAATAGCTTGTCTGTCAAAGCCTTCTACTCCTCCTTCCATTTCAACAATTCGTTCAAATAAAGTAATAATAGTTGTCGTCGGTTTCACAGATACATATTTTTCTTCCATTACAGTATCCTCCTTGTTAATTATTTCAGAATAATATTTCTACTTACTTCCGCTTTTGGAATCAAAATACCAAATCCCTCTACGTTTCGCAAGTGCTTTTCGGAATATTTTTTCCATTTACATCTCTTTTTGGAAACACCAAAAAGCTCCAGCCGGAGCGTCTCTGCTACGTAACATTACACTACTTTAAACATTTTCTGCGATACCGCTTTGGCATCGTTTTTCTTCTCTATCTCCGCCTGTGCTTTCCTAAACTCTTCCATTCGTTTCAATTCTTCCTCTGCATCATCAAATCCGATATGCGTGTACACATTCATTGTAACACTTATATCCGAATGCCCCATGAGGTACTGTAATATCTTCGGATTCATTCCCGATTTGGCCATATTGCTGCAATAGGTGTGTCAGCATACATGAGGTGTAATGTTTGGCATCTGTACTCGGTAGATATCATTGTATCTGCCAACCATATGATTGAATCGGTGCTGCTAGTGCATTGCAACTAGTGGCATTCCATTATCATCGTAAAATAGAAATCCACTGTAGCCATCTATAAATTTTTCCACCTTGGGAGCATTGCTGTCCTCAATGATTGCCTGAAACATTTCTGCTATATCCTCTGTAATCGGCAGTACCCTTGTTCCGGCATCTGTCTTTGTGGTTTCGATGATATATTGCATATCCGATGTTCTCTGTAACTGATGGTCGATATTCACTGTTCGTTTCTCCAAATCAATATCCTTCAGCGTCAGTCCACAAAACTCCGAAATTCGCATTCCCATACGAAAGAGTATGTAGTGTACTTTACACTATCTATCATTTCCTTAACAATTTCACTATTCCTATAACCGATTCGATTAATACTACAGCCACAAATGGTATTCCCATAAGCGTCACGGCGAACATCATATATTCTATCCCATTCAGCAGATGTTCCCATCCTCCTGTAGCCTGCGACACTATCCACATTTGATTGTTAACCAAAGCACCTATCAGAAATCCCAGTATCAGTCCACAGATCAGCCACGTCTCGCAGATTATGACGACATCTTTCAGCCGCACCATCTGATTGTCATATATCCATCTCCTAAATATAATATACAAAACCCCACACATCAGGGGGACCACAAATACAACAATCAGATTGAAACTGTCGTTATATGTTTCTTCCATATAATCTGACATCGTCATAATACCCCAACATATGAGCTGTGCTATCAGACACAGTAATATTTTCTTCTTCATAATCCCCCTTAGGGAACATTTCTTATACATTATCGTATACACTCCTGTTCCAGTTTGATCTTTTGTGCCAGCATGTACCGTGCCACTTCCTGTTCTTCCTCGGAAAACCGGCTTTCCCTGCTCTATCCTATCTCTTATATACAGAATAAAACTGTGGGTGTCTTCGCTCAACACCCGAGATTTTAGCTCCGCAAGAATTTCACTTGACAGTCTTTCACTATGGAATGAAAATGTAAAACAAATCTGTCAAAACAACTCATAGTAAATATTCGATAAAAATGCAATGTTTAATATGCAATTCTAAAATAATCCAAATACGCCTTATACTTATCCTGTGCGGTCAGACAGGTATCTGTCAGATAACCTTTTTCATTGTTCCATTCTTTCAATCCACGATAATAGAACATCTTCAGATTATCCTCGATGATAAACGGAATGATATTATATTTCAGACATTCCTTGAACATAATTAATCTGCCCACACGACCGTTGCCGTCCTGGAATGGATGGATGCGTTCAAACTTCACATGGAAATCCAGAATATCCTCAAAAGTCTTTTCTTCTTTTCCGTTGTACTCTGTCAGCAGAGCTTTCATTTTACCGGCAAATTCTTCCGGAAGTGCTGTATCCATACCACCGACTTCATTCGGTATCTTTTTATAGTCGCCTACGGCAAACCAATCTTTTCTGGAATCACTGGTACCACTCTTCAAGATCAGATAAAGTTTTTTAATAAACTTCTCTGTCAGAGCTGCCTTTGCATTATCAATAATCATATCAATACAGTAGAAGTGATTTGCTGTTTCAATCACATTATCCACATTCAGCACATCTTTTTCTACACAGATGGTGTTGGTTTCAAATATATATCTGGTCTGATCGTGAGTCAGGCGGTTGCCTTCAATATGATTGGAGTTATATGTTAACTCAATCTGTGTCTTATGATAAATACCACCGGAATACTTACTTGCCTTCTGCTCCTGCAGAATATTTAGCAATGTAATTGGCTGCTCTTTCTTTTTATTGGAACGCTCTGGCTTTTCTACATTTTCGGGAATGTTCCAAGTCTTGCCGGTAAGAAACGCACCGTTTACTCGTCCCTGAGCACAGTAATTTCTGACACTACGTTCCGACACATCCCATTTTTTCGCTATTTCAGTAACTGAAAGGTATCGCATCTGCTCTCCTCCGTTATAAATCAAATCTAAATATATACTTTACTATGATATAGTATACTGCATTATCGGCAAAATATCAAACATTCACAAGTAATGTTTTTCTTTATTTTGCCGTTTTTGAACTGGCTCTATTTCAAATCATTCATAAATTACTTCTCTGTCTACTGCTTTCTCCTCCATCTCTTTCAGCAGATTCATGTGCCTTACCCAAGCCATAGCGTCAGATCATCAAACAATATCGGATTATGCTCTTGCAAAAACACTCTGCGCATCCTGCCGTACTTGTTCAAAATCTTATCTTCCACTGGTTTTAATTCAATTATTGAGATAAAGCAGTCTTCCACAGGCATACAGATTTTCTGATTCATCAGTTTCTTAACTTTGAAATCATTTCTCACAGAAGTATGTAATCTGTCGTTAATTGCTTTAAGTTGCACATAAATCAAAAAAGCGAAGTGCTTATCGTAACACTCCGCCAAAAGCCTAACCGGTTTGAGCATAAAATGCTTGGTTAGGTCTGCCTTATTATTTTATGCAATAAAACATATTTTAAACACTCAAATGCGACTTCCAATCTGTCGGAAGATTCATTGATGCAATATTGATTATGCTATTATTTTTTTCAATCAACTTATCAAATTCATATACAAACTCTTTCCACTCTTCATCTGACGATCTTAGATATTTCATTGCCAATAAGATTTGATATAATCCGTTATGTGCAGGCATAGGTATAATTTTATCTACATCAAGGATTTCTGGTGTAGTATGTATTGTTCGATTGTATATTCTCGAATTGTGGGCACACATATTACGTAATATTGAGACTCCCTGTATCCATGAAGTGAACATTTTCTTAGATGGATTTACCAAATTTCCCTTTTTCGATTTATACTGATAATTAGCCGCCAATACTGAGTATGAACTTCCCGTTCCTGTTTTCAAATTCTTAATTATCTTTGACAAAGTGCCAAAAGATAAAACCTCAACAATCGCCCATACAGGCACTTCTCCATCATGATTATTAAAATTATGTTTAATGAACACATCATTAGATCGAGCAATCTCAGATGCTATGGTAGACATATTCTGCCAATACAGTTTTTTATCCTTAAAAATCGACGAATCTTGCAAAACAAGTGGTTCTCTATGTATAAGTAACGATTCCACTAATCGCACTCTCAAAGATACCTCAATCTTAGAAATCATAGAAAAAATTAAGCAGGATAATTCCCGGTCAAAATAATACAGTTTCAGGACATCTTCAAACCTTGTCCCCGGAACATACTTTTTGGCAGCATTATCATATAAATGAAAACAATATCCTCGTAAGCGATAGAATCCAACTGAATTCAACGCATTTTCTACATCTGACCGAGAAGTAATTATCATACCAGCATCAATATATGATTGAACCTGTTGTTCTATTGTTAATATTTGTTTAGGATATTGATACATAAAACACTCCATAAATAAAAAATCCCACCGGGTTGCGCATGAAAAACCAGAGGCGTGGTGGGTTCTGTTACGATTATTATACATCTTTTTGCAGTGCTGTCAAGAAATTTGCCTTTTTAAAATCACATTTATCTTCTATTCCTGTTATTCAAATTTCCCCTCCATTTGGTATCACTCACACAAACTTCAATTTCAACGGAATTAACCTTTGTACAATTTTTATGTCTATTACTCCATTATTTATACAGTATCAGTAGGTGTTACACGAAGTGTAACACCTACTGATACTGTAAGTCAATTCCTCAACTCTTTAATTTAAAACAAAATCACTCCATCGCCAGTCCCAGCCGATAAGCCTCATCCAGTCCATCTGTGTTCCTGACATCGCCTTTATCCTTAGCACCTCTGACCAGCACCATTCCCGCATCTTCAAGCTTAAAGAAATTAAGCACAAGCTGATACTGTATCTTAATTGAATCAAATAATTCTGGCAAAACTGCTGCCCCAACGAGTATCAATGCCAGCTTCTTAACTTTAAAATCATTTCTCATAGGAGTATGTAACCTGTCGATAATTGCTTTAAGCTGCGCGCTTACTCCATAAAAATACACTGGCGAAGCAATGACAATCACATCAGCACATTTTAACTTATCATAAACCACCTGCATGTCGTCCTGCTGAAAACAATCATGCCCTGTCAAAGCACGAATTGCAGCCAATGCATGGATTGACCTTATAATCCGCCACCGAAACGACTTCCACATTATTATTCTTTTCCGCGCCTTTAACAAATGCATCAACCAACAGGTCAGTATTGCCACCCTTTCGCGGACTGCCTGACAAAACAATAATATTGCTCATGAAAATCCTCCTTACATGTCAGAAACTTCAAGGTCTTCCACCGCATTTTTCAACAAATTCCTAAATTCATTTTCTTTCATTTATTGGTATATCTTTCCCTGTCCCATTTTTAGGACTCTTTACAACTCCAAGCTATTTTCCTTCAATAAAAAATCATAAATACTCATAGTCGTAATACCATACTCATCTCTTGTGACGTTCATAACATCCTTAACAAGAATAATCTTCTTAAAAGAATCGTTTACATTTATCAGCGAAGCCCTCTCCTGCATCCTTTTCTCTTCCGTCGGCATACTAAATGCTGACTGAATATAGTAGCGCCTGCTTCCAAGATTCGCTATAAAATCAATCTCCAAATATGTTCTTTCCGTTTTCCCTTCCCGGTTCACGCCTCTCTTCTCTACAACTCCTACATCTACGGAATATCCGCGACTCCTAAGTTCATTGTAGACAATATTCTCCATAATGTGTGTTTCTTCAATTTGACGGAAACCTAATCTGGCATTACGGAGTCCAACATCTTCGAAATAGTACTTCAGAGGAGTTCCAATATATTTTCTTCCCTTTACATTGTAGCGATTTGCTTTATTGATAACAAAAGCATCCTCCAAATATTCAATGTACTGTCGGATTGTATTGCCGCTGATATTTGACTGCAGCACGCTTCTAAAAGTCGCTTCTATCTTAGGTACATTCGTAAGTGAACCTATCGCTGACGCAAGAATATTCACCAAATCCTCCAATTCCTGCGTTTTATCAATGTGATGTCTCTCAATAATATCTTTCAAATATGTTTCTTCAAACAGCCTGGTTAAATAATTTATCTTTTGTTCCTCCGTCTTCATGGTTACAGTAAGTGGTAAACCACCATAAATCACATATTCCGCCCAGCCATGATAGACATCTCCTTCATATACCTGCATAAATTCTTTAAAAGTTAACGGATAAATATGAATTTCATCGCCCCTGCCTCTAAATTCTGTAATAACATCTTTTGAAAGGAATTTAGAATTACTTCCGGTTACATAAACATCAACATTCTTAACATGCAGTAGAGAATTAAGTACTTCCTCAAATTCTTCCAGCAACTGCACTTCGTCTAACAGAACATAATACTGCTCATCATCTACAATACTAGATTCTATAAAATCCAAAATAGCGTCCGGGTTACGATACTTTCTATCTTTTCGTTGGTCCAACTCTATGCAAATTATATGACTTTCATCAATTCCCTGTTTCAACAGATATTTTCTAAAGATAGTAAAAATCAAATATGATTTTCCACATCTTCTAATTCCGGTTACTACTTTAATCATGCCGTTATGCATTCTATTTATTAAATCATTCAAATACTTATCTCGATTAATGTTCATAGCAGACTCCTTATTGAATATTTTTGACAATAATGTCAACTGTGTTCAAACTAATTATATACTTGTGGCTTTAGCTAATCAATTTATTAATGAATATTTTTGACATAAATGCCAAAAATATTCATTATACTTTTATTTTTTGTTATATACCTGTTCAAAATGATAAAATTTTGAAACACCATACTAAAAATAGTATCTACCTATTCATCAGATTTCTACTCAGTTCTCTTACTTGTCCTATTTGCTTTTCAAACATCACATCCCATAGTTCCAAACAATTTTCTGCTATTTTCTGTTCGGCTTCTTTGTCAGAATTTGCAGTTTCATCATATAAAGCAATTATAAGTTTTGAAATATCGCTTTCAATTCCCCACTTTCTTTCTAATTGTTCCTTTGGTGTATTCAATACACCATTACACAATGCAATTATAACCTCTGCATAATCTACTAATGAATAAGCATTCTCTTCCAAATAGTGAACAAATGAGTATACCATTCTCCTACTTACTTTTGACTTCATAACAGTTTTTAAAAATTCTGAATCACGTTCTACATCCACAAGATTGTCTATAAATATCCTCCCTAGTGAAAATTCAATATCAATCTCTGAATTTTTGCATCTCAAAATAATATCTTTACTTATTTCTCGATACTCATCGTATTCAAGATATATAACAGCCATGTGCAAAATTGCGTTCATTTGTTCTTCACTTAGTTTTTCCATATTATGCATGACAGTTTCAAACTCATTATATCTGATATAAAACTCACAAATAGCATAGCCACCCATTTTAGCAAGGCGTTTATCGTCTGTTTCAAAACTCTTTCGAATTATTGCTAACGTACGTTCTTTATATTTTGAATATAATCTAAAAAACATACCTTTTGAATCTCGAAATCCTGCCATTCGAACATCCGACTCATATATGCTAAGTATTCTTGTTTCAGCCCACTTCCTATCAATATTATATATAGGCCATAATATGTTAAAGCAAGCCATCCTGACAGCCTCATCATCATCTAATATGAGCTTATCTACAACATCTTTAAACTCTGTAAACAATGTTTTATTATTCCATAACAGATGTCCCATTGCACTTATTGCATTACCCTTAATGCAATTTAAAAATCTGTTTATCAACTCGTCGCAACTCAGTTCTTTGCTATCATTTGTTTTTCCCCCCTCTTCCCCTTCATAATTAATAGCAATTTCCTTCAATCTTTCTATTACTTCATCAGACCACGAATAAATATTTGCTTTCTCGATTATTCCACAAAAATATAGTGCTCTCTGACCTTTCATGTCACACGGAAATTCACTAAACATTTGCTCCCATAGTTTCTGTTCTACTTGCTCGAATGCATCTGAAAACTCAGCACCAGAATACATTGAATCAACATAAGCGGGTACAACATCTTCTTTATTGTCAATAACCATTTTTATCATGCCTACAGGATCACTTTTCACTGCGTTTTGAAAATCTCCTGCATACATACTCAAAGAGCTCTCTATAAATCCACCTTTCACTTTTTTCCAATGAGAACTATTTCTATCAGATATTTTCCCATTAGTAATAATTTGCAGCCATTGTTTTTTACCTAATATCTTCCCTGTTACAGGTGATTTTACCCAACCATAATGTCCATCTGTATTGATATACCTGTCTGCTTTTCCATTAAACTTTCTATCAAGTACACTTAATAACGCTTTATCTTTAGAGGAGAGATGTTCATATGGAATGCTCTGTAGTATATTATACTGAAAATCTCCCCAAAAACTCCAATATACGCGTGAATACTCCTTCTGTATATTACTATTATAATCTATTCTATCTTTATACCATTCGCAGCTTTGAGGTGAAACATATTTTTCTACTGCTACAAGAAATGTATCAAGACATGTTTTTGTACAACTTGCCGCATGTACCTTAAGTATTTCCTTTACCAATTCTAATTTATTCTCTAAACCACTTGTATAATCGAATACCTTCTTATCAAAATCTCCTGTTAGATACCCAACAACTTTGTCACTATACGATTTAGGCAAGAGTCTCATGCCATATAATATAAGTTCATTAAAAATAGCATAATTTTTTCCCATATATGGACTATAAAACTCCCAAAAATATTCTGCATCTGTTGCAATTATTGCAGCATTAGCCTTTTTCAGCAATCCAACTACTGCTCTTTCTAACCCTCTATGATGCCAAAAGCTGTCTGACCATTCTGTATGATATAACTCTTCTCCACTTTGTAACGGAATATATTGTATTAATCTATTTAGGACATACTTACCATTCCGTAACAAATAAGAATCTTCTTCAGTAATAAGTTCTTCCTCATACCGATAAACATTTTTTCCTTTTGATTTAATCTTATTTTCTAACCAAAATGCTATGAGTCTAATCGTTCTTGATTCACAATGTTTTATCATTGCTTTAACATCTATATACAAATTCTGTGCCAATTCAGGATATTTGTTATAGAAAAGCATTCGTAGCTCAAACAATTCATCACTTTCTTTCATAACATCATGCCAAAAACATTCACTAAATTTTTTATCATCTTCTTCATTTAAAAATGAATGTTTTTTAATAAATGTAACATCTTCAACATCTAAATCCTGACTAATACTTCCAAGTAGTACAAATACATTGTTTTTCTTTTTTTCATCAGAAAACCACTGTTCTAATATCCCAGCATCTCTCAATATAGTAATGTATGTATGCCTCCCACATACAACATTATTTACAAAATAATCACATCTTCTTTCATCTAGGCATTCTTGTTTTATGTATTCTATAATCTTCTCATCTGGTTCAGACACTTGTCTCATAATCTCATAAAATACATATTTTACATAAAATCTTATTTGCAAAGATTCAACCATTTGGATACCAGCATCTAAGAAAGCCCCACTGTCATACTCAAGTAAATTCTGCAAAAACATTTGAACCTGATACCGTTTTCCCGGTGTCTGCTTATTCTTTTCCCCTATTATCTGTTCAATTTTATCTCCTGCCAAAAACTGTTCTGTCATCCTGTTCGATATAAAATAGTCTAAAATTGATTGATGTACAAATCCAATTTTTTGACCATTCTTTACCAGCAATTCTGCATATATTAAGTAATCAAGTCCTCTTTCATCAATATTTAAGATTCTTTTAGGTACATACAGACGACCTATCTTGTCTAATACTTCTACTGTATATTTCAGAGTGTCTCTAACTACTCTTTCATCTACACCAATGCTATTACTCTTCTTGCAAATCTGTTTAAACCAAATATCTATCAAGTGACTAGTTGTGGTACAATCACTATATGTTTCCTCTTTATCTAAATGCTGCCAAATATAAAGATTACTTGGCACTTGTAACAATCGTCTTGTTTTCAGCGTTAAATTCTCATATTTTATCCCCACAACTTTTTTTACAATACTTTCATCAAAATCATTTACAACTATTCTTTTCCATTGAATCCTAAGAGAATCATCTCCATCTCTCTCAAACAAAGATTTAATATTGTTATCATTATGCAAGTCATACTCTCTACACACAAACACTATTATCATCTTTTTTTCTCTCTCATAATTCAAATAATCAACCTGTCTAATCAATTCCATACAAACTGTTAATGCCTCACTTGAATTAGCCTGTGTCCATCTCAATGCATCTAATTGGTCTAAAACCAAAACTGCAGGTTTATCTTTAGCGATAGCATTAAGCGCGTACACTATTGAACCAGTAAATCCCATCTCTTGTCCCCATATTTCACTATTGCCATGAGGAATTCTTCTATCAAGTTTTATAGCAATGTATGGGATGTCCTCTTTTTCACAATAATTCAAAATAGCTTCTGTACACCCGCTTTTCCCATATCCTGCATTCCCAGAAATAACAAATGATTGTTCATTATTTATTGTCTCAATACATTCTGCAAATTCATTTCTATCAATTAATCCTTCCTTCAAAGGCTTAAAACTGTTTCTATAATCTTTATTAATTATTTCAACCTGCGGAATAATACGTTTATCTCCATCCAATAAACGCATACGTATACCTTGCTTTGCAAAATAGTCTCTTAACTCTACGGCAGTTATCTCTTTCGCATAAATGTCAGAATCTACAATGAATGAAACAAATGCATTATATACGCTCTCTTTATCTGTAACAAAATAATATCCTATTTCTTGTAATATGCTCTCTTGTAATGCATATTCTGACATCTGCTTAAAATTAATACGGCGCAAATAATCAATACTCTTTGCTATATCTATGCTTTCCAAAACCTCCAAACCCATTCCTTTACAAAAGTCTTTGTATGAATCCTCAAATTCACCACTCCCTGTCTTTATTTGATACTCATAAAAATCAGTTGGATTATTAGTTGAATTTACTGCACGATTATGCAAGTCAACAATATGGGTACAGCCCACTGCACTTATCAGTGCCACTTTCCTGCCATCATCGCGTTCCAGTTGTTTCTTCCAATTATTCAGTATATTACGCGATTTTAAATCAGCAATCGACCAATACTCTTTACTTGCATTTCGAGCTTTACACTGTTGATGCTCCTTTTTCCCATCAAAATCTGTAATCAAAATATCCGTTCCGACTTCATCATCTCCAAGAGCTTCTATAACAATACTATAATTAACTTCCCTAAGAATTTTAAGCATTTCGTAGATAATACATCTAATTTCATATCTATTACCCATTTTATCTGCTCTTCCGCCTTTTTCTAATGGCATCTCAATCTCCTCCCTTACAACTCCAAGCTATTCTCCTTCAACAGAACATCGTAAGTACTTAAATCTTTGTAAAAAATGGTATTCCAACAGAACTATTTGCCGAAATACCATTTATTGATGTCTATATTATATTTTCCTCTGCATACTCTACAACTTATTATACTTCACAGCACTCCCTTTAGCTTTTTCTACAGGGTACTTTTCCTCATTCATTGTTATCTTCATATTCACAATTTCATCTACATCCAGGTCTAACTTGTCTAACAAATCCTGACTATAAATTATAACATCTGCCAGCTCTTCTTTAATATGCTGCAAATCATATTCTTCATCTGACCACTGAAAACATTCCAACAGTTCTGCTGCCTCTATAACAATCGATTTTGCTAGATTTGCAGGGGAATGGAATTGATTCCATTCCCTATCATCTGTAAATTTTCTTATTCTGTCTATTGTTTCATGTTTCATAATTACTCCTTTATTCTGATGCTTTTAACAATGCTACCCGAAGTTCTGGATCACATGCATATATATACATTCCATTAACTCCTCTCGTCATTAACACTCTTACTTCATGCTGAATCAATTTTTCTCCAAATTTATGTTTAGTACCATCTGATAATGTTCTATTGCGTATAGCTTTATCATTATGACTTTCTGACGGATCAAATATTATCTTCCCATCCCGATATTTTACAGATGGTCCGAGAATAACTCCAACATAATTAAGATCAAATCCTTGAATTGTAAATGTTGATCCTACTTCATTGATTGTCTGAGGCTGCTCTGCCCATGCCAATCTTTTTATATTTCGTTTCTCTTTTCCTGTTAATTCTGATTCAAGCTCCCGATTCCACGGTTTATGCCATTTCCCCACATATACTTCCCAATATTTTTTAGTTCGTTCTTCCGGCTTATGCCTCTTACTATATTCCCAGTCATAAGTTGCAACCACTCTTGATAAAGCCGAATCACTTTGATCTGCTCTTCTTTTTATTTCAACATCAAGCAGCTCTGGATCATCAAATATTTTAATAGTATAGCCTCCACATGTGTGTGGTATTTTCTTTAACTGTCCCTTCTTTGTAAAAGAATCAATCCAATCTATAGTTTCTGAATCTGCTTGCATACGCAGTTGTTTATCCAACACTATATAATTATTTGCTTTCTTCGCCTGATTTCTATACTTTTCAAGAATCTGATCCTCCCAAAACTGTTCCGTAGTAAGAATCTGGTTTTCGTCAAACATCACTACAGTAACACGAGCCCTGTCTATGACATCTTTCAACTGGTTTTCTCCTCGATAAGACTGCTTTCCTTGCGTAAGAAGCAAATGTGCTTCATCAATAAATACCACATCAGCAGGATCACTCTCTGAATGATTATTGATAAAAGTTGTTGGTTTACTAACAACCTTTCCATATCTTTCTACTAATCCCAGTTTCTCTGCTATCTGTTCATATACTATAATCTGTTCATCATGGTTAACCAATAAATAACAATTTAGCTTTTCCTTTTTTTCTTCTGTCTGACAATACAATTCATAAAATGTACTACTATTTAATACCGTCTTTCCAGTCCCTGCTTCCCCATCAATAAAAATAAGTTGTTGTCTCTCTCCATTTTCAAGAGCCTTTGATACTTTCTGAATAATCAAATCTCTTGCGTTTTCCTGTTCCCTTGTAAGTTTATGTAGTGGCGATGCTTTATATATAGCCGAATCTTTTATTTCATTTTCTGTTGGAAATAAATCCTTATTCTCTTTTCTAAGTCCTCTCCAGATTTTTTTAAATATTTCATCAAACTCATCCATTGTATAATAACTTCTCTGCGGATTTCCTCTTAAGTTATGCACATGTCTAACCCGCTCTGCACTCATCATGTAATGCATTAACCGATTTTCTATATCAAGTGTCAACGATTTATTAAAATGTTCATGTCCAATAATATAAAGCCTTGCATCTTTTTCTAATAACTTGCTTTGCCAATTTGATTTATCCGAAGCAGCATCATAATGTTCTTCCGTTCTTCGAAATATATCATTCGATTCTCCAACATATACCTCAAAATAATCAGACTCCTTCCAGTTATGAATATAAACTGTAGGAAAATTCATTATAATATCTCGTATTTTTTCATCATCTTTAGGCAATAGTTCTTTTTTCCAAAAATCTAATGATTCCTTATTATCTTTAATTTGTTTGATAATTGGCTTAGCTACTCCACCATTCATATTCTCAAGCCTTTCTTCTACATTGTATACATATATTTACTTCATCGCCAATCCCAGCCGATAAGCCTCATCCAACCCATCAGTGTTCCTGACATCACCTTTATCCTTAGCACCTCTGACCAGCACCATTCCCGCATCTTCAAGCTTGAAGAAATTAAGCACAAGCTGATACTGTATCTTAATAGAATCAAACAATTCCGGCAAAACTGCTGCCCCAACGAGTATCAATGCCAGCTTCTTGACTTTAAAATCATTTCTCATAGGAGTATGCAACCTGTCGATAATTGCTTTAAGCTGTGCGCTCACTCCATAAAAATACACTGGCGAAGCAACCACTATCACATCAGCACATTTTAACTTATCATAAACCACCTGCATGCCGTCCTGCTGAAAACAATCATGCCCTTCCCTGTCAAAACAAGAATTACAACCAATGCATGGGTTGACCTTATAATCCGCCACCGAAACGACTTCTACATTATTATTCTTTTCCGCACCTTTAACAAATGCATCAACCAACAGGTCAGTATTGCCACCCTTTCGCGGACTGCCTGACAAAACAATAATATTGCTCATGAAAATCCTCCTTACATGTCAGAAACTTCAAGGTCTTTCACCGCATTTTTCAACAAATCCTTAAACTCATCAGTTCCTTCAACATACGCATTATCCTTATTTGTAAGTATGTATACCGGACTGGTTTCTGTCAAATCTTTTATAGGAAACACCTACAGCTTATTGTCATTATATAAGTTCAATTCATGCAAATGTGGCAAATACATGGATAAGCTGAAACACGCCGCCAGATTCTCCTGTGCCATCTGCTGATGCAGGTCAAAATGACCTGATGTGTGCACACAATCTAACGTAACTCCTTCCCACTCAAGCAAGTGGTCTAATATCTGCATACAATGCAGATTAGGCAGACTCTGGCAGAATGGAATATCACTAAACTCACGAATATCTGCACCTTTCCTAAATTCTTCAACACACTCAGGATACTTGTCCCCAAAATACTTCTGCAGCATCTGCTCACTTACCACAAGATAAAGTCTCTCGTCAAACAAGAATTCCTTTTCAATACATTCAGGAGCCAGTAGCGAAATTCCGCTAAATGCAATATCCAGTTCACCTTTTTCAAGCATTTCCCGCAACTGTTCTGCATTGCCAATCACGCCTCTGATGTCATAATCATTATACATTTCTTTAAACTGTCTCATAAGATTAGGCATAATCATGCGAAAACGCCCCTCTGTTGTTCCTACTCGGATGGTTGATTTGTGTATTATCATTTATCTTTATTCAACCCCTCCATATATCCTGCTGTTATTATGCCTGCCGACAATATAGTCTTTTTATTATTTCAAATCTCGCAACAATATTTACGCGCATTCAATTTATAATTTTACACATATCACTAAATCGTTTGCAGATTTCTATCTCATCTTTAATTGCCTCTGTTATTGTGGCAAACTTTAATTTTTTCTTTTTGGCTAAAATATAATCCATATATCCAACGCATATACCTTCTGGTGACATATTAATAGACTTTAAATTATCATTCATAAAAAATTTTGTTCCTTCTGCATTAGCAACTAAATCTTTAATAAATTGTAACAAACCGTCGCCAATACAATCATCCAAAGATATATAGAATGTTAAGTTAATATCTGGTATCCAGTATAAATCACCACTATAATCTAATCTAACTTCATCATCCTTAGAATTTTTACATATATATTCCAATATAGAACATATTACTTCGTATAACAAAACAGAATTGCTTACTTTGCTATTACAAACCAAACCATGAATCAATTTACTTTTTTCTATAATTTTCTCTAATGTTCTAACATCTAATTGGCTTAATTGCATAAATTCTATTAATGTCTCTTCTACATTTTGATAATCAATAAACTCTTGAAAATAATTTTGAAATTTCTCCATTGCAGATTTTTGTGTATTCCCGACATCTATTTTATAATTGAAAGATATAAATTTTTTCAAATAATGCTCAGTATCTACACTTTCACCATATATTTCCCTAATTGATTGATTTAACTGATTACTATCAACAGCAATAATTAACAACACATTATCAATTTTTTCGAAAATATGATGTAACCTTTCAAGCACTTTAATAGCATAATTAGGCATACACCGATCTAATTCATCTACAACTATAACAACAGTTTTATCATTTGCAAGTTCTTTAATCTGTTTTCTAACATGATCTAATGTTCTTTTAAATGCAAATAATGAATCAAATTCCCGTTCTTTATCTTTCCTATTATTTCCTTCCTCTACAATATCATCACATACTTGAACTATATCAATTCCTATCTTATTCTTGACAATTTCCTTTGCCATATTATTTACTATATTTTTAGCAATCTTCCATGAATCCTTAATAGTTCCAACTATTTGGACACAATTTTCTGCATCAACTTTATCTTTTAATGCAGAAACAATTGCAATTGCAGGTTCATCATAATAATCATATTTCCAACAATTATAATGAAACACAAAGTATCTATTTTGACCTGTCTCTTGATTTATTTCTACTTCAAGTTTTTCTTCCAATTTTTCTAATATAAATGTTTTTCCAATCCCCCAATTACCTTCAATTGCAAATGAACAATATGCATTATTTTTAGACGCACTCTGTATAATATTGTATAAATCTTGTATTGTATTCTCTCTTCCAAGTATATCTATACCTTTACTATCCAAACACATTCTACCTCCTTTAAATTTTCATATATTAATACCATATCTTTCTAATATCAATGTTTTCACTCTGTGGCTGATTCTCATCTGGCAAAATCGATATTCTTGCTAAAACTGGAAAATTAGAAGCTAGTCCAGCAAACACACAACCTCCTGCTGGTAATATTGGAATCATCTCATTTGTTGATTTATCCGAAAAGGCTATTGTACGATATATCTTTCTTAAATCCTCTTCATTTACTAGTCTATGTATAAAATAATTATGTAATTGTGATATAATAGTATCAGATATATCTGATGGACGCTGACTAGCAATGGTTAAAAATGTTCCAAATTTTCTTCCTTCTTTAATTATTTCTTCAAAGCATTCCAATCTGTAATCTTTCCACTCCGAACTCTCTCGTATTGATGTATTAGACAAAATATTATGTGCTTCATCAACTATTATATGTAACGAAGAATCCAAAGAATTTTTCTTTGATTCTTTCTTATTTGAATATAGTTTTTTACAAATTATCAATGGAATTATCTTTCTCATATCAACTCTAAGCCCCACAAGAGAAATAACGTCTACATTACTTTTATCTTCATCCTCTTTATTATTCACTTCAAAAATCTTGCTTAAACTATCAATTCTGTTATTTGCTCTAGCCATTAGTGGTCCTATATGTTCTTTTGTTATATATGCCTTTCCTATTTCCGCACAGTAATTCCAATATAAAACAAGCTTAAATTTTTCGAAATCATTCAAGTTTTCCAAATTAAAGTTCTCATTTTCCTCTGTTCCAAATGCTAATTCAAATATTTCCTTTTTAGTAGGAGCATACCTATCACTCACATCATTTCGTAAAAAAAATGACTTATTTTTATAATTATACATTAGCTTTTCTTCAATTGGAGAGAATTGTTCTTGAATTTCTAATAAATAGAATATCTCTTTAAGATACGAACGACAATCAACTATCTTTTCATTAGAATTGTAAATAATATCACACAATGAATTTCTATCATAGTTATCCATACCATCAATCAAATTTTTATATTTACGAATACAACGATCAATAAATGGCTTCTGCGTCTTATCTGTTGCCTCTAATATAATTGACCAAAATTCTCCATCAAAGATATCTTCATAAGATATTGGATATTTGTTTTTATTTCTACGTGTTCTCGTAGATAATTTATATATATTTGCATTATCAAATACTTTTGAATATTCTCCATTAAAATCTATAATTACAAATTTAGCATTTTGATTGAAATTTTTATTTGTTTTATATTTTTCAACCACTTCACGATATAATTTTGCAAGAGTATTTGACTTTCCACTTCCGGTATTTCCAAAAATCCCTATATGACTACATAATAAATCTTGAACATTTACTTCAAATGGATATTCTTCATATGCTATAAGTGTTCCTAAAGTTATTTTATCTTTTGCATTCTTAGAAAAAATACCAGATATAACATCTTCTGTAACTACATATACATAATTACCTATCATGGGAAGATTAGTTACCCCATGTACAAACTTATCATTTTCAAGTGCTCCCAATATTCCTATTCCAACAATTCTATTTACAGAATTTCTTTTATTTAATTGTTTGAAAGGCTCCGAAAGTTCTTCTTTCATAAACTCCCCCTCAACCCTTCCAATAATATTTGAGAAACCTTTTCTAATCAAAACATAACTGCCAATGCTTATATTTTTAACAATTGTTCCATTGTAATTAAGATATTCCGTATTTTTTTCTGAATACACTCCTGCCTTAACTACTCTCCCTGATACCTCACATATCTCCCCTACTTTTAATATATCATTTAATTCCATTGTAAATCTCCATTAACAATTCATTCATGTTCTCTAAAGTAAAGTTGTCTATTTTTCCCTTATCTTGTTGTTTTTTATAATAACAATAAACATTATTTCTACTTTCAAAAATTTCATTAAACTTTTCCAAATCTTCTTGACAATATGGAAATAGTAATAGTGTTAGTGTTGGATTTGTTCCCAATGCTCTATCTATAATTTGCAAAATGTGTTCATCTGCAAACGAAAATCCAAAAGATAATAATATAGCATTTTGTCTTTCCATATCATTTGCAAACATTCGTATTTGATCATAATAATTACTATTCATAACCGTAGAATTAAATTTGTTTTTCTCTGGATTGATTATGGCTAATTTACTATAATTTTCTAAAAAATCTTCCTGGTTTTCTTTAGCTGCACTAATATTGTTTATTCTTTCATTAAAATCATCAAAAACAATATCATCTTTTTCCTCTTTCCAATATAATGATCCATGTATCTTATATAGATTAACACTTACTTCCTCTGTCAGTCTTCCTTGAAATCCATTTTGTTTACATATAAGCTTTCCATAATTTGCCGTAGAAAATTTAGGATTAATACGTCCAGAAAATCCATCAAAATAGTCTATGTGATTTTTTTCTAATGCCTTTTCAATTAAATTGTCATAATTTGTTGTAAAAATATTTATAATTTTATGTACTATTGATGTTTCCCTCAATGCAACTATATCTGTTATACTTCTAATAAAATCTTGTTTAACAATAAAATCGTTCTTATAAAAATCAACCTTTTGTATAGGTTCAATTGACCCTAAAAAAAATTCTTTTTTTATTTTGAACTCTTCATTTTTATTACCACTTTGCATTGCTTCACTTAATCTTTTTTCTACATCAGCTAATGTTTTTAAGTAAGGCACTGAAAATGCTGATCCTATTAATAAATTAATATTAGATGACGAGAACATACTCTTCATTTTTTCTATAATAATTTTTCTACTATCTTCTACACAATTTAAATTAAATTTTTGCATTAACTTCCTCCATGATTTCAATATAGTACATTTAATCTATACGTTCTTGTGTGTTTTGATTATAATAATCTATTATTTCCCATGTGTTTCTACATATCCTCTCTTATCTTCTCTATCAAAGTAACATCCGCTGGCAGCCATTCAACCTCTCCAAGGTGTTCTTTCGTCAGCCATTTTGCGTTCTCATGCTCTTTTAACACCAGATCTCCGCTTAATATTTCACACCAGAAGCAATCCATTGAAAGATGAAAATTAGGATAATCATATTCAATTGTGTCGATTAAAGTTCCAACTTTAACTTCTGTATCTAATTCTTCCATAATCTCACGTTTTAACGCTTCCTGTGGTGTTTCTCCTGCTTCTATTTTTCCGCCTGGAAATTCCCAGCCATCTTTGAATTCTCCATATCCTCGCTGGGTTGCAAAAATAATTGGTTCTTTCTTATCATTAACTGTCTTTATTACTGCTGCAACTACCCTAACTGTTTTCATGTATTTTCCTCTTTTCTGTAACAAAATTCTTTGCATATACACAGAATTTTGTATGTATTTATGAATTTACAATATACTCATAGATATCTTCTCTCACAGGAACATCAAGAATCCATTCTATTTCAACTGCTGTCTTCTGTGTATTGGGCATTGTAAATTCTTTAGTATTTCCACTAGCTGTCATATGTCCCAGATAATAAAACTCCTTAGAAATCTTATCATCTTTATTCTTACGAACAAAAAGCTCTACTCTGATTCCCCGCTCTTTTGCCTTAAGAAAATTCTGTACATCTTCAGACTGCAGACTTCTTCCAGATTTCGATATTGCTATCAAACGGTCTCTAAATCCTGGCACAAAATGGTCCTCATATTTTGTCGTATCACTGATATCATCCGATTTATCATAATTAATAAATACAGGGAATGTTTTTGTCTTCTTATCATATTTATAACCACCAATATTTAATGGCACTTCATTCTGTTCCCAATTAAGCAAACGACACACGTCCTCATATGTATATTTCTGATAAAGGACAAAATCTGTTACATCATAACTTTGCTTATAATCTCTTTCATACCTGCTTATACCAAAATCAACAAGTTCCTTAATAACATTATAAAAATCTCTATCTGATAACATTTCAAGAAATGTCTTCGTTGGTTTATAATCATTGCCTTCCTTTTCTATAAAGACACACTGGGAATATGTCTTTTTACCTGAACCCGCAGGGAATTCATTTGTCATAACATTTATGATATTTTCTTGCTGTTCCTTACTGATGGATTTACCATATGTCAACAGATCCTGTGATAGTCCTGTAAATAATCCACATTTTGATAATCCATTTGCATATAGAAGTGTTCTCTTTAATAATTGTAATTCCTGTATTCTCTTACCATTTGCCAGTTTCTTTGAAATAAATTCAACTATCTTTTCTTCTTCCTGTGACAAACGAATCTTATAATCCTTCTCATATTTCACTAAGAATTTATAATACGAACCGAGGCTGTTATTATCAAAAATTCGTATAACATCCATCTCCCCATAATCATCAAAATCCTTAAGTGCCGGTATTCTCCCCAATTTATTCTTAAGATTTGTATAATTTTCTTTTATCAGCTTAATATCACTAAAATTAGCATTATCAACAGATGCAAATATTCTCTTTTTGCTTATTTCATCAAAATGCACTGTAGATGCGCCTGGAATAATTCTTCCGCCTTCCATTATATATCTACGAATATTGTCTTTATTGTAAGTTCTATCCCCAGATAATGCTATTGGCGATTGTGTTGGTCTGAGCATAATAACCTGATTAACCTCTACAATATCAACACCCTCATTCAGTATCTCCACAGAAAATATATAATCTAATGGCTGCTTATGGACATTTGCCTCACTCTCATTCATTGCAAGTCTTTCAAATGCATCCTGTCTTTCCTGTTCATTAGCATCACCATTCAATGCTATTGTCCTATAAAATCCCCCTGTATCAGGATTAACTATATTGTTAAACTTATGTGATAATTCCTGTGTCTCTTTGATACTGCTACAGAATATAAGTCCTTTAACCTTTTCTCCACTATATCCATAGTAATTTGCCTACCGGATTATATGTTTCACACGTTCATCTCTTGTAAGCATACTGAAATTACGATTATCTTTATCATCTCCAACTATAGACAAATCAGTAATTCCCAAATAATGGAACGGACATAACAGATTTTCTTCCATGGCCTGCTGCAAACGTATCTCATAAGCAATCTGATAATTAAATAACTCATAAACATTTCTACCTGCAACATTGTCATCCCGCTTATCAGGAGTTGCTGTCATTCCAAGCCAAAGCTTAGGCGAAAAATGTTTCATAATCTTCTGATATGTATCAGCAGTTACATGATGTGCTTCATCCAACACAATACAATCAAATGAATCCTTATCATATTGAAGCAAATGTTCATCACGATTTAATGTCTGGACCGTAGCAAATACATAATCCGCATCATATTCATGATAACCCGCACCAACTAACCCCATAGAAACAGATTTTGCAAACACCTTTTCGTAAGATTTCTTAGTCTGTCTTGCAAGCTGTCCCCTATGAACTAAAAATAAGACTCTCTTAAATCCCAGTTCTCTCATTGCAAATGCGGAAGCATAAGTTTTCCCTGTACCCCCTCGTGTCAAGGGTGTGATGGGAGATTTTTGATATTTTTCTGATAAGATTATTACATTATATTTCTGTTATAACTATATTCTCTTCCTTTAACCCCTAATATTTTTCTATTTGGTTAATAATGACACTCTTTCAGAAAAATATGTTGGAAAAGGTTCTAATAGAGTTTTAATCTCGTCTTTTTTGTACTTAATAACATTTATAATTTCTTCTTCACCAAGATAACTGTCTCCAATTTCGCTTGCAATAAAATTGGCTATTATTCTATCATTAAAAATCTTTTCACAAATTGCAATGGCGGTTTCAGTATCAACACCATATTTCACTTTTTTCTGTAACATTTTTAACATTTCCAAATTAACACTTTCTGTTTCCAAATAATCAATAATATTACCAATCAAAAAACTTAATTGATATGATATACTTTGACCACATTTTTTTTCAACATCTAACACCGGAATCTCCATGCTCTCTGAAATCTCTTTATATGATTCGCCTTTAGTCCATTTTTGACACATTTTAATATCAAGAATTTCATCTATATAAATTGTATTAAATAATTCAACAATATACGAAAGAAGCTCATTTGTGCTATAAGCTATCACATTAATTTCATTATCCTCAATCCAACTTAAAATTTTCTCCGCACTTTCTACGCCTACCATGGTCTTTGATACACGTGGGACTACAGCAATATGTTTCTTAATTTTATCACAAATCGCATCTACCAAATTCTCTAATAATTGTTTTTCTGAATCATCAGCCAAAAACAACGCTAATGATTCATTCAATTTTTCCCCTGCCTCAATTGTAATCAAATCATCTGCTATATCCTCTGATTTACATATTAGTGTATAACAAATTTCATTTTCTATAGTATCGACTATTTTTCTATATTCCGAAGTTCTATTTGCTATTACCTGCCTATTTAATTGATTATCCTTATTCTTTTTAACCAAGTATTTATTAAGTGCATTCTTCATTAATTCTGACCAGTTTTCATTAATATGTTCTATAATGAATTTGCAAACCGACTTTCCCGAAATTGTCAGTTCATAATCGATACTAAAATTCTGTACAATACTCAAAATTGCACTACCACAAGCTTCTGAATTTCTCGGTTCAAATAAAGCTGTTGCGTCTCTCCAATTATAATATCCTTTGCCTCTCTTCCTTTCATCAAAAAGTTTTGTGTCAGTTATCAATATACTTCCTTCTGTAAACACTCCCGATCTAGCTGTTCTACCTATCAAATTCTGAAAATTTCTAGTAGAAATCATATTCTGAGCTGATTTTAAACTTGTCATTATCAAATACTTTATTGGAATATTTACCCCTTGCGCTAAAGTAGATGTGCATGCAACAGCCTTTATTTTATTTTTTCGAAATGCATATTCTACAGATACTCTTAATCCATTTGGCAACGATGAATAATGAGGCAAAATTCCTAAATTAGCTGCTTTATAATAAATAGAATCATCTCCATAATATTCAGCTATTAACCGTTTTAATCGACTAATTTCATCTTGATCCGATGCCAAAATCAATTTTTCCGGTTCATATCCCCTTTCATTCACTTCAATAAGCCTTTTTAATATTGTTGATACATATCTACGTTGACTCATATATATAGCCACTCCACCATTGGAACACAACAAGTTCGTATAATATAATGCAATATCATTCGCTTTGTTTTCCGGGAAAAATTTGGGATTAGCATTTACTCTTCTAGTCTCTAATTGAATTCTTTTTATAACCTTAGGAATGTAAAAATCTTCCTCTTCAAATGTATTCGAAAAATAATGTATTTCATTTTCCGATGACGCAAAACCAACCACCTTAGGAGTACTTCGTATGTCTTTATCATATGCAAGAACTCCATCGTCTCCAATAACCCACTCCTTAATTTTATCAGCATTTGAAAGCACCGCAGAAAGCAATACTATTTGCTGCCATGGTTGAATATACTTTTTAATATCTGCTATTAATAATTCATACATTGCTCCACGACTCATATCATCAAACATATGACCTTCATCAAACACATACAAATCAATTTCAGACATAAGCTCTGGTTCATGATGAAATATAAACTGCAATTTTTCTGGAGTACATACTAATATTTTTTTCTCATCCTCATTCGAAAATATATTCAAAAAATCAATTTCTAACAAATCAGAAAATTGATTAATTGATGCCTCTTTTGAAAATGCCTTTCCCATATCATCAGATATTTCGTTGCACAACGCTCTAAGCGGGGCGACTATTAATGCTGTATTTCCCCGTTCCGACAAAAACATAGCTCTAACTATCAACTCAATACTTTTTGTTTTACCGACACCAGTTGGCAATTGTACTATCGCATTTTTACCATTCAAAATCCCTTTTTCACCAATAAGTCTCTGAGCAGGCCAAACCATTTTAATTGAAGTTCGTTTGTTTAAATATGATTCCCATTTTTCAAATGAAAGCTTTGAATATAGTGGTAATAGTGTTCTAGCCGAATTTTGAATTGCTATTTTTATGACTGCGCATAATGCATCCGCAAAAAAAGCCTCTATTTCATTATCACTCTCATATGTCTCATTACATTTTTTTTCAGCTAACTTTAATATACTTTCAGATTCACCTGTCCTCAAATATTCTTCAAATTTTTCCACCACCGCATTTTTGGCATTTCTATACTTCATACCCGTAAAAATCAAAGAAAAAACCTCTACTAATGAACCTCTCATATCATTAGGTATATCTATGTTTTTTGTTTCTGAAAGAAGCACCATGGCACTTCCAAAATTATCTCCAAAAAAATATGCTATCGCGCCAGTAAGCATAAAATTTAAATCATTACTTATTTGCTCTCTGGACTTCATTGCCGCATCATAAAACTCAGAACAAAATTGCAAGTCCCTTTTTCTTCTTTCCATACGTTCTCTATTATCTTCTATAACAGCTTCTGCATAATCTGAGATAATATATACAGTCGGAAACGCTAGATCCTTATAATTCAATTGAAACTGTGGATAATCCTGTTTGGGAATATCATATTCTAACAATTTGACCTTTGCCTTCTGATACTTAAGCATATATTCTGATTTAGTTATTCTCATTTTTTACACCTCTCATAAACCTCATGTGCTAATTCCATAAGCTTTTTACCATGCACAAAAAAGATACTTCTATAATCAGATATCGCTAAACTTGCCCCATCAATTCCAGTTATTATCCCCACCTCTTTGTCACCCTTTTTAATTTTTTGTAATGTAGGCATACTTGTTATTCCTGCCGCAATATAATCTATTGTATAATCATGTCCCGCTTCTGTTTTAAACTGGAATCTTAAAATATCATTTGACTCATCTATCTTTCCCATATCTCTAAGCTTTCGTCTCATGTAATTCAATGTTAATGAAATTCTATATTCATCTTTTTTTATTGAATCTTCAACCGCCTTATTAATTACAGAAGCATCATTTTGAGACAAAATAGCCTTGACTTCAGCCGCAATCAATCTGTCCTCTTTTGAAGGCCTTTTATCCTCTTTAGCAAACTTATATCCCACAATATCAGTTCCATGTTCAGAAACTGTTTTACCTGACATATTATATTGCCGACATCTTGGAACATGGTATTCGAAAATAAATTCCAACAGATCCGAAAATAGTATTTCACTTATTGTATTCGATCTTGCAGTAGGACCTAATCCCTCATCTTTTTGAGGAATAATATTGGCTCGTAAATACGCCTCAGGAGAAACGCCCAATAAATCACATTCTTCTTCAAGTTCTTGATCTGAAATATAATGCCTACGGATATGTAATGCCCAATCATCCAAAACCTCAGCATCATTATTATAATCTATATTAAAACATTTCAGGGTCTTATTAAAATTTTCAATTACCCCAGCTTCTTCTACTATCCATTTCAAGTACTTTGGTTTGTCCAATTTTGTCACCTCGCACAACAAAACTATTTTATCGTCACCATCTAACAGTCTGATTTTATTATACCACCTCATTTCCATATTCTCTACCGAATGTTCTATCTTTTTCGACCTTTCCCACCTCCCCAAATTCATCCCGAAACTTCCACTTTATCTCCACCCTATCCTTAGCATACACAACAATCTCCTCCACAAAAGCATCCACAATTTCCCTATTAAGTCCGGTCAGTTTCAACTGTCCTTCCAGCATCTCCAAACCTGCCACTTCCGGCACATCCACATCTGCCATCTTACTGACTGCCGCCTTCTGTTTTTCGATATTCTCCTGCATACATGCCAACACGTGCTCATATGTCTTACGCTGTTCCAGATATGTTTCTTTATCTGTCATGCCAAGCTTGTAACTTTCATAAGCTTCACGCAGGTCCTTTTCGATCAGTTCACGACTATGCTCCATATCTGAAAGATGCTTCTCTGCCTGTTTTAATCGTTCTGCCTGTTTCTCCCGTTGCATATCCACAACCTTTCTGGAATCTACCAGCACATCAATCATCATCTGAAGTGCATTCTTCACAACGCTTTCCATATCCGCATCCAGCACACTGATATTGCATTTTCCATCAGTCTTGTCCAGATAATGATTTGCACAATAATACTTCGGTCGTCCGGCATAAGTATGGGACAGGCGGTGTCCACAGTTGCCACAGATCATTTTGCCGGTCAGGCAATGTGTTTCATGCTTTCTTTTGGCACTGGCACATGTATTTCCTTTTCGCATGGCAGCGGCTTTTTCAAAATCCTCCTTGCTGATAATTGCCTCGTGACAATTTTCCACACGCTTCCACTCATCCTCTGGGAGTGCTTTTGCGTGTTTATCACCGATATTCTCACTCTTGAAACGACTGTAAACCATCATGCCGGTATATTGCTCATTTCCGAGGATTCTTCCTATTGCAACATTATTCCAGAGAGGCTTTTTCTCACGATATCTGGCAAGCTGCTTCTCACTTCCCGACTGCACGGCAATATATACTCCCGGTGTATCTATTCCATCAAGGTTCAGTCCTTCTGCAATTTTATACATAGATTTTCCAGACAGGAACTCTTTGAAAATGCGCTTTACAATCTGACTGGCAAACTCATCCACAACCAACTTATGCTTGTCCTCCGGACTTTTCACGTAGCCGTAAGGCGCATCAGCTTTTTCGTATCTGTCTCCTGCAAAATACACTCTTCTCCTTCCCTTCAAAAATGAAAAACAGCCTGAAAATGTCCTGCTTATGGCTAAATCATGAAACACAAAAACCGCTCTCCATAGTTAACAAAGTCTCTTGTTACATCAGCTGTAACAACTGCGCTACATATCACATTTACACACGAAAGTCGAAAAGCACAAACCATACAGAAAAGCTAAATAACTTACATCTTTTCTTCATTTTGGTTCGATATTCATTTCAACTTAAATTGTTTTGACGTCATATATTCTTATAATCTCTGACGTCATACTCTGCATCCATACGATGTTTCCGTATGTAAATATGTATGTAAGCTTGCGCTTACATTGTTGACCATGGACAGCGGTTATTATTTCATGGTGTCTCATCTGCACCGACATTTTCAAGCTGTCTTACTGTCAACTATTCAATTAGAAAAACTTAACATTGGTCATCACGTTGGCTGGACGTTCGCAATGTTTTACAGGTATTGTGGCTCTTTTTTAATCTGTTTTCCTGCCACATGCCTATATTACATCCCGATCAAATACTTGTCTACCACCCACATTTTCTGACAAAATATGGTTTTCAGCATTTTTACCAGTCACAACCATCACACGCTCCCTTATGCATCATCGAGCAGCCACTATTATGCTACACTGTCGCCTGCTATTTCCTGTCCCCGATATTCTATCAACAACTCTTCCAGAGTTGATTGTTCACCGTATGACATGGTTACTTTTATGGCATTCCCTTTACCCGTATCCACCTTAATTGTTTTTGCTTTAATATCTATTTTTTCCTCCATCTGAGTTACCTCCATTAAAAAAATCGCTACCCATAGCTCATTCGAAAATGCATAAACTATGGATAACGATTTTGGTTATCACTAATTCTGTTCTGGACTTCTCTTAACGTCCTATGAAGGTATACACCGGTCTTTCTGACCCCTCATCGCCCCGTATACGTAAAAGTGTACTCACCTCTGGGAATTACAGACGAGCCACTAGCTGTGTTCACGACGCCCTCCTCCATACCGGAGAAGCACTATCTCCCCTACCTGCATTGCGGGGATTGGGACGAACTTCTCGCCCCTCATGGGTTATTATCCTTACGCAACATACCTGCTCCCGCATTGCCCGGACTTCTGTCCAGCCTCTGCCTTCATCTCTCAATCCATCAGCCTACTAATATGATAACTGTGACTTTCATCCTGCGGGTATATGATCCGTAATTTTACTCAAATCTGTAACTGCTATTCAGTTGTCAATTTCCATTTTCTCATTGGCTTTTTCAAGCCTGAATATAGGATAAACCAATCCAAAGTCATCCACAAGGGACTATCATGATTTATTTTTGCAAAAAAGAGTCAATTTTTGACCTTTTTCTGATTTCTGCAAAAATATCATACTGTTTTCTGTCGTGATTGCACACTTCGGTAAAGTATGAAATTTGCAAATCTTGTGTTCATTATACGATGAGGATTTGTGTTTGTCTATGGACAGTGTTGGTGTTTTTGGGGAGATTTACACCAGGATTTGGTGTTTTTTTATAATTCATTATATCAGTTTTTTAAATTTACACAAAACTTGAAACATTCTCTCCGTACACTCATATTTTCCTTCTCATTTACAATTACAGTAATTGTATATTTCTTTTAACATATTGCACATTTCATCATAATACTTTGCTTTTCCACCTGCTTCAATCCATTGCTTAGTTAACATCACCATTGTTGAATTCCTACAGTTATCTTCTGAAAAAATAGTCTGACATATATTTCCCACAGACCTCTTTGCATTAATATTATCAATTGGTTTTAAAATTCTATCGCCATATATGTCATCTATTCCGTCAAGCTGTAACACAATTGCTTCTGGTATACAATTACCTGGCAAATAGTACAAATGTGTTTCTGCGTATTTAAGATATTTCTTATACACATCTATCTTTTGACTTTCAACCGCACCATTTTTTCCACCATCTACCAGTGCATTAATTATAGCATTTGAGGACGTTAATCCTCTAATATATTTTTCTAAGCATTCAACATCCTCTATTTCACCAGCTGGTATTTCTGAATATTCAACTAATTTATCTGGTTTTTTATCCCCATCAAGAATAATAAAAACCTTATCATACATTTCATCCAAAGCTAAAATAGGTAAATGTTTTGTTACTAAAGTCTCTGCTCCACCATGTCTATATTCCACCGAAAAATAATCATCGATTTTTAAATGAATAAGTAATTTTTTTATAAAAGTTTGAGCAGACGCATCTTCACACAAAATCAAATTTTTTCTGTCCATTTCCTCTTTAATATTATAAAAAGCTTCTTGATAATACACATTATTTACTATATCTGTCGTTCCTTCATCATTCACTTCAAACAATTTGATTGCCTCCCTAGGCATTTTTTCTATCAATATCATAGAGTGTGTTGAAATAATAACTTGGTGATGTTTTTTCATGACCATATTTAACAGAAATAACTTTAATTTAATTTGAGCACTTGGATGAAGCGAAACTTCGGGTTCATCCAATAATATAAGTGAATCCCTTTTAGCATCCATTATTGCACAAACCATATTTATTATTGCATTTTCTCCACTACCTGCATTCGCCTCTGAATACCGAAGTCCATTTTTTGTATGTAACAAAATAGAATTTCCCCATGATTGATATATCCTATGGTATATTCTTCTTATTTCAATATAGTTTTTCCCTAAAATAAAATTAATTGCCTCCAGCTTTTCTCTTCCATTTTTCATATCAATCACTTCTAATTCGTCATGCAGAACATTTTCAGGATGGTTAAAATAAGCTACTTTTTCTCCTTTAAAAGCTCGATTTAAAAGTTTTGATTGTTTTTTTATATATTCTTTTGATTCTTTGTTCTTTTGTTCAAACATTCTCACTTTACGATCTGGTTTAGATTTATAAAAGTGAAAATATTTATCATACGCACTTAATTCCCCTCTAAAATCAAAATATACAACATTTTTCTCTACTGGATTATTTCGAGTCTCATTATCCATATTATTATCTTTTTTCATTCCTACTTTAACGTCCAATGCATCAGTCTCCCAATAATCAGGTGATTTTACACTAGGCTGTCTTTTCTTTATTACTTCTTTTATTCTTGTTTCACAATCTTTTTGATAACCATAGAAATACTTATTTCTTCCATCCTCAATGGGATCAACATCTGTTGAAAACCAATAATCTCCAGTACTTTTATTCTGTGGACATCCATATATCGCCTGTAATACAGAACTTTTCCCAGTACCATTTTTACCAACCAGCATAGTTAAAGGAAATTCGAATTCAATTTTAGAGTTTTCTGTCAAGTTTTTGTATTTAGGGAACTGAATATATTTGATATAATTCATAAATTTATTATCTAAATAATCTTTACTAATTATTTTAATCAGTTTTTCAAAATTTTGTTCCATGTAAATAACTCCTTTATCCTAACGTGCCATCATTCTGTTTCCTTGCAGTATAGTATTTTGATTCTTACCTAAACCTAACCTGCAGATTCAACTTAATAAACCTCTCTCCATTCTCCTCATACAGGCTCATATACTCATGTCTGCTGGTTGAAGCTCTCTCCAGAATCGTGTTATCCAAAAGATACTGTTCAAAAAAATTTCTGTTATAAATGTGATATGCCAGTATTTCTCCATCCGCTTTTACAATGATATATCCTCCATTTGCCTCATCCAAACCATCCCACGGCTTTGCCGGCTTCATACCCAATGCACAAGAGCAGAGGAACTTCTTGAATTTATATGTATACATCATTGCATCACCATATCCGAGAGGATCTCTTTCGCCAAGCATTTCTACCAGCTTATCGCAATCCTTTACATCCTCAGAATAGAAATACAACAGCATATTTCCGATAATTTCAGGCATACTGCTGTCAACCATAATAAGATTTCTCTTAAATCCATCATGATTCATTCCATAGTATTTTACACTGCCACCATACTCTGCAATCTTCGCCATTCTGTCCTTAATCTTAGTCCTTGTATCAATGGCATTAATCTCTTCTGCTTGTTCAGATGTTATGCCTGTAACCTTGTATATAAAGTTGGTAGTCAATCCTGCATTTAACAATGTAGGAGCATTTCCTACTTCTGATTTAATAGAAAAACCCACATTACGAATGAAATTAGTATGGATATCCTCAATCTGCATTGAAATATCTGTTGTATCAGCGGCAGGAGCCTTGATTTTTGTAACCTTTATTCCGTTTGCAAACTTTGCTACTTCCTCTACTTCAAAGCTTCCGCTATGTGAAGCTATTTCCTTCAACAATAAATTTGCATTTTCTTCCAGCTCTGTTCTTGAAACACTTAATATCCGATTAGACTGAATCTCCAGATGAACCATATCATTATCAATAACATAATCAATAACTTCTCCCCTGGTTTCTTCTCTCATTATCTTAAGTATAGGGTAATATACTTCATCGATTTTTTCTACCTTTTCATTGGCTGCATAAACACGCCCCTGGCTGAGTAATTTCATAAAAGCATATAATTCAGACCACTCGCCCTTGTTACCTGACATTCTATTTCCATTATTGCTCATATACTCAATACTCCTTTCATATTATATATAACTATTTAACTGCGAAATCTAAATGTAAAGTTTATATCTATACAATAACATGGTTGTTCATAATGACTTTCATCATAATATACATATCCATAATCTCCACGCTTATCACTATTACGCTTTTTAAAAATATTTTCAGGAACTTCAAGTCCATTTAAATATTCCTCTGCCTGAGCTATGGTGTACTTACAGTATGAACCATGTTCTGGTCTTTCCAATTTCATGTTCTTAAATAAATACTCTGTAAATTTTTCGTCGGATACAGCTCTACAATATAAAATTTCTCCATTACTTTTCACATCAATATAGCCACCATTTATTCTCCGTGTTCCATCCCAGCGTTTAGATGCAGTCAATCCTGCAAAGGCACAGAACAAAAAATCCTTAAACTTTGCTTTATATACCGTATTAGGGCTATGTACATTAAGTGGATTAATTAATGCCACCGCTTCGACTACATCTGATAATTTACGGGTAACAGGCTTTTCATAGTACCCATAATCTGATAGCAACATCGCATCAAACACGGACAACATATTTACATCATAGTGTTCTAAATTCCACATAAAAAATGATCCCGTTTCTTTTGCTTCTCCATATCTTCTATTATCTATAATTTTACTGCCCATAAACTTTAAATCTAATTTTTCAGACAACTTAATGTAGGCTATTCTTGCGTCTAAATCACATCCCCCTACAGAATTTTTCATAGAATTTATATAATGCATGGTTTCTTCGTCGCACCCCTCAACTCTATACACCATCTTTGACGCTTGTGAATAATTAAATAATGTAGGTGGATTACCTAAATGTGATTTCACCGAAAATCCAATAACTTCACGACTCGAATCATTGCTATTTAAAACTTCCAAAAGTATATCTGTTTTCTTATCATATTCATCGTCAACACAAGATTCCTTAATATTATGTATTCCCATTGTTTTTATCAAATAATCCTCGATATCAGGAAATTCAAATGCCTTACTGCCTTTTGCCATACGGATATATTCAAACAATCTCTCAGCATAACCTGAAACCTCTGATATTGGTATTAGAACACTGTCCTCACGACCTTCAAATGCAACAATATAATCAGTATTAATTGCATACTCATTTTTTACACCTAAATTCTTTCTTATAATTTTTAAAACATCCATATATACAGACAGAACTTTATTCAAATCTTCATCTCCTGAATAAATTCTTCCTTCTGCCAGCAGTTTTAAAAAAACATAAGCTTCGCTCCAATCACCTTTATTTAAACGCCAAGCCATATGAACACTCCTAACCTAATCATTTGCTGTTATCTAAAACTTTCCTTATCTCTTTTGCTATTGCCTCAATAACATTAACTGTTACGCTGTTACCTAACTGTTTGTATAAATGAGTATCTGCCAATTCCAACCTAAAATCATCCGGGAACCCTTGCAGTCTTGCCCATTCTCTCGGAGTCATTTTCCTAATACCTTCTCTGTTAACTTCACCTTTAATATGCGTAATCGGCGTAAAATTTGTAAGTCTCTTATCTACAATAAGGTTTCTTTCACGCCCCATTCCACCACAAACAATTGCGCCTGCTTTTCCATCCAGATCCCTGATTTCATATCCAAATCCGTTTCCCTTGGATTCATGACGAGCCTTATGTCTCTTCAAAGTTTCAATATACACCGTTGACAAATAATATTTAACGCTAACCTCATTTTCTTCCATAATATCCCTGATGCAGGTATTCGAATTAGTCGGTTCCGGGAACTTAAAACTACTGCTGTCAATGTCATTCCTAAATGCCACAATGTAAATTCTCTCCCGATTCTGAGGAACCCCAAAATCTTTGCTGTTTAACACCTTATCATAAACTGTGTATCCTATTTGCTCGAATGCTTTTTTGATAACCTTAAAAGTCCGTCCTTTGTCATGAATAGTCAGCCCTTTTACATTTTCACAAAAAATAACTTTAGGCTGATGATACTCGCATATTCTTACAACATCTTGAAACAATGTTCCTCTACACAAACCTTTATAGTCATCATCAAATCCCATTCGCTTTCCGGCAAGTGAAAAAGCCTGACACGGAAATCCTGCAAGACAAATATCAAATTCTGGAATTTCCTTCTCGTCTATCTTTGTTATGTCACCTGCTATATCAAACTTATCATTATAATTCAACCTGTATGTCTGTTGTGCATATTCATCCCATTCACTTACAAACACTGTCTTGATTTTTTTCCCAAATGCCTTATCAAAACCTTTTCTAATTCCACCAATACCGGCAAACAAATCTATAGACTTATACATGTCAAATCTCCTCTATTCCATATCATAATCATTACATTTTTCATCAAAAATTGCTTCTTCTATTACCCGTATACATTCATCTGTGTTTTTCATAATGTCCTTACCCCAGAATCTTATAACGGTCCAGCCGAGAAACTGCAGTTGCTTATTAACTTCATCATCCCTATGCTGATTATTAGATATCTTATTTATCCAAAATTCAGCATTTTTCCCACGTTCCAACTGCGGTTTTAGTACTTCCCAGTCTTTTCCGTGAAAAAACTCGCTGTCACAGAAAATAACAATTTTATACTTTGTAAGCACTATATCTGGTTTTCCCGGCAGTCCTTCATAATTCTTTCTGTAACGATATCCTCGTTTCCATAATTCCTTACGAAGTTTCAACTCTATCGAAGTATCTTTCGATTTGATATTTTTCATATTCCTATGTCGCTGCTCTTTTGTAAGCCTGTCCATAATTATCGCTCCGCTTCATCAGGCACAATCTCCAAGATGTCAGAGATATCACATTTTAATGCCACGCATATTTTAAGCAATATGTCTGTATTTACATTCTCGTTCCTGCCTAATTTTGCGATTGATGCATTACTTACACCTGATTGCTCCGCTAAATCTTTTTTCTTCATATCTCTGTCAATCAGCAGCTTCCATAATTTCTTATAACTTATCTTCATTTCATCCTCCGAAACCAGAACATACATTCGTTTCTATTTCCTATCATATCACACAAGTCTGCATATAGCAAGTTCTTTTTCATAATTAATTATGAGTTCTCACATTTATTTTCTTGATTTTAGAGACAGAGAGTACACCTATCGTGCCCTCTGGGGTAAATAGTAAGCTGAGAAAATTGTATATTTAAATCAAAAAACAGCACCCCGGCAGTACCCATCTACTGCCGAAGTGCTATCCATTCCATCAATTATTCCATTAAAATCTACCCAAATATACTCATCAGATTAGCCACAACCAGGCCGCCGCCGGTTCCGATGACATAGCCGAGCAGCGCCATCATGATACCAACTGGTACGAGGGCATTTGAGTATGCGCCGGCGAGGACCGGTGCTGTTGCTGTTCCACCGATGTTTGCGAGGGAAGCAACACTGCATGTGAAGATGTCGAGTTTCAATATCTTCGCAAGTGCAATCATTATTGCCACATGAATAAGGAGGATTACGAATCCTGCGAGAAGCCATATTGGGGCATTGCCAACTGCTCCGAGGTCTGCTCTTGAAGCGATTAAGGCAATGACTATATAAAGCATTACATTTGAAATCTCCTCAGTTCCCTTAATCTTGCCAAATGGTGTCAGGGCAAATACGATGCCAAGCACTGATACGATAAGGACTGTCCATGTTGTGCTGTCAAAGAATGATAAATGTGCATTAATCATGCTGCCAAGTTCCATTGAAACTGCCGATACTAAGAGTCCTGAACCGAGCAGAAGAATGATGTTCTGCCATACGAGAGGCTTTGTGTTGGCTTTTGCTTCCTCTTCGAGTGCAGCTCCAACGCCGTCGATTATGCTTGTGTCTGCCTTTGTCCATTTGTTGAACTTCTCGTGATTTCCGATTGCCCACAGAAGGAACATTACATAAAGGGTCGCGCAGATTGAATCCATAACAAGAGCGTAAGCCATTGTTGCTTCGTCAACGTCAAGTGCTGCCTGGATTGCGAGCATATTGCCGCCGCCGCCCATCCAGCTTCCGCACAGTGCACCGAGCGCTTTCCATGAACCTGCGCCTAAGAGCTGGTGGAATATTGCATATGAAACAAAGAATCCAAGTCCGATTGACAATGTTGCTGCGAAGAAACCGATAAGCATTTTAGGTCCAAGCTTGATGATTTTCTTCAAATCACATCGAAGCAGCATTATGAAAAGCATCGCATATAATATCGGGTTCTTGACTGATTTGTACACAGCGCTTGTTGCACTAAGGTCCCACACTTTCATTGTGCAAAGAAGCATAAGCCCCAGGTATATAAGAACAATCGGCGGTGCAAAATTAAAGAACACCTGTGCCTTTTTCCCTTTAAAAATCTTAGGCAGATTTACTAATACTGCGGCTGCAAATATAAGTGCCGCAAGGTATAAAAATCCATCTTTTATCATGTATAAATTCTCCTTATGGTTAATTTATAACATATTCTGCCCATTTTTCTGTAGTATATAACTAAATTTGCGGAAGTAAATGTGATGCAATCTGTCGTCACACACTTACTCCCGCAAATTTAATTATAAACTTTTAAGTATCTCCAGCAGATATTCCCAAGTCCGCTCCACTGAAGCCGCGTCCATACACTCATCAGGCGTATGCACACTTTCAAGTGTCGGTCCAAATGATATCATATCTACTCCCGGCATTTTCCCGGCGAGTATGCCACATTCGAGTCCGGCGTGGATTGAGGTCACTTCCGGTTCGTGGCCGTACACATTTGTAAAGCTCTCAACGCATATCTTTCTTAACTGCGAATCACTCTTGTATTCCCACGCAGGATAGTCCGAAATTGTGACTACTTTTCCTGACAAATGTTTTGCAAATGTGGTGACTCTCTCAAGCAATAATTTCTTTCCAGCCGCTGTATTGCTTCTTATAAGATATTTGTACACAAGCTTGTCATCTTCAAGATACGCTGTGCCCAGATTAAGTGAAGTCTGCACCATGCCATTGATTTCCTGACTCATTCTGTACACACCATCAGGACTTAACCAGAGGGCATATATTACATTTTCAGTGCTATGGAAATCGAGGACTTTGTCTGCTGCAGCGTCTGCCTTGCCAACCTCAATCTTAGCATGTGGCTCTGTCGCACTGATTTCCTGCATCCACACATCTGCACTCTCTTTGATGCTTTGTTCAAATGTTGTGGCATCGCAGCTTCTGACACTTACAACTGCCTTTGCTTCTTTTGGAATTGCATTTTCCTTGCCGCCGCCTGAAAGCGACACAAGACGGAAATCTGCTGCCCCGCTGGCATGTGAAAGTAATGAAGCAAGCAATCTTATAGCATTAGTGTGCTGTTTGTGAATCTCAACGCCGGAATGACCTCCGGCAAGCCCGCTTATCTTAACCTCAAAGCAGACCTGGCCATTTCCTGCAGCATCTGATGCATTGTCATCCTGCTCTCCACCTGACACCCAGCCCGCAGCATCCTCATATTCAACCGGAATATCGCACTCAGCCCTCACACCACCAGCACAGCTTACATACAATATTCCCTCATTTTCAGAATCAATATTGATAAGCCTCTTTGCTGTAAGTTCAGAAGTGTCGAGGTCTCTTGCGCCAAGCATTCCAATCTCCTCATCACTTGTAAGCACAGCCTGTATAGGAGGATGCGCAATCGTATCCGAAGCAAGCACTGCCAGTATAAATGCAACAGCAATTCCATCATCAGCGCCAAGCGTCGTGCCATCAGCCCATACCATCTTACCATCGGTGCAGGCCTTAATGCTCTGTACACTCATGTCAATATCGCAGTCTGGCTCTTTCTCACACACCATATCAAGATGTCCCTGCAAAATCACAGGCTCACAGTCCTCATATCCAGAAGAACCAGCCTTAAATATAACAACATTATCAGACGTATCCTTCCTTGCCTTAAGCCCATGCAACTTAGCAAACTCCAGACAATAATCCGCAATCATCCCGGTATTCCCAGAACCATGCGGAATAGAGCATATTTTTTCAAAATAAGAAAACACCTCACTAGGTGACAATTCATTTAACTTCATAAAAAGCCTCCTAAATCAAATAAACACATCACAGCCAGCCCAGCACCTGAAGTGCAACGACCAGGTGCGTCCGTCTGCCACACCTGCCCCGAACACGCACCGTGAATAAAATCATATTTCCAATCCGGCATATATAGCCACTGCGGCTGGGACAATGCAGGGTGTACGCCTGAGTCTGGCAAGCTGTGCAGAAGTTAATGCCGCCATCTGCAAAAGTTCAGGGTGCGAAAGCTCGTTCAAGCGAAGCGCGTTTGCTTTCGCACCCTGTAAAAAACTCTGCAGATGGCGGCATTTACTACTGCTAAGCGAAGACAGTCCGAAGGTGTACACCCTGCACTGCCCCAGCCGCAGACCGGTCTACACATACCTTATCGAAAAATGATTCTATTTCACATGTAATATCTCATGAGCCCTATGTGACAACGGTTTCTCAAAATACTCCTCATAGCACTGCTTAACCGATGGATTCTCATGTGAGAATCTAAGATTATCGCGCTTATCAAGCCCGTACAGCACATGACGACGCTCCTCAACCATCACAGCGTCTTCCTTGTAAGGCTGTCCGCCACCGTTGATACAGCCGCCCGGACAGGACATTATTTCAACGAAATCGTAGTGAACTTCGCCCTTCTTTATTGCATTCATAAGGTGTCTTGTATTGCCAAGCCCACTGGCAACAGCTACATTTATACTTGTTCCATTAAGGTCAAATGTTGCTTCCTTCCAGCCCTCAAGACCTCTCACTGACTGGAACGCATCCGCGTCAGGATTATTTCCTGTCACAAGATAGTAAGCACTTCTGAGTGCCGCCTCCATAACACCGCCTGTTGCACCGAATATAACGCCAGCACCTGTTCCTTCACCTAAAGGATTGTCGAACTCGTCCTCATCAAGTTCTTCCGGCTTTATGAAAAATGCTTTGAACATTCTTTCAACTTCTCTTGTTGTAAGAACTGCGTCAACATCTTTGCCGCCGTCCCATGTACACTCGTCCTTTTTTGCAAGACAAGGCATGATTGACACACAGAATATCTTCTCTGGGTCAACCCCAAGCTTTTCTGCATAATACGACTTTGTTATTGCACCAAACATCTGCTGTGGTGACTTTGCTGTTGAAAGTCTGACTGCCATCTCAGGGAACTCGCTCTTTACGAATTTCACCCATCCTGGACAGCATGATGTAAACATTGGAAGTCCTGACTCCTTGATTTCTGGAAGCCTTTCAAGAAACTCGCTTCCCTCCTCCATAATTGTCATGTCTGCTGCAAATGTTGTGTCAAATATATAATCAAATCCTATTCTTCTAAGTCCTGCAACAAGTCTTTGTGCTGTCGCATATTCCTTAGACATACCAAAATCTTCGCCCCATGCTGTTCTTACTGCTGGTGCAATCTGTACTACTGTAATGATATCCTCATTTTCAATTGCATCAAGCACGATTCCGACATCGTCTCTTTCTGTAAGTGCACCTACAGGGCAGTTGCTTACACACTGACCACAAAGTGTACATGCAGTCTCCGCAATGTTCCTGTTTGCACGCACATTTACAGTTGTACGCGAACCTGTATTTACAACATCCCATATGTGCATTCCCTGAATATTATCACACACTTGCACACAACGCATACATTTAATACATTTCTGGGCATCTCTGATAAGTGGAAATGTTTTATCCCAATTATCTTTTTCTAAGATTGAATCATATGGCATCTCTGATATATTAAGTTCATTTGCAATTGACTGTAACGCACAGTTACCACTTCTTATACATGTACCACATTTGTAATCATGCTGTGAAAGTATGAGCTTGACATTAGTCTTTCTGGTTGTACGCACTTTTCTTGAATTAGTGTAGACAACCATGCCTTCTTCTACAAAGTTATTACATGCTGTAACACATCTGTCAGTACCCTCTACTTCAACAACACATACACGACATGCACCAATTGCGTTGACTTCTTTGAGATAGCAGAGTGTAGGTATTGTCTCTCCTATTGTTTTGGCAGCTTCAAGAATGGTAGTTCCTTCTTTTACTGATACAGCTTTACCGTTAATTGTTAAATTTACCATTGTTTCTCTCTGCCTCCTCTGAATGAACCAAATCCAAAATGATCACATCTTAAGCAGCGTCCAGATTCCTGACATGCTTCCTCGCATGAAAATCCATATTCAATAGGTTCAAAGTCTTTCTTTCTGTCTGCGGCATCACGCAGTGCAACCTCAACTCGTCCGCAAGGTACCTTGTCCTCATATCCGGCATAAGGTATCTCTACATCTGAAGTTATCTCGTGATGGTAGCCAAGATATTCATCAATGTTGGCTGCCGCAACCTTTCCGGCTGCTATAGCCCTGATTACTGTTGCAGGCCCTGTTACGCAGTCTCCTCCTGCAAATACTCCTTTATGTTCTTTAATCTCGCTTGTATCAAGTGCCTCGATTGTTCCTCTCTTGACTGTAACGCCATGCTCCTCAAAATATCTTGTCTCGATACCCTGTCCGATGGCAACTACGATAAGGTCACAAGGAATAAGGACCTCGTCCTTAGCTGCAGTCTTAGGTGATGGTCTGCCGCCTTTTATCCTGCTTATCATCTGTGGCTGAACCCATAAACCAACTGCTGCGTCATTTTCATCTTTCTCTATTCTGACTGGTGACATAAGTTCAAGAACATCACAGCCCTCTGCCTCTGCACCTTCAACCTCTTCCGGAAGCGCCGTCATGTCGGCTTTTCTTCTTCTATACACAATGCTTACTTTCTCAGCACCTAATCTTACAGAAGAACGGGCAACATCCATTGCTACATTTCCACCGCCAATAACAACCACTCGCTTGCCAGTATAGTCAGGCATTTCATCATCACCAATTGCACGAAGCATTTCTACTGCTGATGTTACGCCTGTTGTAGCATCCTCACCATCAATTCCAATCTTCTTGTCTGCATGTGCTCCGATAGAAATGTATACTGCATTATATTCTTTATTAATATCCTCAAGCGTAATGTCTGTTCCTACGCTTATATTTTTCTTGACTTCTATTCCTGTAGACAATATAGCGTTAATCTCCGCATCCAGCTTTTTTCTAGGAAGTCTGTAGTTAGGAATTCCATATCTTAACATTCCACCAAGCTGCTTTCTCTGCTCAAATATAGTAACCTTATGTCCCATAAGAGCCAGATAATATGCGGCACTGAGGCCTCCCGGACCTCCACCGATGATTGCAACCTTCTCACCTGTTGGCTCATTACATGCCGGAACCGGAACATCACCGGCATTATCAACTGCCATTTTCTTAAGTCCCCTGATGTTGACCGGCGCGTCAATAAGTGTTCTCTTACATCTGTTTTCACATGGATGCTCACAAATGTATGCGCATGTTGTAGGCATTGGATTATCTCTTCTTATAAGACGAACCGCGTCTGCATATCTGCCTTCATGCACAAGTGCTATGTATCCCGGTATATCTACTCCTGCCGGACATGACTTCACACATGCAACCGGCTGGTTACTGTTACATGAACAAAATCCTCTCTCAATATGTGACCTGAAATCATCCTCGCAGCCATCAATACATTTTAGTACAAGCTTAGCTGCCTCATATCCGATTGCACAGTCAGCGGAATAATAGATTCCCTCTGCTGTAAGCCTGATAACATCAAGAGTTTCCTCTGTTGCGTTACCATCAAGCACATCATCAAAAAGTCTCGCAAGCTGCCTGAGTCCCACACGGCATGGAACACATTTGCCACATGACTGTGCAAGACACATTTTTATAAATGACCTGGTAAGGTCGATAGTACACAGTCCCGGTGGACTTGCTACTATTCTTCTCTCCAAATCCTGATATAAAGACTCCATTGTAACCTGAGCCTTATCCTTGGTTATAATCGTTAATCTGCTCAATTTCCGCTCCATTTCTGCATATTGCGTGTGTCGTATTACTGCTCGCCAGTATACCGCTTAGGTAGTTCTATGTAACATTTTACACAATAAATGTTAATTTGAAAAGGAAGGTTATTTTTTTCACACAATAACCTTCCTTCATCCATTACTTATGGTCGCACTTCATGCACTGGCTCGTTTCTTTGTCAGTTTCTTTCTTGTAAAATGCGCATGACCAGTCGCATATACTTTGCAATATCGGCATTACAGACAAGCCCTTTTCCGTAAGTGAATATTCAACTCTTGGCGGAATCTCGTCATATGATTTCCTTGAAACAATATCGTCAGCAATCAATGCTTTTAATGTTGTTGAAAGAACTGCATCTGTAATATTCACCAGTTCTGCCCTTAACTCACTATATCTTAATGTCTTCTTATCCGCCAGAACACATATAACTCTTGATTTCCATTTGCCTCCAAAGACTTCCAGGCCGTATTCCAATGGACATCTGATATCTGATTCTAATTTCTTGTGGTACATACCTCTCTCCTTTGTTTTTGGCATTTCTTTATAATATCATAATAACAATTATTTTAAAATCAAATGTTTATGTCAGATTTTTATATATTCATCGTCATATATGGTGGAATGCAGATAATTCCATCTTTCACGATTAAATTTTTTGGATGAATAATATAGCTTTCGTATTCGTTTTCCCCAAATTCTTCGCAGATGGTAGACTTTCCCATACGTCTGGCGCCTTCTGTCAGTAAAGCTTTTTCCCCTAACATTCATTTTTCCATTCCAGTAGTTTTTTATATATTTTTCTTTTTAATATCATGGTTCCTCCAGATTATGCGCATATATGTTAGTTCTAATTTTTATGATTATACGCACATTCTAAACAAGTTTTGAATTTATTTGCAGGGAGGCTTTTATATGTCAATGAATATTAACAGTTTGATTCGGACGGAGATTTACTGAATGCAAACGGTGTTGCAGGTATGGATGTTACTGTAATCGTTTAAGTGGTACATGGACTTTAGAACAATATGAAGGACAGTACAGATCTGCTATGTACGCAGCCGTAAAATCAGCCAATCCAAATTGGAAGCCCGGACATGCATTTGATACAGGCATTCTTGATAATGTCACAAGAGAATCCGTAGAAGCTACACTTGTCCAAAATGGTAACAGACTCGTTCGTAATTCTATTGATGTATCGGTATAAAAGGGAGAAACGTATAGACTTCAAAAAGGCGGCAAATCATCTCAACATATTGTTGATGATTTGCCACCTCGACTTTTAACACTGATACCGTATCCACACCGCATCACTGTCAAATTTTTTAGAAAGATAGGAAAGTTCATCCGCTGCAGTTTTTCAGGTTGTCCCTATCTTTACATCTTCTGTTTGCTCCACAACCTGCTTTTCTGTGGTTTCCTTAGCATTATTTTTCCGTATATTACCGGTATAAGCATTTGTGTAAATATTAGAGTAATTGTTTACACCTGTAACTGCCATACTAACATCTCCTTTCGTATTACAAAGCTTTCATTACCTTTTATTAGCATAATAATCCCAAATACCATTAAGCATTTTCCGATTACCATCTGATACATTCAGATTTAGCCTTAAATCTTTCCAATCACCCAAATACTGCTGCGATAATTTCTGGTTATCCGACTGGATGGCGGATAAAAATGCCTGATATGCCGAATTTTTGATAACCCCCTTTTCTTTAGATTTTGCAGTATTTTCCTGGTTCTCACCTATGTTCTGTTCATTTGCTGTCTGTTCACTTCCTTTATGGTAAACTACCGATGGTGTAAAATCCTGTAATTCTGACCAGATTTCTGTGGAAGTTGCCATAAAATTACTGTGGTTTTCATATGCCTGATTCAGCATATCCAGTTCTTTTTCTTTGGTTAATTCCTCAATTTTGCCCGATTCTGTCACATAATACTCCAGCTCATAATCTTGTTCCGCATATTTTTCTTCAATGCTGTTTTTCATTTTGTTATATGCTGTCGCCATTCTGTTTACATGATGTTCAAAGGAATCGGACTTTACACTCTCTGTATCTTCTTTGACAAATATATCCGTCACTTCCCTCTCAAAACGGTTCTGATAATCCATAGAGCTGACAGAAGATAAATACCTAAATCTCTCCTGCCCCGTTTTAGAAATAGATACTGTATCTGTATACTGTGTCATTTTCTTTTCTAAATCTGCTGGAAAATTTTGCTTCGTATTTTTCCTGCTGTTATGTTCGATTGCAGAATATGTAATATTTGTATTATTGTAAATCTTCATAGCTGTTTCCTTCCCAGATAAATACCATTAGACTCTAATATCAATCGGCACATACCTTTTAATTGTCTCTGTTTGTACCATTTCTGCTGCCTCTAAACTATCTGTAACAAGCTGCTCCTGCAAAACCTCGTCTGGAAGTTCTTCCATATTCTCCACAGTTTTTTCCGTCATCTGCTCTGTCATTTCTTCGGTTGTCTCCGAAAGTTCGTCCATGATTTCAGACATCATGCCCTTGTTTTCCTCTGTTCCAAGAGCTTCATCCACCATTTCTTCCTTTCGTTCTTCTTCTGTTTTAGGCTTATTCCTCTCAGCAGCTTCCGCAATCTTTTCGCCATGTTCTTCTGCCTCGTCCATGACATGAAACATCTGCGAATTATTATACTCCTGATTTGCTGCCGCAATTTCATTCTCATAATTATGAAACATTTCCAGCTTTTCAGAGATTTCTTCCAAAGTGTCAGCCTTTCGGTTTTTCAGATTTTCTTTTTGTGCTTCAAAAAAAGCCACCTTATTATCCCGTTCCTGCTGTCGCTGCAATTTTTCCTGTGTACTTTTCAACATATTAGAACTATTAAATCTATTTATCAATAAACCTCCACCGGATAAATTGACTGTAAAACTCATCTGGTTCCTCCTTCCCGACAAATTAATACAAAAGATTTTTCTTCTTGTCATTTAGGCTTAACATACTATACTTCCTTATCTATCTTACGTGACGTTAGAGAGGAATCCGTTTTAGAATATGTACCATTGTTTGTATACGTTGCACTTGCCCGGTTTGCAGCATTTGATATACCAGCTGCTTTCTGGGCTGTTTTGCCTGCAAAGGAATTGTAACCTGTAAAAACCGTTTTCAATGAACTGATATCTGCTTTCTTCAATTCATCTTCATCCAGCTCCAGCTTATTCCCCTTTCCTATGGTAATACCTATTTTAGAAAGTAAATGACTGGTTTTGTCTGTCATGCCTGTCATCCATGAAGCATTTCTAAGGACATCTTTTGTATTGGATTCTCCTGCCTCCTTAACAACATCATTATAATCATCAATAAAAGATTTCACTTTTTTGGTAATTGCATCCCAGTCATAATCCTCTACCTCTGTTTCTTCCCCGGTCTTTTCATCCTTCTTTTTTATTTTCTTTTTTTCCCAGAGTGACGCATCGTTTAGTGCATCTGCTGATTTTTTCAGGGAATCCGCACTTGTTTTCATCAGTGTAAGCTTCTGTGAAGTATCGCCTTTCCCCGATAATTTTTCTGCATCCTGCTTTGCATAATATGCTTTCATAAGTTTTCCATAGCTTCCGTTTTTAATCGCAGCATAATCAGAAAGCATATTGGTGTTTCCTACGGATGAACTGTCGGAAGTTCCTCCAAATAATGCGGAATAATCTACATTGCTGTTATATTTACTTGTGTAATCACTAAAACTCTTAATCTCTGACATAATACCATTCTCCTTTACCAACTATAAACGAATATCAATCGGTGTATACACTGCCTGCTGTGTTGCATTCTGTGCATTTTCCAGAGTCGGTGTTTCTACTGTCACCTGTGTTTCCCCTTTGATATCCGTATTCTTTACGCTGTCTGTCTCCTCTGCCGCAGTCCCCGCAGATTCCTGTGTTTTCTCGGATTTATCAGTATTGTTCTTTGTTGCAGTGTCTTCTGTATTGCTGTTCTCCGCTTTTGCAGCTTCTTCTACTGATTTATTTGCATCTGCAAGTGTAGACATCTGTGCTGCTGTCGCAGACTGTGCCTTTGCCTGCAGCTCTGCCAGTTCTTCTTCCTTCTTCTCAGTATTTCCTTTTCCGGCATCCTGTTTGATTTCAGATTCAAGCACACTGGCACGTCCCTGTATCTGTGTTGCCATACTTCCCTGCACCTTTGCCTGTTTCATGGAAGAATCTGCGGAGATCATCGCCTGCATACTTGCCTGTGACAATCCGGTGTCTTTCTTTTTAGAAGTGCTACTTGTTCCAGCCACCATATCATCCATAGATGACGAATTTTTACTCTGCTGTTCCTTTCTCTGCTCGATCTGGTGCTGTCTTAACTGCTGATTGAGATTGTTAATCTCCTGCTGTATCTCCTGACGCTTTTTCATCTTATCCTCTAATGACATTTCTTCATTCGATGATAAATCCTGTAGCTTCTGCTGTGCATTTGCAATCTGATTCTGAATATTTTTACTTACAGAATCATTCCCCTGTGTCATTCCCATTGTTCCTGTCTGCGTATTTGTCCCACTAAATCCATTGATCCTCATTTTAATCCTCCTTGTTTTGCGAGGCAAAATCCGAACCCTTTGGTGAGGAGAGGATTTGTCCTCCTTGAGCTTAAATTCTGAAATCCGTTTCCTTAAAAATCTGTACAACATGATTTCTCTTTACTGATTTTTCGGCATATCTTTCTTTACAATAAACAGCGATGTTGTGAACCGCCCTTTTTTTGTTGTGAAGCAAATAAAAAACACTAAATATTCTGATGTTTCACAGATTACTTAGTGCTTTTTGTCCTTATTCTACCTGTAACATAATACTTAGAACCACTTCCTGATTCTCCTGCTCTAAAGATATATCTCCCATATACATCCTTGCAACCCTCCGGATATTATGCAGTCCAATTCCATGCTCCTTCCCAAATTTCGTTGTTTCCGGCAGATCACTGTCCTTATAATTTAACTCTCCCTCATATCTGTTCTTTATGGTTATCATAAAAATACTGTTTTTCCGAAAAGAAGAGATACTGATATAAGGATTTTCTCCACTTACATTTTCCATGCAATTATCCAGTGCATTGTTTAAGATCACGCTTAAATCAAATGCATTTAATTTCGTATCCCCCGGATAATGAAAATCTGATATAAAACGAATCTGCTTTTCCTTTGCTTCTCTTAACTTTTCCATCAGAATCACATCAATGACAGGACTCCCCGTTTTTATCTCAGGAGATATTTCATTCCACTCCTTTTTCAAATGCTCCATATATTCTGCTGCATCATCCATATGATTCTCTGCCACAAGATGTTCCAGCATCTGTATATGATTCCCCATGTCATGACGCAGGCTGCGGATATCCTGATACAGCTTTTCCACTTCCCCGATATGCTTTTTCATGTCACTGACCTGATTTAATACCAGCTCCTGCCCTGTCTGTTCTTCCTGTGCCACCTTCCAGTTTTGAAACATCGTAGTCATAACAAGAATTGCTATGATAGAGATAAAATAATGCACGAAGCTTAAAGCTCCATAAAATCCATAGGTATCTGTCAGGCTCTTTCCTGTATCTTTTTCATAAATATTCAGATAATATTGTAGAATGCCATACCCTGTAACTCCCACGAGAGAAGGTATAATAAGCATTACCAGCTCTTTGACGCTCATTTCATCATTTTTGTATACATATGCTTTATTGATCAGACCGATTGCAACTGCAAGGAAAACGATACAAAGCACAATATCCAGAATTCTCGTTCCAGCATAAAGTACATATTGCAGCCATTGTCTTCCTGCAATCGTATTCCCAAAAACCAGAGCTTTTGTGATAAAATCATCCAGTCTGCCTGCCATTGCAACCGCAAGCCAACGGATAGAAAAAAATGTCACTGCAAGAAATATTTTCTGATAGATGTTTCTTCTGTCCTGTACATACATCACAAGAAATGCAGCCACAACCCCCAGCATATATGCAGAAAAATTGTCAATCTGCTGCGGTATCAGATACAGCACAGACATAATTCCAATATAAACAATACTGACCAGAGCAGCTTCCCTTTTCTTTTTCATATATGGATATACAAAAACACCAAAACAGATTCCTGTAATAATCAAAATTGCAATAACAGAAAACTTCGATGTGATCATCCAACATCTTTCCACTAAACTCATCTGACTTCATTTCCTTTCCTCTGGTTATACTTCAGATATTGCTTCACAAACTCTGGATAATTCTTTTTTGCAATCAATGCAGTTCCATTTTTCATAGTTACACAAGTTGCATCATATTTTTCTACATATTTAAAATGTACAAGATAGGCTCTGTGTGTTCGGAAAAAATCTGTTCCTGCCATATCACTTAATTCCTGTAATTTACCATAGTATTCAATATCCGTACTTCGTGTATGGATAATAACTTTCCGGTTATACACCTCGGCATACACAATATCATGCAGGAAAATTTTTATATGACTTCCGGCGGTCTGTACCATAATATACCTTTCGTCTTTTTCAAGTCTGGAACTCCTTTTTATGTTATGGACTGCCTTTGTCACAACCTCTTTCAATTTCTCATCGGAAAATGGCTTAACAAGATAATGAAATGCTCCGACATCAAATGCCTGAAAAACATACTCCTCTGCTGCTGTCACAAAAATGAGTATCATATCCTCATTGTCCTGACGAAGCATCTTTGCCGTTTCCATCCCATCCTTTCCCGGCATCTGAATATCCAGAAAAAGAATATCCGGCTTACTGCCACTTGCGATCAGTTCATTACCCGATAAATATTTCTCTATAACCGCATCTGACAATAACTTTTTTATTTTTTCCTCCAGTATCTGAACCATAGATACTTCATCATCACAGATAGCAATTCGCATATTGTCACTTCCTTGCTTACATATATTTATAACTATTATATCGGATAAGTTCTTGCAATATCTATCTGGAATGTTGTGAAATGACCTTTTTTTGTTGTGAAAAGGGGCTGTCGCTTTAACGATTGAAAATCGTTGAGGCGACAGCCCCTCCAATTACTTTTAACTTTCCAGCTTCGTATTCATCTTCCAAAGCTTTCCATGCCAGTCATCAGCCAATTCCACCAAGTAAAGCACCTGCAATAAGTGCAACAAGTGCAAGTGGAACAAGAACATATTTGCCAAGTGGTACAAACCACTTTCCAATAGGCTTATCTGCACCTGCATTAACAGCATCAACAGCAAACTTCTTTCCTGCAACCCAGAAGAACATAATTGCTGCGAGCATTGCGCCAAGTGGGCAGATATAGATAGATACTGCGTCCATCCAGCCTGATACAATACCCTGTATTACAAGTGACACAACACAGCCAGCCACTGCGATAATTCCAACAGATGCAACACGGTTAAGCTTAAGCTTCTCCTGAATAGTTGCAACCGGAGCTTCATACAGATTAACAAGTGAGCTCATGCCAGCAAACAGAACACATACATAGAATACAATTCCTACAATCTTGCCACCCGGCATACCATTAAATACATTTACAAGATAGATAAACATAAGTCCGGGACCACCTGAAGATAACTCGGCACCGCCTGCTGCCATACCTGGAATAATAACAAATGCAGCTAATAAAGCAGCAATAGTATCAAAAACTGCAACATTTCTTGCAGAAGACACAACATTTTCCTTATCACTAAGATATGAACCATAGATAACAGTTCCGTTACCTGCAATAGACAGTGAGAAGAATGCCTGACCAAATGCATATATCCAGAGCTTTATATCAAGAAGTCCCTTAGGATTAAGAGTAAAAATATATTTATAACCTGCACTTGAACCTGGAAGTGTGAAAATGTATATTCCAAGACCTACAAACATGATGAAAAGCAAAGGCATCATGACCTTGTTTGCTTTCTCAATTCCACCTGCAATACCAAGTGCCATAATAACAGCAGTTACAACCATTGCGATTATAAGCCACATATTATTGCCAAATGCGCTTGCTGTACTTCCAAACATACCACCAATAGCTGACATATCATTGCCCATTGCTGAAAGCTTTCCAGAAAATGCAAGATAAGTATATTTGAATATCCAGCCAACAACTACAGTGTATCCCATTGCAAGAGCCAGTGAGCCAAGCACAGGAATAAAACCAATTGCCTCACCTGCTTTTCTCTTTCCTGTACGCATCTGCATACAGTCGCCAAATGCTTTAATAGGTCCGCCCTTAGTCGCACGGCCAAGTGCCATCTCCTCAATAACACCTGTTGAACCTATCAATATTACAAATAATACATAAGGTATTAAAAATGTCATACCACCCCATGCAGATACCATATATGGAAAACGCCATATATTTCCCATTCCTACTGCCGAACCGATACAGGCAAGAATAAAACCTGTACGGCTCTTAAAGCCATCTCTTTCCAATTCAATTCCGTTATTTCCCATAGCTTTAGTTCCTTTCTTCCTCATATTGCTAATAGCACATCACTTGTCTGTACCAAAGTTTCTTCATGAACGCTCATACGCAAAAAAGGCAAAGGCGCCAGAAACCCTCCCGGGTCATGGCGCCTTTGCCTTTGATGTCTGTATAATATACCATTGTGTTATTCCTGTAAAATACATGTTGGTTATAAAACCATAACCAGAAGCAATGATTATTCATTATATCATTTATATACTTGTTTAATATATATCATTGTGATATAATTTTCAGTGCTACCCCTCCTATACCTGGTAGAGAGAGGAGGTGCATTATATGGACATGTTTATGTCTTTAATTGTCACTATTATGGCTGAGATAGTTTCATACTATATCTGCAAATGGCTGGATAGTGATAATCACAGGTAGCCAGCCTGGGGCTTAAGCCACCCTTCCACAACGGAATAGAAAACCCCACGAGAAAGCAGCTCGTGGGGTTTTCATTCATTATATGAACATGTTTGTCTTTACAATGGAATTATATCACACCCCATTGTATATTACAAGTATATTCTCTTTTTATTTAATTATGCCATTTAAACAGTCTGATTCATGTGTAATTCTTTAGAATATCTCCTACATAATCCTCATCTGTGCCATATACATCACAACCGGCATCGTAATAATTGAAAACAGCGTTGACAGGCAGACCATACATACCGCCCGCTCATAATCCTGCCCGAATTTCTGTGCAAATATTGCCGTACTCGTTCCAACCGGTGTTGCCGCAGCAATTAGTGTAATCATTCCAATCTGACCGTGTCCCGCCGGTATAATATAAAGCACAAGCAGTGTAAGCATCGGAATTATTATAAGCCTGACAAACGATGCCAGATATAGGGACGGATTAAGCAGTAAGTCACGGATCCTGACACATGACAGATAATATCCCAGTACAATCATGGCTGCAGGTGTATTAAGTGCCGCAACTCCAGCCATCGTGCTGTTTATTACCTCTGGCAGTTTAATTCCCGTAATAAAAAGAAACAGTCCTATAACAAGTGATATTGTCACAGGATTGACGAATACCTTTTTTATATTTATCATATCCTTGCGGCGGGTTATTATCACAATTCCATATGTCCACTGCAACAGATTAAGAATACTTGCAAATGATGCAACATAGAATGCCGCTTCATTTCCAAATACCGCAGTTACAAGTGGAATTCCGATAAATCCTGCGTTACAGAAAGCCGTTCCAAAGTTGTCTATCGGCTTTCGCATTCCATATATTATATATGATACAGCTATCGCCACTGCAAATGCAGCTACAGCCAGTACCGCCGACATAAGAAGTCCATACAGCTTCTCCATCGTGAAATCTGTTATATAGCTTCTTATAATTACACACGGAATAACCGCATACAGCAGAATATTGGCCATATCCTTACTGCCATGTTCTGTAAGCAGACCTGTTTTAGACAGAATCAGTCCCAGAATCATAAGAATAAACATTATAAATGTCTGCGTTAATAATATTTGTGTTATCATAATCGTAAATATCCTGATTTCTATATTATGTTAATTGTAATTTTTATAAAATACTACATACAAGAAAGGTGCGAACATGGAATTATATCAGCTCAGGCAGTTTCAGGCTGCCGCCAGACACAAGAATATGACCCGCGCTGCCAGTGAACTGTGCATAGCACAGCCAGCATTAAGCAAGACAATCCACAAGCTTGAAGAAGAATTTGGCGCACAGCTTTTTATCCGTAATAAAAAAGGGCTCGAATGTACCCGTCAGGGAGAAATTCTGCTTGAATATGCAGACAGAATACTGGCTCTTTCAGAAGATGCTGCGCGTGCTGTCAGTGAAAGTCTTGGCGATGCAGGCGAAATAAGGCTCTGTCTCCGCTCAAGTGCAGTTCTTGTCAGCAATGTACTTAAAGATTTTATCCATGAACACCCTCATGTCAGCTTTTCAATATCTTCTGAACCAAAAGGGTGTGACCTGCTGATTGACTCTGTCTCATCAGCTTATGATATTCCAGACAATGCACATCTTCTTATGACAGAAGAAATCTGCCTTGCCGTTTCATCATCACATCCACTTGCCCATACTGGACACATATCAGTAGAACAGATGATGGACGAGAAATTCATTGACCTTGCAGATACTCCATCTTATGCCGGAGTGTTCAATTCAATATTCAGTAAATGTAAGAAAACTCCTCAGATAGCCTACTCATGCAATGATTACATATTACAGGGCAAACTCATAAGTCTCGGTCTTGGAGTATCATTTGTTGCCTCTGTAACATGGACAAGCAGCAGCCTTCCTGAAAACATAAGCCTGCTGCATATAGATGACTGTCCACATTTCAGAAGTATTTATTATCAACCGCTTGGCTCATTCTGCTCAGAAAATCAGCGAATCTTCGAGCACCAGCTTGAAGAATATTTCAAAAATTTGAATAATTAATGCACCTCTAATGGTGTGTCTTCACCAGCTGCAAACTGCACAACACTCTTAACTGAAGACTCAACCATATCAGACACAGCCTGATCTGTGAAAAATGCAACATGAGGTGTGACAATAGTATTCTGGAAAGACTTAAGTATGATGTAATCGTGATTAACAACAAGGTCATCATACTTACGGTCTGTACGGATAAATTCATCCTCACCCTCACAGCAGTCAGTTCCAACTGAACCAATCTTGCCACTCTCAACAGCCTCAATCAGATCCTTTGTATCAACAAGCGCACCCCTTGCCGCATTTATAAGGATAACGCCATCCTTCATCTTTGCAATTGAATCCTTATTAATCATATGATATGTCTCATCACTTAAGAAAGTATGAAGCGAGATAATATCTGCTCTGGCATACAATTCATCAAGAGTTACATACTCAACATTTTCAAGGCCTTTTGCAGGATATGGGTCATACGCAATAATCTTACATCCAAATCCTGAAAGATTCTTAATTACTGCCTTTCCAATTCTTCCTGTTCCGATAATACCTACTGTCATATTCTGCATTTCACGTCCACATATAGGACCAAGTGAATAATCTGCTGTGTGTGAACGCATCATTACATACAAAGCCTTACGGATACACATAAGCATAAGCATTACTGTATAATTGGCAACTGAATATGGTGAATATCCGCTGTGTGCAACACGGATTCCAAGGCGCTTTGCTGCCTCAAGGTCAACACTGTTATATCCGATTGTCCTGAAACCGATGTACTTTACACCCTCTGCTGCAAGCTTTTCAAGAACAGGTGCTGACAAGTCACACATGCCATCGCACACCGACATAGCCTCACAGCCTTTGACACTTTCTATATCATCCGCTGTAAATCCGCTCCTATTAATCTGTAATTCCACCTTGTATACATTTGCAAATGTATCAAAATACTGTTTTTCATCTTGACGAACACTGAATGCTGCTATCTTCATAACTTTTCACTCCTCCTACTTAATCCACTCATATGTAAGTTTTCCAAGAATTTCGATTCCCTTAACAATCTGCTCATCAGAAGGTGTCGAATAATTAAGTCTGAATCCATTAGACTTCTGGCTCTCATCTGCTAAGAACGCTGCTCCCGGAACTGAGAGAACACCTCTGTTAATAGCCTCCCTTACAAATGGTGCAGAATCCATTCCCTCTGGCAGGAATGCCATTACGAAAAGTCCGCCCTCAGGGTGACCGAAGGTTACTGAAGGATGGAATTCCTTCTTCATGCACTCCATCATGAGATTACATTTGTGCTCATACACCTTTCTTGAATCCTCAAGATGTTTGTCGAAATCATAGTTATTAATATATTCATTACAAATGTACTGGAAAAGGACAGTTGAATGTACATCTGTGCACTGTTTTGCAACTGTAAGCGGTCCTGTGAGCGACTTGTTAAACACAAGAAAACCAAGACGGAATGCAGGTGCCATTACCTTTGAGAAGCTTCCTGCATATATAACCCTGCCCTCTGTATCCATTGATTTGATAGTTGGCACATTTTCACCTGCAAATCTTAATTCGCCATAAGGATTATCCTCTAATATTGCGATATCATATTTGCAGCAAAGCTCATATACTTTTTTTCTCTTCTCAAGAGAAGTTGTAATTCCTGTAGGATTCTGGAAAGATGGAATTGTGTATAAAAGCTTTGCATCAGGATTAGCCTTTAAAGCCTCCTCAAGCGCATTTATATTCATTCCGTCCTGCTCCATTGGGATTCCTACAAGCTTTGCACCGTAAGAACGGAATGTATTAAGGCAGCCTACAAATGCAGGCTCTTCAGTAAGCACAACGTCTCCTTCATTAACAAGTGCCTTAGTTGTAAGGTCCGCACACTGCTGTCCGCCTGACACTATGAAAAGCTCATTATTCTCGAAATCAAAGCCTTCCTTCTTCTCAAGATATTTCTTCATAGTATCACGCAGAGGTGTATAACCTTCGCTCAGTCCATACTGTAATAAAGAAACAGGATTCTCGCCAAGACCCTTTGCTGCTATCTCTTCTATTTCCCTGCATGGGAATGTCTCTGCTGACGGATTGCCACCACCAAAAGATATAATATCCTTGCTTGCTCCTAACTTAAAAAGTTCTCGTATCATCGAACCATGAACACCTGATAAACGATTAGAAATCTCGTATTCCATATATATTTCCTCCTTCAAATACTTACTAATGCAAAAAAAGAGCCAGAATCCCCTAAAGACTTCCGGCTCCTTTGCCCTTGATAAATGTATCATACCCCCATGTGTCATTCCTGTAAAATACATGTTAGTTATAAAATCATAAATCATAGCAATAGTTATCATTCGTATTTTTTATATACTTGTTTACTATATATTGTTATGATATAATTTTTAGTGCTACCCCTCCCAAAACGGAATAGAAAACCCCACGAGCCCGAACTCGTGGGGTTTTCGTAGATTGCTTGAATGCACTACTTATATCCAATGACATTCTATCACATGCCATCAGACATTACAAGTATATTCTTTTTCTTTTCAAATATTATAAAATTATCAGACAACTTTTCACTTATCCCCACACAGTCTCACCATTAATATAATCAGTCATAAAATATACAATCTTGTTCCAAAGCTCATACTCTACAATATGCCTTGTTTCTTTAATTATCCTGAGACATTTTTTAATTACATCGGATGAATCATCCTCTGTAAGTTCTAACAACTTTTTATATGTCTTATACCCCTCATTTTTCTCTTTCTCTGTCCATCTTGCTTCCTCGGCATCATCTATTTTATTAAGAAAAATATACATAAATACCGGCATGTCTTTTTCCTGTCTCCATTCCATACATTTATCCTCCATAGAATATGTCATCCTTCCACTGCCATCATAATAATTATCAATCCATAAAAAGTAATACAAAAATACATTAGCGTTACATACATATGATCACCTCTTTATTAAAAACACTATCATATTCACTTTAAATCAACTTTAAATTGTATTTTAAGTCTCTCTGTGCTACTATTTAAGCATAAGAGTTAAACCTAACTTTAGGTCAACCTAATAATGGTGAACATTTTGTGAATTTTATTATCACATTTGTAAAAAACTAATATCAGGTAAGCATGGCTTACAGAAAGCAGGTGTGTTATGTACACAATAGGACAGGTTTCAGAAATGTTTAATCTTCCCGTTTCAACATTAAGATATTATGATAAAGAAGGATTATTCCCTTTTATGCAGCGTTCTTCTGGAATAAGACAATTCTCTGACAATGAAATTGCTGCTCTTAAGCTTATTGAATGTCTCAAAAAATCAGGTCTTGAGATCCGCGACATCAAGCAGTTTATGGAATGGTGTCGGGAAGGCAGCAGGACTTACGAACTCAGAAAACAGCTTTTTGAGAGACAGAAGGCGGCTGTTGAGAAAGAGATTGAGAAGATGCAGGAAACTCTTGATATGCTTACTTTCAAATGTTTCTATTACGAGCAGGCAATCAAGGACGGCAACGAGGACGGAATACATTCAATGCTTCCAGACAAGCTCCCCGCCGATATTCAGGCTGCCTACGACAACTCACACAAATAATTATTATTTGCTTATTATATTTAACACAAAATATGGAGGCTAATATATGTTCAAATCTTTAGAAATTAAATATCCTAAGTTTTATCAGGTATTCAGATTCATTATAGTTATAATTGCTTCCGTGCTGTACGCATGGAATTTAAGATGCTTTGCCAAAGTCGCAGACCTGCTGCCAGGAGGCTTTTCAGGAGTCTCCCTGTTATTTCAGGCAATCGGACTACGTTTTTTTTATATCAGCATCCCATTTACAATATTCAATGTGGCACTTAACATTTTCCCCGCCTACATTGCATACCGCTACATCGGCAAGAAGTTTACCATCTACTCAATCGTGGTAATTATACTTTCCAGTGTACTTGTTGATATCCTTCCTCCATACATTTTTACAGAAGATATCCTGCTTATAAGCGTATTTGGCGGAATTATCAACGGATTTGCAATAAGCCTGTGCCTCAATGTCGGCACTACCACAGGCGGAACCGATTTCATAAGCATTTATTTTTCTCATGTTAAAGGAATAGACGCATGGAACTATATTCTTCTTGGTAATGTTGTGATTCTGCTCATTGCAGGCGGACTGTTTGGCTGGTCAATCGCGCTCTACTCAATAATATACCAGTTCTGTAGCACTCAGGTAATCCAGTTCATGTACAAACGCTACCAGAAGATGACATTATTCATCATTTCTGACAAATCCGAAGAAATCTATCACGCCATAAAGAATACAACCAACCACGACGCCACGCTTTTCAAGGGAATCGGCTGCTACGAGGAAAAAGAGCGCACGCTCATATACTCCGTAATCAACTCCGAAGCGAAACGTGAGCTTATCACATTGATACGCTCAATTGACAAGCACGCATTTATAAATGTGGTAAAAACCGAAGAGCTTGACGGCAGATTTAACGATATTCCACATGATTAATCAGTACACAGAATATTCGCACTCATACCATATTTTAGTCAAATTTCTCCAATAAACTATAGACAATCAATTAACATACACTAAAGAAATGGAGAGATGACTATGATTAAATTAAATAAAATCAAAAGGAATTGCGTAGCCGCAGTTATTCTTACTATGTGTCTTATGACTGCTGGCTGTGCCAGAAATTCAACTTCAACTACTACTGCATCAGGCGGTGAGACTACCATCACTTCAGACATTACTAAAGAAGACACAGATGTAACACACGCAGATGATGCTGAGAATTACAGAGTCTCCATTACAGGTGATTTCACTGTGACATCTGATACATCAGACGGAGTTACACAGTCAGGTTCTGTATACACAATCACAAAGGCTGGTGAATATACAGCAGCCGGTCTTTTATCAGAAGGACAGCTTATCGTTGACGCAGGTGATGAGAACGAGGTTACTATCGTATTGAACGGAACATCTATCACATGCTCAAGTGGTTCACCTATATACGTTAAAAATGCTTCCGAAGTCAAGATTAAATCAGAAGAGAACTCATTTAACGAAGTAATTGACAATCGTGCCGAAGCTACAGAAGATTCTTCTGATGACGCTGGCAACGCAGCAATCTATGCAACATGCGATTTAAAACTCGTCGGCAAAGGAGCCTTAGTTGTAACAGGTAATTACAATAATGGTATCCAAAGCAAGGATGACCTTTCTATTAAAAATGTGATTGTTAAAGTTACTGCTGTGAACAACGCAGTCAAAGGCAACGATGCCGTTGATATTGAATCTGGAAATATAATTGCAATCTCCGCTAAAGGCGATGGCATCAAGACTTCTAACAGCAGTATTTCTAACAAGGGCAACCAGAATGGAATCGTTACAATTACTGGTGGTAACATTGATATTTATGCAGCCTGTGACGGTATAGACGCATCTTACGGGGCAGATATATCAGGTGATGGTAACTTAAACATTTATACAGATACTTACTCTGAATATAGTGAAGAAGTTACTTCGTCAGGCAGTTCTTCAGGCACGTCTTCTGACCGGGACAGTTCTGCTAACAAGACTGCTTCTGCCAATACTGTTTCTTATGTGGCAGCTTATGACACTATCACCAACGCACCTGGCGGCTTTGGTGGCGGCAACATGGGTGTCGGCAATGCTCCAGATATGAGTAACGGCAACGCTCCCAATATGAACGACAGCTCTGATAGAAATAAGGCCGGCGGCGACCGTCCAGGAATGCCTGGTGACTTTAATAAATCCGGTAATTCTTCTGGACAGTCCTACTCAACTAAAGGTATTAAAGCAGAAAGTGAAATAAATATTTCAGGCTTTACAATTAACATAAGTTCAACAGATGACGGTATCCATGCCAACTCTAACCCAGGTGTACTTGAAACCGGCGAGGACGGCAAAGGAACTATTGTTATCAATGGTGGTTCAATTACAATTTCTTCAGGTGATGACGGCATACACGCTGACAAACAGCTTGATGTCAATGACGGTTACATTAATGTAGTAATTTCATACGAAGGACTTGAAGCCATAACTATCAACTTAAATGGTGGCAAAATATATGTATATGCTACTGATGATGGCATCAATGCCTGCACAGGTGATGGAAAGACTTCTCCAATTGTCAATGTAACAGGCGGATATATAGATGTCACAACTGCGTCTGGTGATACTGATGGTATTGATTCTAATGGAAATTACGTACAGACCGGTGGATTTGTATTAGTTAAAGGTGGCAGTTCATCTGGAAATGTATCAGGATCAATTGATGTAGATGGTACCGTAACGATAACCGGTGGAACATGCGTTGCCCTCGGTGGTATCTGCGAAACACCTATAAACTCTGCTAATGCTTATGTATTAAGTTCCGTATCATTCAGTTCTGGAAGCTATTCACTTAAAGATTCTTCTGGCAACGAAATTATAAGCTTCACTGTTGACGGAACATTTGGCAACGGCTGGATATGCTCTGACACTCTTGTAACCGGCACAAGCTACACACTCTACCGGGGTTCAGACTCTATTGCAGACTGGACTCAGGAATCTGGAACAATGGGAGCTTCTGGCACTGGCAGCTTCGGCGGCGGTAAAATGGGCGGCATGGGCGGTCAGAATGGTGGTAATGCGCCTGATATGAATGGGCAGAACGGCGGCTTCGGCGGCGGCAGACGATAAGATACTTCACATTTACTCTCCTTATTTTCTTAAAACAGTCACTGGATTTTGATATGCCCCCTGTCTACTTGACAGGGGGCATATCATTTTTCTGATGGCTGTTTTCATATATCTCCCTATATCCCGCATAGCATAAATTCCTAATAAACCTACCAAATCATTATCCACCATTACTTTAGTATGTCAATTAAACATCTCATTTTATTAAATTGTCTTTCAAAACCCACTAACTATATACATAATCATAATTTAGTAGGCATTTTCACGGAAGATTTCATCTTTAAGAGCCTCTAATTCAGAAAAATCCAGGAAAAAGACCTACTCAAAAAGCTATTCACAGCTGTTTCGTAGGTTTGCTCCCTCCGCATCAGGTTATAATTCTCTCAAGCAAACCTACTCAATGACATATTATAGGCATAATAGTAGGTATATCCATATTATTCATATATATTAACTCATTTTATCCTTGCTAATCCCTCCCCAATATGCTACAATTCATTTATGTTTACTTTATTGATTTAAAGCGTTACACTTTAAACCCGTGAAGTAAGCTATAATACATTTAATATGGGGGTTTTTATGTTAAAACTAGTTATTCTTATTATCTACTTTGCGGTGCTGATAGGCATTGGCTTATACTGCCGCAAGCATGCAACTGATGTTAATGGTTTCGTTCTCGGTGGAAGAAGCGTTGGTCCGTGGCTCACCGCATTTGCATATGGAACATCTTATTTCTCGGCTGTTGTATTCGTTGGATACGCAGGCCAGTTTGGCTGGAAATACGGCATTGCCGCAACCTGGGCTGGTATCGGCAACGCAATTATAGGTTCACTTCTTGCATGGGTTGTACTTGGCAGAAGAACAAGAATTATGAGTCAGCACCTTGATTCAGCAACCATGCCACAGTATTTTGGAAAAAGATTCGGAAGCAATCCATTAAAAATCGGTGCTTCCGTTATCATATTCATTTTCCTGATTCCATACACAGCTTCACTTTACAATGGACTTTCAAGACTTTTCGGTATGGCTTTCAACATTGATTACAGCGTCTGTATCATAATCATGGCAACGCTTACCGCAATCTATGTAATTGCAGGTGGTTACATGGCTACTGCAATCAATGATTTTATTCAGGGAATTATCATGTTATTCGGTATTGTTGCAGTTATTGCTGCCGTAATCCACTCTAAGGGCGGCTTCATGTCAGCACTGCAGGGTCTTGCAAATGTGTCTGACCCGGCTGTAAGCGATACTCCCGGTATATTTGCTTCATTTTTCGGACCTGACCCATTCAACCTTTTATGCGTTGTAATCCTTACATCGCTTGGAACATGGGGACTTCCTCAGATGGTTCAGAAATTCTATGCCATTGATAATGAAGCTTCTATACAGAAGGGTACTGTAATCTCAACAATATTTGCGCTTATAGTTTCAGGTGGATGCTATTTTCTCGGAGGTTTCGGAAGATTATTCTCTGACCAGATAGATGTCAAGGCTAACGGCTTCGACTCAATAATTCCAACAATGCTTTCTAATTTAAGTCCTGCGCTTATTGCATTAGTTGTAATTCTCGTGTTGTCAGCTTCAATGTCTACACTTTCATCACTTGTAATAGCTTCAAGCTCAACACTTACTATTGACTTCTTAAAAGATAACTTTATCAAGAACATGAGAGAAAAGAAACAGGTATTATACATAAGAATTCTTGTTGTTGTATTCATTGCGATATCTGCAATACTTGCACTTATCCAGTACAAGAGTTCAGTAACATTTATTGCACAGCTTATGGGAATATCTTGGGGTGCACTTGCAGGTTCATTCCTTGCACCATTTATGTTCTCGCTTTACTCTAAGAAGGTTTCCAAAGCATCATGCTGGGCATGCTTTTTATTCAGCTCAGTACTTATGCTTGCTAACATCTTCTTCAGAGCAGGCTTCCCAACATGGCTCCAGTCACCTATCAACTGCGGTGCATTTGCAATGTTTGCCGGAATGATTATCGTTCCTGTAGTCAGCCTGTTCACACCGAAGCCAGATAAAGAGCTTGTCGACAGCGCATTTGCATGCTACGAAAAAGAAACAGAAGTGCCTCAGAAGACAGCACTTGGAAAATAGTACAATCATATATTAATATGTTGCGTTATCATACGCCGTAGGATTATCTGGCAGCAGCTATGTACGATTTAAGGCGAACCGTGTGGGAGTTATGCAGCTATATACTAAAGATTGCTGCAAGAAAACTCGTTCAAGCGAAGCGCGTTTGTTTTCGCGCAGCATAATAAGCTCTGTATATAGCTGCATTTACTCCCACTAGGTGTAGCCGCCATGAGGACATAGCTGCTGCCAGATAATCCTACGGCATATGGTAATTCACAACATATCTAATATTTATATACCCTTTACAACAAAACCTCCTTGTGCTATAACAACCAAAGTTATAAAACACAAGGAGGTTATTTATGGCATCAAAGCTTCACAACGCCCTCGCTAAGAAGCTTCCGGATATACAGATGTCCGAAGCCTTCATAAACTGCGTATTCCTTGCCATGTCCGGTGGACTTCAGGATGCATATACATATTTTACAAGAAATGAAGTATTCTCCAACGCACAGACCGGTAATGTGGTTCTTATGAGTACACATTTTATGATGGGTGAATGGTATCAGGGATTAAAATATCTTCTGCCATTCTTAGCATTTGGTCTTGGCGTATTCGTAACAGAGCGGATTCAGGGCAAATATAAAAATGCCACCAGACTTCACTGGCGGCAGGCAATATTACTTATTGAAATTGTTATCTTAATTGCAGTTGGCTTCATGCCACACTCAATGGACATGTTTGCAACAATAATCGTATCGTTCTCATGTGCTATGCAGGTACAGGCATTTAGAAAAGTCAATGGCTATTCCTATGCAAGCACCATGTGCATCGGTAACTTAAGAAGCGGTACAGACGCACTTTCAGTATTTGTGCGTACTGGCAATAAAACATCTCTTAAGAAAGCCGGATATTATTTTGGCATAATATTATTCTTTGCAATCGGCGCAGGTATCGGTGGAAACCTTTCAATGCTGTTCGGAATCCACACAATATGGATTTCAAGTGCACTGCTTTCAATCAGCGTACTTCTTATGTTTGCGGAGAAATTAAAAATATAATGTAAATGATTCCTTATCATAGTCATAACACATTCTAACATAAAACCCCAATCCGTGGCATAGATTGTATAAATGAAACTTCCGGAGTCCCGACATGCGAGACTATATAGAAGAACGTGCCACCCAGCTGGCATATTACATAATTGAGCATAAAGCCACTGTAAGACAGACAGCCAAAGTATTTAATGTAAGCAAAAGCACTGCACATAAAGATGTAACTGCACGACTTATGGAAATCAATCCTGAACTAGCCAGAGAAGTCAGAAAGGTTCTTGATGTCAATAAACAAGAAAGACACATCCGCGGAGGTATGGCTACTAAAGAAAAATACCTCCACGCATGTGCCAGATAGTTTTTTATAAAATTGCAGAAACTGTGAGTCCTCGTGTCTTGGATAGGTCTATAAACTCATCTTCACACTGGACAATTGGCAGACTGAGTGCATTCTCATTAATAAGAACAACCTTTCCAATTCTTCCATCTGAAAGTCTCACATCGTTATTAATATAAGATGATGCCACATTCTTTAAGAAAGGAAGAATATATTCAGGTTCAAACTTTGTAAATGCATCTTTATACATTGTATCTATTACTTCAAAAGGACATAATGCTCCTCTATATACTCTTGCTGAAGTCATTGCATCATACACATCAGCAATTGCTATAATCTTAGCTACCGCCGGTATATGATCTGACTTTAAGCCAAATGGATACCCTGTTCCATCACATTTTTCATGATGGAGCAGGCATGCCTCTTTAATTCGTATATCAATGTTCTGATTCTTAACTTTCTCATATCCAAAATTAACATGCTGCTTCATTATATTGTATTCAGCAACTGTCAACTTACCAGGTTTTGTAAGAATTTCGTTAGGAATCATAATCTTACCTATGTCATGAAGAAGTCCGCTTATTGTCAGTATTCTTATATCTTTCTCACTAAACTTAAGCCATTGCCCAAGAATTGAAGCTATCAAAGCAACATTTACACTATGAACATATGTAAGGTCATCAAACTGCCTCATACTGTGCAACATATCAAAAAGCTGTAAACTATTTCTGTTCGCAGAAAGAATCTCATTAGTTCCTTCTATCAGCTTATCTATATCAATAGGACTGTTATTCGTAACAACATCGTTAAGGTCTCCTTTGATATCCAGAATATTCTCATCATAGGTCTTTTTAAAATGCTTAAACCTTATGCTCGCTCTTATCTTATCAAAATACTTAACGTTCTCTTTATTAGCAGTTTTTCCCAGAACCTTTTCCAGATCCTGCAGTTCATTATTGGTGTCGTATACCTTTACTTCCAGTATATGATGCCCTGAAATATTTGCTATTATATCATAATTAAGTATGGTATCTTTCTTTGCTAATATATTACCATCTGGCGTATGTACATCATCTGCGAGTTTATCACCTTCCTGTGCGTCAAATATGAATATCGTCTTATCTGTCATTACTCATTCCCCCAGTATTCACGATACATTTGTCTGTACAAATGTATTTTAATTATAAATTTCTATATAGAAAATGTCAATTTACTCTTGACGAATGTTTAAATATTGTGTAGTATCTTATGCGGTAATATTAATTGAATATTTTATATCCCTTATTAAGAGCGGTGGAGATACATAGGATCTATGAAGCCCGGCAACCCCTTTTGAGGAAGGTGCCAACCTGAGCGATATTAGTCGAACAATAAGAGGATTTCGATATAGTCTATCGGGTCCCTTATCGGGGACCTTTTTTTGTGCGAGCAGCGGTAACATTGCAGTTCTGGCATTTTGCTACAAGCACGAGTAACGATAAGAATAGACACGAGAAGGTATGGGATAGACATATTCACGATAAAATCAAAAGGAGATAACATGGAAAAAAGATTATTTACTTCAGAATCAGTAACAGAAGGACATCCAGATAAGATCTGCGACCAGATTTCAGATGCCGTATTAGATGCTCTCTATGAGCAGGATCCATACTCAAGAGTAGCCTGCGAAACTCTTACTAACACAGGCTTCGTTATGGTAATGGGTGAGGTTACAACTAAGGCTAACATAGATATTCCTTCTATCGTAAGAAAGACAGTTACAGATATCGGTTATGACAGCTCTGATAAGGGATTTGATGGTAATACCTGTGCCGTTATGGTTGCATTAGACAAGCAGTCAGCTGATATTGCTATGGGTGTTGATAAAGCTCTTGAAGCTAAAGATGGTGAAATTGATGATTCAGAGGGTGGTGCTGGTGACCAGGGTATGATGTTTGGTTACGCAACTAACGAAACTCCTGAATTCATGCCTTACTCTTCTGCACTTGCACAGAAGCTTTCTAAGCAGCTTACAAAGGTTCGTAAAGATGGAACTCTTTCTTACTTAAGACCAGACGGAAAGACTCAGGTAACAGTTGAATATGATGAAAACAAAAAGCCTATAAGACTTGATGCTATCGTTGTTTCATCACAGCATGCTCCTGAAGTATCTCAGGAACAGATCCATAAGGATATTAAGAAATATGTTATTGATGCAATCGTTGATCCTGCTATGATTGACGCTGACACTAAGATATACATCAATCCAACAGGCCGCTTTGTAATTGGTGGACCTAATGGAGATTCAGGTCTTACAGGTCGTAAGATTATAGTTGATACTTACGGTGGAGCTGCAAGACATGGCGGTGGTGCCTTCTCTGGTAAGGACTGCACTAAGGTTGACCGTTCTGCTGCATACGCTGCAAGATATGTTGCTAAGAATATTGTCGCTGCCGGACTTGCTGACAGATGCGAGATTCAGCTTTCATATGCAATCGGTGTTGCAAGACCAACATCTATCATGGTTGATACATTTGGCACAGGAAAGCTTGATGAAGAAAAAATCGTTGAAATCATCCGTGAGAACTTTGATTTAAGACCTAACGGAATCATTAAGATGCTTGACTTAAGAAGACCTATCTATAAGCAGACAGCTGCTTATGGTCACTTTGGCCGTACAGACCTTAACCTCCCTTGGGAGAAGCTTGATAAGGTAGATGTACTTGCTAAGTATCTTGGTTAATAGGATTTTTGTATGTAATATCTGATGAATTTTTAAAGCCTGCTTTTGTTTGAAAGCAGGCTTTTTGATTAATTCATATATCACATTTATATCAGGATGATATTAATGTTCCTTATTATCTACTATGTAAATTCTCACTCATAACCCACTAACCATTTATTATTTTTCAATGTAGTAGGTTTATTCTTGCTCTCTGCAATTCTATTTCCGTCAGTAAACCCACTAGTTTAACAATTTCATACATTTTAGTAGGCAAATTTCCCCAAAAATATAATATTAATATAGTCATCTCACAAAAAAGACCTACTAAGTTCGACTTAACATCTTACTTAGTAGGTCTTCTCTGTTAAAACCTTATATTTACTTGTAATATTGACCCACTAAAATCTTAATAGATGCTGTATTAGTAGGCTTTTAGGAATTCCTCGCAAAATCACACCTTCTTCAGCCACTTCTTCCGCTCCATGCGTACAAGGAATATCGCACCTCTGAAGCAAAGCTCTGCCGCCATCGCTATCCACACACCAACAAGTCCGTAACTTCCAACAAGAAGGAATGAAAGAACAACACGAACAGCCCAAAGACTGAAGAAATTCATAAGACTTGAAACAAGAGTATCTCCTGCTCCACGAAGCACTCCGGTTACAACGATTGATGCTCCATACAGTGGTTCTGCTAATGCTTCAATTCTTAGTATCCTTACTCCAAGCTCTCTTACTGCCGGGTCAGGTGTAAGAATTCCAATCATAAACGGCGCAAATATAAACATCAGAAGTCCGGTGAACGCCATTATTCCCATCCCGAAAGCAACTGAAATTCTTCCAAAAGACAATGCAAGCTTTCCTCTGCCTGCACCGATACTCTGTCCAACAAGTGCTGTTGCAGCCTCCTCAATTCCGTAAGCCGGCATATAACACAGGCTTTCAGCAGTTATTGCAAATGCATTGGCAGCCACAGCCACAACTCCTAACGGTGCAACAATTCTTGTTATCGTAATCATAGCTCCGAACATAACTACATTTTCAAATGTGACAGGAAGCGATAAAACAAATGATTTCTTTATCGTCGCAAGACCTGCCTTCTCATCAGAATCTGTTCCGTAACCCTTAGAAAGCATCGGTGTTCTGAACATCAATACATAAAACATAATAATTGTGGTGACAATCTGTGCCGCCGTTGTTCCAAGTGCTGCACCCATAACTCCAAGACCAAAGCCAAAACCATGCCAACTGAATATGAATATAAAATTGAATATAATATCAAGTAAACAGTTCATGGAATTAAGAATTCCCGGTGTCTTCGTATTGCCGCAGCTCTGTAACATTCTCGTACCAAGACGGTTAAATCCTAATGCCGGCATAGACAATGATGTTATAAGAAAATACATTGCCGCGTCCTTGTGTATCGACTCTTCTCCACCAAGCCATGCTGGAAGTCCCCAGCTTATCATGGCTCCGGCAGCACCAATAATAATTGATATAAGAAGAACTATTCCAAATGACTGTAAGAACACTCTTCTTGCCCTGTTAAACTTCTTTGCCCCAACAAGCTGTGCCACCTGAATTGAAAATCCAAGTGATGGTGCAGAAGCAAGGCTTCCAAGCAGCCATGTCGTTGTCGATACAAGACCTATTGAAGCCGAACAGCCTGCCCCCAGTCTTCCAACCATAGACGCATCAATATACTGCATTATAATTGATGACACCTGTGCCAGAATCGTAGGCAGACTCAGCATAATTACAAGTCTTATCTTCTGTTCAAATGTAATCTCTTTATTATTTCTTATATAGGAAAGTGTATCTTCCTTCATTTAGCATTACCCTTCTACAATATTTTTAGCATGCTCAAGAGCTGCATCAATATTGGCACAGAAATTATCTCTTCCAATCTCATCCGCAAAGCCAGCATGCTCCATAACTGACATAGGCTGTTCATTAACATGTGAAAGAATCATAACAGCGCCATGTCTTTTACATACCGCATGAATATTTCTTAAAGATCTGAGAGCAGTAACATCCATTGCAGGAACACCTCTCATTCTTACAATAACTGCCTTAGAACCTGATACTGTCTGGATATCAAGAAACTTGTCCGCAGCTGCAAAAAACATTGGTCCATTAATCTCATATACAAGTGTATCCTTAGGAACCTGCTTAAGATTAATACTGTCAGGATCATTATTCTCATCTATATTATCACCAATATATTTCCAGCTCTTAACCTCTGTAACATCAGCCATTCTCTTAAGAAAAAGAAGTGCTGTAAGCACAACACCAACTTCAATAGCAACAACAAGGTCAAATACAATAGTAAGTACTGCTGTTGTAAGAAGAACTAGAATATCGCTCTTAGGTGAAGTCTTGCACAGAGAAATCATTTCTCTCCAGCCACTCATGTTATAAGCTACCATGAAAAGAATCGCTGCAATTGCCGGCATTGGAATCCATGCTGCATATGGCATAAGCACAACAAGGATAAGAAGAAGTGTTACAGAATGCACCATACCAGCAATTGGTGTACGTCCACCATTCTTAACATTAGCTGCTGTTCTCGCAATAGCACCTGTTGCCGGAATCCCACCGAATAAAGCAGATACAAGGTTACCTGCACCCTGCGCAACGAGTTCCATATTAGGCTTATGTCTGCTTCCAATCATACCGTCAGAAACAACGCATGATAAAAGTGACTCAATACCTGCCAGTACCGCAATTGTAAATGCATCCGGCAAAAGATTCTTAACCATTATTATATTAACATGTGGTATGCTGATACCCGGCAGCTTGCTTGAAATTGTATATAAATCTCCGATAGTCTTAGCCTGCATTCCAAGTTTAACCATAATTACAGAAACTATAACAGCAATTAAAGATGCTGGAATCTTCTCTAACTTCTTGAATCTAGGCCATATTATAAGAATTGCAAGTGAAACACAACCTACAACAAGAGCCTGCCAGTTAAATGTGTTAATACATTTAAACACTGCATTTAACTTATCAAGTGTCTCAATAGTTGGTCCTGTATACGCAGAAGTATCAAGACCTAAGAAATCCTTAATCTGTCCTACAAGAATAGTAACTGCTATACCAAATGTAAATCCAGTTGTAATTGTATAAGGAATAAATCTGATAAGATTACCAAATTTAAGAAATCCCATGATAATAAGAATGATACCAGCCATAATTGTTGCAACAATAAGGCCATCCATTCCGTTCTGTGCCACAATTCCTGCAACAATAGTTGCAAATGCGGCTGTTGGTCCGGCAATCTGAACCCTGCTTCCGCCAAGGAATGAAATAACAAAACCAGCAAATATAGCTGTGTAGATACCCTGCTCAGGACCTACTCCTGATGCAAGCGCAAGTGCGATAGATAATGGTAACGCTATGATTGCAACGATAATACCTGCAATAACATCATTAACAAACTGCTTCTTAGAATAGCCTTTCATAACATCAAAAAGCTTTGGTACGAATTGATTCATTGTTTTCCCCTTAAGTGGTTTTACCACATTTCTCATATTATTAATAGTGCAGAATCTGCCTGCTCATATATGTAAATCCCGTTTTAATGCGGAAATAATAAGAATAAATAAGGCTGCACACCCATTAAAAGCTGTGCAACCTTAGTCCTGTCAAACATTAAATATTAACTTAATCACGAATTACTCTGCTGTATCTGTTGTATCGTTAACCGTAACATTCTCACACACAAAATCAACTATCTTCTGATAAAGAACCTGATATCCAATCTCTGAATTCATAGTCTTGCCATAAGTATCAAGAATATCATTATAGTCATCATAACCATAATATGAAGCAAGCTCCTCACCTGTTGAATTAATATCATCTGCAGTAACAGTGATATTGTTATCAGCAGCTATCATAGTTACAATCATCTTCTGTAAAAGATACTGCTTTGCGTAATTATCTGCATACTCGTTAAATGCATCAAGTGAATCAAACTTATATGCATTCTTAAGATACTCCTCCTTAGAAGAGTATGCTGAGCTATATGACTGATATTCTGCATCTACGTTACTGTTAAGAGTATTTAATAAATCTGTAAGTTCTTCACTTGGATAATCTGAAACGTCAAGTCCATCAGACATCTGTTTATAAGCAGCATCAAATATAGCACTTGAACGGCTTGATGAAGCCTGTGTCTCAAGGTAAGACCTTACATATGTTCTTAACTGCTCAACTGTTGCAACTGAACTATCCTCAATTCCTAATGAAGCTGCATTAGCTGCAACCCACTCATCTGTAAGTTCTGGAACAACTGACTCATCAATTTCATTAACAGTTACTGTGAATACTGTTGTCTTTCCTGCAAGATCTGAATTATAATAACTCTCTGGGAATACACATGTAATATCAGTCTCCTGACCTACTGTAAGTCCCACAAGTCCCTTATCAAGATCATCAATGAATTTTCCTGAACCAATTGTGTAAGTAACGTCTGTAGCAGTTCCTCCTGAAAATGCTGTTCCGTCAAGCTTACCACTGTAATCAAGCTTAATAACATCTCCTGACTTAGTTGTTCCCTCTGTTATAACATTAGTTGTAGCCTTTGATTCAAGCATGCTCTTGATATAATCCTCAACATCTGAATCAAGAACAACATAATCTGACTCCTTAAGATCAACAGACATTCCCTTCCAGTCTGAAAGATTAACAAATGTCTTATATACTCCTGCATTAGATGTAATTGTTCCTGCATACTCTTCTGCATTTATCTCTGTGTTAGCTGTAGAAGCTTTAGCTTCTTTCTTTTCTGTTTTACCACATGCTACTAATGATGCTGCAAGTGCACCTACAAGTAACACACTGAATAACTTCTTTTTCATATACTTCCTCATTTCTACATACATAAACATTCCTGCCTAACAGCAAGCCTTATATTTATAGCACATTTATCAAAAAAATAAAAGTAATTTCACACTAATTTCACTTTTTTATACAGCGTTAAACTGTTATAATCTCAATGTGTTAAAATATTTTGGAGGATGCCGGTTTATTCCGGTAATTGTTCTATGAAGAAATTTAATAAAATAAAATGCTTTTCATATGTGTTTACTGTTATTCTGACTCTGGGCTTTGTTCTTACCGCCTGTGAAAAGCCTGCGGTTACACTGACTACCCCAGAGTCTGTGAACGGCTTTAAGTTAAACACATATGTGCAGATTGACTCATACACAAGTGTTTCTAAGAATACTCTTACAGAGGCTCTTAATCTGTGTGACTACTACGAAAACATTTTTTCAAGGACTAAGGAAGATAGCGAGTTATCAAAGGTTAATTCTAACCAGACAACAAGCATATCTAAGGAAATGTATGAATTAGTAAGTGCCGGACTTGAATATGCTGCTTTGAGTAATGGAGCATTTGACATAACAATAGGAAGCGTTTCCAGACTGTGGGACTTCACCGCGGAATCACCGAAAGTTCCTGACAGCGGACGTATTGCCGAAGCTTTGACACATGTTGATTACACCAGAGTCAGTGTGTCCGATAACGGTGATGGTACTTATTCAATCAGCAAGCCTGATGATGTCATCCTTGACCTCGGAGCTGTTGCTAAAGGCTATATTGCTGACAAAATCAAAGATTTTCTTGAAGAAAATGGTGTAAAACGTGCTATAATCAATCTCGGTGGCAATGTTTTATGTATTGGTAAGAAAACTAACACAGATAACTTCGGAATTGGCGTAAGGAAGCCATTTGCAGCCAATAATGAAGTGCTTGTTGCTCTTTCCGTTGATGATTCCTCTGTTGTATCATCTGGCAACTATGAGCGGTATTTCTATGCTGATGACGGCACATTTTACCATCATATACTTAACCCGGCTACAGGCTATTCTTATGATAATGACCTGTCCGATGTTACTATTCTATCAAAGGATTCGCTTACCGGAGACTGCTTAAGCACTACCTGTTTCTGTCTGGGTCTTGATGATGGCATGAAGCTTATTGAAAGCCTTGATGGAATTGAAGCTATATTTGTGACTAATGAAGGTGAAATTCACTATTCCAGTGGAGCCAAGGCCTATGTAAAGAGCTGATTTACCTCGCGGTACAAGGCTTAACTTAATATCAAAAATGAAATGGAGAACATACAATGATAAGACTTATATTAATAGTTATATTTGCAATAATAATATTGTTTGCCAGCCTTATAATGCTTCCTGTATTCTGGCTTATTGGCAAGTTTAATCAGGATGCTAAGGACCGTGGAAGTCTCCGCTTTGTACAGGGTGTTTTTAAGGTTGTTCTTTTTCTGTCTGGAGTTACAACAACTGTAAAAGGACTTGAAAATCTCCCTAAAGACGGAGAAGCTGTACTTTTTGTAGGCAATCACCATGGTTTCTTTGACACAATTATTTCTTACACATACATGAAACCCAGAACGGGCTTTGTTGCCAAGAAAGAGATTGAAAAAGTCCCTCTTCTTAATATATGGATGAGATATCTTTACTGCCTTTTCCTTGACAGAAAGAATATGAAAGAAGGTTTAAAGACTATCCTTACCGGTATTGATTACTTGAAAGCTGGAACTTCAATTGTTATATTCCCTGAAGGAACAAGAAATAAAAGCATTGATGGTGTTCTTCCTTTCCATGCAGGAAGCTTTAAGCTTGCTGAAAAATCAGGCTGCAGGATTATTCCTATGGTACAGAACAACACAGCTGCTGCATTAGAAGACCACCTTCCATTCTTTAAAAAGACTCACACTGTCCTTGAATTTGGCAAGCCAATCGATGTCGCCAGCATGGACCGCGAGCAGAAAAAAACTCTTGCCAATGATGTGCAGGATCTTATTGAGAAGATGTATGAGGAAAACAAGGCGCTTGTATAATGTGAACGGACGGTCACAACAAGAATAAGGTGTGGTTTTCAGACACGCTCCCGCTCGTGGAAACGCGTAGCGGTACTAGGCTCGCTGCCTCACTTCGTGAGGTGCGCTTGCCAAGTGCCGACGCGTTTCCAACGATCTGAAAATCACACCTTATTCTTGTTATGACCTTACACTTCGCTTAATCTACAGACGCTTGTTTCCTGCCAAAACTTTGCAGGGGCAGGTGGCGGAACCTCATATATGTTTTTTACCACCGTAGTATTCAATCCGCACATCCTGCGCCACGCGCAGCAGTGCGGCAACGCTGGTAATTGATTTTCTACCGGAAGTAGTGGGCTGTGACTGGGGTGTATGTCGTTTCCAGACCGTTTAAAATGCGTCGGTACTTAGCAAACGCACCTCACGCAGTGAGGAAGTGCGCTTAGTATCCGCTACGCATTTTAACGAGCGGGAGCGTGTCTGAAAACGACATATACCACAGCCACAGCCCTCCCTCACGGCAGAAAAAAAGACTACACCAGCATATTCGCTGATGCAGCCTCTCATCCTTACTTATTCTTCTTAAAAAATCCCTTCTTTTTCTTTTCAGGAACTACAATCTTTCCACCTCTTACAGACTTGATGCCTACAATATAGATACCACTTACTTCTGCCTTGACTTCTGCCTTAATTGGAATCTGGTCAAATACCTTAGGATCACACATAAGTGACATAACTCTTGGTCCAATTTTTGCCTTAACGATTGGCATCTTACGACCTCTGAATGCCTTAGGTGTCTGGTCTAAGACCATCTTAGGAAGTCCGGCATCTTTCATCTTCATCATCTTCTTATCAATGACAAGCATCGACATAACCTGCTTTGCAGCCTCTAACTGTGCATTATTAGCTTCCTGCTTCTTCTGAAGCTTTCTACCCACAATAGTAAGTGCAACAAGTGCTGCTATAAGTACAGCAATAACTATCAATAAAACAATACTCCAAACTGGCATATTTACTACTCCTTCGTTAACTTTTCATATACTATTCAATTATATCAAAACAATCAGTAATTGCAAGTGTTTTGTGTTGGACTTGGGTCGGAGTATATGGGTATATGTCATTTCCAGACACGCTCCCGCTCGTGAAAGTGCGTAGCGGACACTAAGTTCACTGCCTCACTTCGTGAGGTGTGTTCACTAAGTGCCGACGCACTTCCAACGGTCTGAAAATAACATATACCCACACACTCCGCCCACCTCCCCACAAACTCTTGCTTGGTGCCTTTGGCACCATCGCTCTCTGCGGAAATCTCTCTCGCCAGCCCCGCCTCCGCCAAAGGCGGACAGGGGAAGTGACAGCGTAAGGGGGCAGGGTGTGCATATGCTGTAGCGTAAGACCGTTGGAAAGACGTCGGCACTTGGCAAACGCACCTCACGAAGTGAGGCAGTGCGCCTAGTACCGCTACGCCTTTCCACGAGCGGGAGCGTGTCTTACGATGCAGCATATACACACCCTGCCCCCGTCCGTCTGCCACTTTCCTCTAGTCAGTCAACTTATGAAGAAGTGACATCTTCATATCATAATATGCCGGGCTCATATCAAGATAATGGTTATGAGGATTCTCAAATCTCTGCTCTTCTTCCCATATATTATCAGTGAGCTGATCCTGAACATACTTCTTAATCTCATCAATAGATACTCTGTCCATTACACGCTTGCCGTTCTTTACAACAAGCTGCTGTAACTCTACTGCTGTGCAGTTTTCAAAGTATCTGTTCTTCCAAGGCTTTACAGGGTCTACATAGCGGTAAGGCTTTGAAAGGTCAACAACCTCATCAGCACCTGCTATAAGGTCTGCTATTGCCTTTTTATTCTCGTCATATATTCTGTAAACCTTCTTAAGACCCGGGTTTGTTATCTTCTCGACATTTTCAGAAATCTTAATTCTTGGCTGGAATACTCCATTCTCCTCTACTGCTGCAATCTTGTACACAGCTCCAAATACAGGATCAGACTTTGCTGTTATAAGTCTCTCACCTACACCAAAGCTGTCAATGCAGCCGCCCTGCTCTAAGATTGACATAATAGTCCATTCATCAAGACTGTTGGAAACAACTATCTTGCAGTCAGTAAGCCCCGCATCATCAAGCATTTTTCTTACCTTCTTAGATAGGTATGCAAGGTCACCACTGTCAAGACGGATGCCCTTAAGACGCTTGCCCATTGGCTCAAGCACTTCCTTTGCACATCTGATGGCATTAGGAATACCTGATTTAACAACATCATAAGTATCTACAAGAAGCACAGTTGCATCCGGGTAATTCTCTGCATAATGCTTAAATGCTTCAAATTCATCACGATAGAACATTACCCAGCTGTGTGCCATTGTTCCACTGATTGGAATATTAAACATCTGACCGGCAAGAACAGTAGCTGTTCCAACCGCACCTCCGATGTAAGCTGCTCTTGCACCATATACTGCTGCATCCATGTTATGTGCACGTCTTGCACCAAAATCTGATACAGCACGTCCCTTAGCTGAACGCACAATTCTTCTTGTCTTGGTTGCAATAAGTGACTGGTGGTTAACCTGAAGAAGAATTGCAGTTTCAACAAGCTGTGCATCAAGTAATGGTGCAACAACAGTGATTACAGGTTCATTAGGATACATAATAGTTCCTTCCGGGAATGAATAAATATCTCCTCTAAACTTAAAGTCAGCAAGGTATGTAAGGAATTCTTCCCCAAAAAGTCCCTGACCTCTTAAGTATTCAATATCATCTTCATCAAAATGCAGATTCTCTATATATTCAATAATCTGTTCAAGACCTGCAAATATAGCATATCCGGCGTTATCAGGATTCTTTCTGTAGAACACATCAAATGCAACCTTTCTTTCCTTGTCCTCATCCTTAAAATAACCATTAGCCATTGTAAGTTCATAAAAATCCATTACCATTGTAAGATTTCTCTCATCAAACTGTTTCTTCATAACTGCTCCTTTTTCAAAGAAAAATGTACTATTCATCAATTCTAAGTTCTCTGGTTGTTATTGTTATCTGCATATCACAATCTGAAAGATGTTCACAGTTTACTTCCATTCCATACACAAGATATATACTTATTGTATCCTCAGTTCGTTCAATTTCAAGACTTTTTGTTATAATACCCAGGCTCATATTTCCATAAGGTGTCTGGTAATAAGTCATATTCTTACTGCCCATGGTAAACCTCATCTTCGTAGATACAACGCCTTTCTTTGTCACCTCTACGCTGTCACCATCAATCTTAATTATGCTGCTTGACCGTTCCTGCGAATCGTCATATACTTCCTCATACCGTATATATTCCTTGCCATTGACAACCGAGTATGTGCCAACATTTATAACTTCAACCTCATCATCCTGTGACTCAATTACTTCAGCCTCTTCACCATCAAACGAAGCCTCCTCGTCCATTGTTCCCGTATATAATCCTTTAATCTTAATAAAGACCTTATCCTTATTATTCAATCGTCCTTCCTCCACTGACTGCTTATAATCCAAGCAGTTCATTTATAAATGTTAAATATTTAAATCTGACTTTACAGCCCCTGTCTGTTACTGTCTTATATTCTTCGTCTGTAAGAACTCCTGCAAGCTTTTCCTTAGAACCCTCTGGAACTACGCCATACACCGCATCTACAAAACATAATGGCGGATACAGCACACACCACCAGTTCTTTCCCTCTGCATCACCTATATCAACCCTGAAAGCCTCATAGTATCCTGCTGGAAATGTAACATCACCATAAGATTTAACTGGAAAATAACTTTTCTCAAAATACACGCTTACATCTTCCATAAATCCATTATCCCGTAAGGTTTTAATAGCAACATTTCTTATATTATCTCTTTCTGCCTCTAATATGGCTCTTGACTCTGAAAGAGAATCTGACTCAGAAAGAGCCGGTCTTATGTAATCAACTACTGCTTCCTTAACCTTAAGCTTAACCTCCTGGTCTTCCTGAGAATCACTGTTGGCCCTCACATGGAATCTTATAATACTCTCAGATATGCCTTCTGTAACTGCCTCTAAATTTCCTGCATAAGACACTCTGTAATAACCAACCAGTCCACTGACAGCTATTATAACAATAAGCAGAATTCCAAGTTTCTTTTTAATGTTCATATGATATTTACCCCCTGATATATCTTCATATCTGGGATTATATCCATATATTTCCATAATAAACAGGAATTTACAAACTAACAAAGGCTGGCATATTCAGCCAGCCTCCGTGTAATCTGAAGATTATTTGTTAAGAAGTCTGATAATACCCTTCTCCTGATTAGTAATATGCTGTCTTATGACAATCTTAGTATTCTCTTCATCTTTCTTAGAAAGCTTATCAATGATGTCTTTATGTTCGCTGATAAGAATAGAATGTGCTCTTGCATCCTTAACATATTCCAGCCTGTATCTGTACATCTGCTCTCTTAGATTATTAATAATCTGAATAAGTCTCTGATTATCTGTCATTGCATATATAATATCATGGAAATTCACATCAGCATCTACAATTGCAACCACATCCTTAGATATAATTGCTGCCTCGAATCTCTTATTTGCCATCTTAAGCTCTTCAATATGCTCCTGAGTAACATTGCGGCATGCAAGTGTTGCTGCAAGCTCCTCAAGTGCTGCTCTTACCTCAAGAACATCTCTCATGTCCTTCTCTGTTATATGGGCAACCTCTGCTCCCTTTCTTGGAATCATTATAACAAGTCCCTCCAGCTCAAGCTTTCTGATTGCCTCTCTTATAGGAGTTCTGCTCACTCCAAGCTTATCGGCGAGTTGAATTTCCATAAGTCTTTCCCCCGGTTCCATCTCACCACGAAGAATTGCCTGTCTTAAAGTATTAAAAACCACATCTCTTAATGGGAGATAGTCATTAACATCCATCTTAAGTTCACCTTTCATATAAAACCTTGCCTTTCTCTATTACTCTGAATGTGTATTATTTCCATATATATTATGGTGTAAATGTTTCCGTTGTATACACCTGCCTTGCCTCGCCCTTCTGTCTTAAGAACTGCTGACAGGCTATCATTGATTGTTCATCTGGAAATATTCCAAAAACTGTCGGTCCGCTGCCACTCATCATGGCATTCATTGCACCATGTTCTATCATATCCTTCTTAATGCTGTCAATAACAGGATACAACGGCACTGTAACTGACTCTAAAACATTTCCCATTCTTGAAGCAACAAGTGCAACATCCTTTAACTTGATAGCCTCTATTATTCCATCTATATCTGGATGCAGCTTAACATCTGTGTTGTCCAGTTTCTCATACACAAGCTTAGTTGATACATTTACAGGAGGCTTTGCTATAAGAATATGACAAAATGGCATATCCGGAAGCCTTGTAAGCTTCTCTCCAATTCCTTCAGCTAATGCTGTTCCTCTCATAAGACAGTATGGAACATCTGCCCCAATCTCAACACCAATCTTCATAAGCTCTTTCATTGGAACATTAAGTTCGAAAAGCCTGTTCATTCCAAATAACGCACATGCCGCATCACTTGAACCTCCAGCCATTCCTGCCGCAACCGGAATGAATTTATTAAGATCAACCTCAATTCCACCATCCAGATTATACTTATTCTTCATAAGCATAATTGCCTTATAAACAAGATTATTCTCATTCACAGGGAGAAATCCTATATTAGTCTTAATTCTTATCTCTTCCTCCGGAATCCTTGTCATTATAATACGGTCATACAAACCAACCGTCTGCATTACCATTCTTACATCATGATATCCGTTCTCGCGTCTTCCAATAACATCAAGTCCAAGATTAATCTTGGCTCTTGCCTTTAATCTGATACTTTCCATATATTACCTAACCTTGTATACAAAATCCATTTTCAAAACTATTATATTAAAGATATTGTATGAAATCAAGTACAATATTTAAAATGCACTTTTAAAAAGTTTCATTCTTACGGTACTTATGTGGAGATATCCCCTTTGCTTTCCTGAAAGCATCACCAAAATAATTACTGTCATTAAAGCCACATTCAAATGCAATATCAGTAATTGATTTATTTGTTTCAAGCAGCAGATTGCATGCGTTCTGAATTCTTACATTAATAATGTACTCCTTAAATCCAAATCCGGTTGCTGTCTTAAATTTCTTTGAAAGATATGACCTGCTAAGATTAAATTTATCTGCAACATACTCTAAAGACAGATTATCTGCATAATGTTCATATATATATGTGGCAACCTCCTGAATAATCCTGTTATCCACATCAATTTCTTTAATAACATTTTCCTCATAATTCTTACAGCGGATAATAAACAGCAGAAGTTCTATTAGCCCAACCTTTATAAATGCCGGCGACAGTTCATCTGGAGAATCATTTTCAAATAGCAGTTTATCAAGCAGGGCAACAACATAATCTCTTCTCTTTTCAGGAATATTAACAACTCCCGGCTTCATGCAGTTTTCCATAAGCTCTTTACCAGTCTGGTTCTGAATCCATTCAGTTGCTTCATTTCTAAAGCTTATAACAATTCTTTCGTGCATTCCTTTTCCATTATAAGTTGTCCTGTGAAGACAGCCGCTTGGAACAATAACAAGATCACCCTTTCCGAACTTATAAATGTTGTGGTCAATAAAGCTTGTACACTCTCCGCTCGAAAGATAGAATATCTCATTAAACGGATGCACATGTGCCCCTACCCCTGTACTACAACTGATATTACTTCTTTTTATCCTCTTAATATCAAAATCCTTCGACATATCCTGAAACATATAACAACTCCTTATCTCAAACACACTTTCGTCTATTATAGTAATTTTTCTGTATTATAAAGAATATTTTTTCGTTTAATTGTAGAAATCACTGTTTTTTATGCTTATATTATGTATAAAGGATTTTGAAATGTCAACAAAAAATCAGTATTTTGATTATTTTTCTGTATTTAAAGAAACATTTTCAACACATTAATTAATATAAGGGGGCTTATCATGGCAAAACCAATAAGTGAAGATAAAAGAAATATGATTCTTAATGGTAATCTCTTTCGTGCAATTCTCATGCTTGCGATTCCTGTTATGATTAATAGTTTTATCCAGTCAATGTACAATCTTACAGATACTTTCTGGCTTGGAAAGATAGGTACTGAGAACCAGTCGGCTATCACGCTTGTTTCACCTTTCCAGAATATCCTGATTAATTTCGGTAACGGCATAACAACCGCAGGTGCAATCCTTATATCACAGTACCTCGGTGCAAGAGAGGATGAACAGGCTAATTCAATGGCTAACCACATCTGCCTTACTTCACTTGCATTTTCAGTATTATGCGCACTTATATGCTGGATTGTCTCTCCGGGACTTGTGAAATGGCTCGGTGCTGAAGGAAGTATATATAAATACGGACTTACATACATAAGAATTGTAGTACTTGACCTGCCTTTTCTGTTTACCATTAACCTCTTCACATCAGTCAGACAGTCTCAGGGCGACACAGTAAAACCAATGCTTCTTAATATGTTTGGCGTTGTTATTAATCTTATATTAGACCCATTATTCCTTATGGTTTTCAAATGGGGTATCGGTGGTGCTGCCCTTGCAACTCTCATTGCCAAAATCCCATGTGCTGTGATTGCACTGATTGTACTTACAAGACCTGAACAGCTTATCAGAATAGATTTCAGGGGATTTCAGTTTGATAAAAGCAAGATGGGTTCGATTGTAAAAATCGGACTTCCAACAGCAATCGGCGGAAGCACTATGCAGCTTGGTTTCCTTCTTATGACTAAAAATGTTAATGCTTACGGATTTATTGCAACAAGTGCATATGGTATCGGAAACAAGATAAACAGCATTATTACAATGCCTGCAAATGGTATCGGCTCCGCCATATCTACTATCGTTGGGCAAAATGTAGGTGCCGGTCAGAAAGACAGAGCAGACAAGGCTTACCATTACGCACTCCGTATGGGAGCACTGTTCCTGTTATTCTTCGGCTTGATTCTGTCAAGAAGATTTATTTCACAGGCTATGGTAACATTTTTCTCAACTGATGAAAGAGTTATTCCGCTGGCAACAGATTTCCTCTCACTTATGGCATTCTGGTGCTGGAGCAACGCATTTTACAATGTCACTCAGGGACTTTTTCAGGGAAGCGGTCACACCATGATAACCATGATTGTCGACGCTTCAAGAATCTGGATATTCCGTCTGCTCACACTCTGGGTATGTGCCAATGTGCTTAATATGGGGGTTGCATCTGTATGGTATGCTGTCGTAATCAGTAATGGAACATCCGCTGCCATACTTTATGGCCTCTACTGGACAGGAATATGGAAGAAATCCACTATAAAAATCGAAAAAAAGAAGGTTAATTAAAGAAATACATTTACCGATATATACTATAGAAATATTACAATAAAAGTCCAAGGAGGGATATAATGTCATTAAACGGAGTTAATTCAAATTATCAGGCATACGAAGCAAATACTGCTTCTGGTTCTGATAAGAAGGTTTCAACTAAAGAGATTTCTAAGACTACAGCTTATTCAGATGTAGCGGCAACTTATGAACATACTTCACAGTCTGAAGGTTTAGTAACAGCTGTTAACAAAAAAGCTTCTAACGCTTCTATTGTTGCACAGTTAAAGGCTGACCTGGATACACGCATGTCCCAGATGCAAAGCCTCGTTACTAAGATGTTCTCTAAACAGGGAATAACTATTGGAACTGCTGATGATATGTGGAAGGCACTTGCTGGCGGTAACTTCACTGCAGACGCTGACACTATTGCACAGGCTAAGGAAGATATTTCTGAAAACGGTTACTGGGGTGTTAAACAGACATCTGAAAGAATTTTCTCATTTGCACAGGCACTCGCAGGTGATGATGAAGAAAAGATGACTAAGATGAAAGAAGCATTTGAAAAAGGTTTTAAAGAAGCCACTAAAACATGGGGCAAAAAACTCCCTGATATTTCCCAGAACACAAGAGATGCTGTTCTTAAGAAATTCGACGATTACTTTGCCGGTAAGAATTCATAATCAAACATTTTCAGAGGTACAGACTTTACAGACTGTACCTCTTTTTATATCTAAGCCTTCACAAGAAGAAGCTTTGTACCCCGTGGTATAATCACAGATTCTGACAGCCCATCAGCACATTTCGGATTACTTGCCTTTATTGAGTCTGCTGTTGTATGATACATTTTAGATACATCCCATAATGTTTTAGTGCCATCAGCAATATATCCAGTCATTGATGGCATCTTTGACAGATCACATTTTTCTTCTGACATATAAGCACTTTTTATGCTGCTATACTCAAAGTTTCTAAAAACAATTACATCCAGTGAAACTGATGATTTAACCTCTATTACACCAGCACTGTTTATTGTGGCTGAAAGCTGCTGTACTGACGGCTTTATGTTGTATTCAAGTGAATCCGGACTGACACCGTCAATCTTAACTGTACCTGCAAATGGAATAATTGTATGCACACTGCCAAGCGGCTGACTGTCACTTGAAGTTATGTAAAATACATTTGCACTTACAACACCTTCCGCAACCAGCTCTCCTTCTTTATATGTCACATCGTCAAGCTGCACCGTAGCTGTGCAGTTACATATCTGCATAAGGTCAGCATAATTCTCAAGCTGGAGATTACCTGAAACACGGCTTGATACATTATTACGTACAACAAGGCAACGCAGCTGTGTATCTGCATTCTCTATTTCCATATCATATGAAGGCGAGTATATATCTGCTATAACATCCTTCTTACGCTCCTCATATGCTTTTACATCCATATCAAGAACCACTTCAACTGCAATATCGCGGTTTTCACCATCTAAGTCGGGCCGCTCCTCAACTGTCTTTCCAATTATCTGAAAATTAACATATGGAATCATATCTGCATTGCAACCACTTATATCCAGGCTTCCTTCAAATGATGCTGTTGTCTCGTACCATTGCACATTTCCTGTTTCTCCATTTCCTATATACATTACAAATATATCTAAATCACCAGCAAGCTTAAGTCCATCATCTGCAAGCCTTGTATTCAGATTTCTTACATCTACATCATCCCAGATTATTTCTTGTATCTCTGGTTTTCCTGCCGGAAGTGATACATTTTCTCTTATTCTGAAATTATCACGCTGATTAACTGCAAGCTGCACAAATTCCAATTCTTCCTTTAACTGCTGAATGTCCGTATTCTCCGTCTCATCCACACCCGTTATCATCTGTATATCCTGCAGACTCTCGCATATAAGTTTAAGGGTAACTATCGCTTTAACACTTATTTTTCTTGAATTAATTGCTTTAATACTAAGATCTTCTATTGATGCCTGACATGTAACATAATCACCTGTACAGTCACCCGAAAGATTTACATTTTCAGAAAAACTCATTTTCCCTGTCATTTTGACCGGCTGCATTCTTTCTGAGTCTGATGATGCACCTATATAAAGAAGTGAAAATTTTAATTCCCCATCAACTGCAGCTTTATCCTTATTTACCTTTACACTGTCGGTCTGGACATTTCCCCATTCTTTAACTATAAGTTCAATATCATCTTTTGTGTCCGGTACATTAAAATCATCATCAAGCGTAATCTGTGCCACTGTATTACATTTCAAACGATATTCATGAATATTTTCTGTTCTGAGTCTCACAGACTGACCTCCTATACATTCTACATTTTAAAAACAACGCTTTCTTCACGTCTCTCCATCTTAAGCACTATTACCGGATATGTCTCAACCTCATTTACAGCTTCCCCCGCTGCCGGACCTATCAGATTAAGATCAATGTACAGTGCATTATCTCCTGTGTATACATCATTTACCTTAATTGAATATCCACTTGTTTCCCTTGTTCCATAACCGGCCACAACATATGTATAATCCTTAGTCGTATATGTAAGCCTCATCACTTTATCTTTTTTGCTTTCAATAAGCTTCTTAAGCTCTTCCGGCAGGTCTGCATTTTCAACCACTGTATAATCAACACTGGTCTTATTATCTGGCTCTTTGCTGCCAGAACACCCTGTCATGGCACAAGCAGGCATAATTATTAACAATGCCAACACAAACGTCATGATTTTTCCCCATAATTTTCCACACATAAAAAACACCCCCACAATAAGACCTAATTAATCTTATGTGGAGGTACAAAAAATATTCATATAAAGTTTTGATTTGCGTATATAGTGTCAACTATCCACTCTTGGCATAACTTCCCGTCAGGAATACTGATGTTTGTTTATGTCTCTTTGGAAGATGGCAGCCAGCTCCAAGTGTCTGTCTATGGCTTACGCCTGAATTATGACGAGCTGTGTAGGAGTTAATGCCGCTATATACATAAGTTCAGTGTGTGAAAGCTCGTTCAAACGAAGTGCGTTTGCTTTCACACACTGTAATAAACTCTGTAGATAGCGGCATTTACTCCTGCTAAGCGCAGGAATACTGAAAGCGTAAGCCATAGACAGACACTTGGAGCGTGCGTGTTCACCTTACAAATGGACACAAACCTTACACAGCGTATCCCTTGCTCTTTATGACATCTATAACCTGGTCGACATATTTTTCACACTCTTCTGTGCTTCCAGCCTCAACCATTACACGGACAACAGGCTCTGTTCCGCTTTCGCGTACGAGGATTCTTCCATCTGCGCCAAGTGCATTGGCAACTGCCTCAACTGCAGCCTTAACATCTGCATCATCCTGTGCCTGTGTCTTATCTGTAACCCTGATGTTCTTAAGAACCTGTGGATATATAACAAGTGGTGCTGCAAGCTCTGACAATGTCTTCTTCTTTGCAAGCATAACCTCCATCATCTTAAGGGCTGTGATAATTCCATCACCTGTTGTTGCATATTTAGAGAATATAATGTGTCCTGACTGCTCTCCACCTATACGGTAGCCGTTCTCTGACATACACTCATATACATACTTATCGCCAACCTTAGTCTTTTCGTACTCAATTCCTACTGCATCAAATGCTTTGTAAAGTCCGAAGTTAGACATTACTGTTGTTACAACCTTGTTTCCGACAAGCTTATCTCTGTCCTTCATATAACATCCATAGATATAGAGAATATGGTCACCTGTTATGACCTCGCCCTTCTCATCTACACACAGACATCTGTCAGCATCACCGTCAAACGCAAATCCTACATCAAGATGCTCTCTTCTTACTAAATCCTGAAGTCCTTCAATATGTGTAGAACCGCAGTTTGCATTAATATTAGTTCCGTCCGGAGCAGCATTTATAACATATGTCTTAGCTCCAAGTGCGTCAAATACAGCCTTTGCAAGTGTCCATGCACTACCATTAGAAGCATCAAGACCTACTCTTATTCCTTTGAATGAATAAATTGCAAGACTCATAAGATATCCCATATATCTGTTACGACCTGCTGTGTAATCAACTGTACATCCAATGTTTTCTCGTGTTGCGTATGGAATTTCTCCAAGCTCACCATCAAGGTACTTCTCGATTTCAGCGATAACATCCTCTTTCATCTTCTCACCTGCGGCATTAATAAGCTTAATTCCATTGTCATAGAAAGGATTATGACTTGCAGAAATCATAATTCCGCAATCAAAATCTTCTGTTCTTGCAACATAAGAAACACTTGGTGTAGTTGTAACATGAAGAAGATACGCGTCTGCTCCTGAAGCTGTAAGTCCGGCAACTAAAGAATACTCAAACATATAACTGCTTCTTCTTGTATCCTTGCCAATAACAATCTTTGCTTTACCATTCTCATGGTTTTTTCCATAATACCAGCCTAAGAATCTTCCCACCTTAAATGCATGGTCAACTGTAAGAGTTACATTTGCTTCTCCTCTGAATCCGTCAGTTCCAAAATACTTACCCATAATCTACTCCTTAATCATCATATCCGTTAGGATTATTCTTCTGCCATCTCCATGAATCAGCACACATAGTCTTTAAATCACGTTCTGCTTTCCAATGAAGTTCTCTCTCTGCCTTACCTGCGTCACAGTAGCATGTTGCAATATCACCAGGTCTTCTTTCCTTAATTACATATGGTATATGTATTCCTGTAGCAGCCTCAAAATTCTTTACTATATCAAGCACTGAATATCCATTGCCTGTTCCAAGATTATATATTGCAATTCCCGGATTATCATTAAGCTTTTCTATAGCCTTAACATGTCCAAGTGCAAGGTCAACAACATGGATATAATCTCTTACACCTGTTCCATCATGAGTATCATAATCATTACCAAACACACCTAATTCCTTTAACTTTCCAACAGCAACCTGTGTTATGTATGGCATAAGATTATTAGGAACTCCGTTAGGATTCTCTCCTATTGTTCCGCTCTCATGTGCTCCAATTGGATTAAAGTATCTTAAAAGAATTACATTCCATTCCGGGTCAGCCTTCTGGATATCTGTAAGAATCTCCTCAAGCATCCCCTTAGTCTTGCCATAAGGATTAGTAATCTCGCCCTTAGGGCATTCCTCTGTAATAGGAACAAATGCAGGGTCTCCATAAACTGTAGCTGAAGATGAAAATATAATATTCTTGACACCATGATTTCTCATAACATCAAAAAGTGTAAGTGAACCGGATATATTATTCATATAATACTCAAGCGGCTTTGCTACTGACTCACCTACAGCCTTAAGTCCAGCAAAATGTATAACACTGTCTATACTTTCCTTCTCAAATATCTCATTTAATGCTGCAGCGTCATTGATATCTGCCTCATAAAATGTAACTTCCTTTCCAGTAATCTTCTCGACTCTTTCTAAAGACTTTCTGCTTGAATTAACAAGATTATCAACAACTACAACATCATAACCTGCATTCTGAAGTTCTACTACTGTGTGGCTTCCAATAAAGCCTGCGCCACCTGTTACTAATATTGCCATTGTTATCTCCTTTATGTTCTATACTAATATAGCCACAAAACTTCATATAACATGTCGTTCTGTGGCTTATTATATGTCTTATGTTACGATATTATTTGTCGCCTTTCATCATACGCTCAGTTGACCATATTTCAACCTCGTACCTGTTGCTCTTATTATATCTCTTTCTAAGGTTCTTGAGCTGCTTTAAGTACTCTAACGTAACCTTTCCTGAAAGCTTTGATTCACCTTCAGTTCTCTGCTGGAATTTGTATGGAATCTCTACAACCTTGCTGTATGTACCCATCGCAAGAACCTCAACCATAATCTTCCATCCGATTGGCTGAAGGTCAGCATTCTCAATAACTTCTCTTCTGAACATAAAGAGTCCGCTTGTAGGATCTGATATCTTTCTAAGACAAGGCAACATAACCTGTCCTATCTTTCTTGCTGTTCCAGATACGAACTTTCTGTACCAGTTAAGTCCGCCATCATCTCCACCTGGAATAAGCCGGCTAGGTATACAGAAGTCTGCACCACTTACCATAGCCTTATACATATATTTAAGAACGATTGGTGGATGCTGTAAATCAGCATCCATACATGCCATATATTCGCCCTTTGCAAGCTTAAAACCATCAAGAACAGCAGTTGCTAATCCTGTACCATTCTTTCTATGTTCCATTCTCACCTGTGGATATTCCTTAGCAACTTCCATAATCACATCAGGTGTATTGTCCTTACTGTCATCAACAAAGACAATTTCATAATCAACACCCTTCAAAGCAACATCAATCTGTGCTACAAGATTTCTGATGTTCTTGCTTTCATTAAATGTTGGTATTACTACTGATAACATTATCATACTCTCCTTTAAAAAGAATTCTCTCGTCATTATACATCAATATACAACAAAGTAAAACATTTTTTTATACTCTGGTAACAACCATGGTTGCCTGTCCCTTAATTATTATTGAACGAAGACCTGCGCTTACAAAGAAACTGTCACCTGCTTTAAACTCCATAGTCTTTTCATAATCATCAGTTTCAATAGTTCCTGAGCCATTAATGAAAAGTACAGAAACAAAGGATGCCTCATCAACAGTAATCTTTGCCTCGTCATTGACATCATACTTATATACTTCAAAGTATTTGCACTGGACAAGTCTTTCTTCTGTGAAATGTTCATTTCTTGCAATAACAACCTCTGTCTTATTGTCCTTGATATATTTATGGTTATCAACAACATCAAGTGCTTTCTTAACATGAAGTTCTCTTGGATTACCGAACTTGTCCCTTCTGTCATAATCATACATACGGTAGGTACAGTTAGAATTCTGCTGTATCTCACATATGAATACACCTGCGCCTATTGCATGGATTGTTCCTGCCTTAACCATAACAACATCGCCTGCTTTAACCTCTATCTTATTAAGTATGTCTGTGATTGTATTATTATTAATTCTCTCAAGAATTTCTTCCTTAGATGCATCTCTTGAAAGCCCACAGTACAGATATGATCCCGGTTCACTGTCCACTACATACCACATCTCATTCTTTCCATATTCATTCTCATTCTCAAGAGCATATTCATCATCAGGATGAATCTGTATAGAAAGTGCCTGCTTTGCATCTATGAATTTTATAAGGATAGGGAATCTGTCCTGTGCCTGACATTTCCAGCCTAATGCTTCTTTTCCTATAATATTAAGGTACTCATTAAAGAGCATTCCTTTATATCTTCCCTCAGCTATACGGCTCTGACCGTCAGGATGAGCTGAAAGTTCCCAGCTCTCACCGATGACATCATAATCACATTTCTTGCCATATACATCACGAATCTTGGTTCCACCCCACAGATTATCCTTAAATGCAGGTTCAAGCTTCGCAATAGGACTCTTATCCAGTCTTACATAATTAGCAGATGCCTGTGGGTTATCCTTATTATATATCTTAACAAGATCTGTATCTGATATATTATCTCCAATACCAACCTCTATTACTACCACATTCTTGTCTGTCTTATTAGCAATCCTGTGTTTCGTTCCCACTGGAATGAACACACTTTCATATTTGTTATAATCAGCAGTTTCATTACCAAGTGTAATTGTAGCAATACCTTCAACTATTGACCAATGCTCAGTTCTCTTTTCATGCCGGTGAAGAGACATTGACATTCCTGGAAAAACAGTAAGCTTTCTGACTTTATATCCCTGTGAATAATTAAGTATCTCCTGTATTCCCCATTCCTTATAAGTAGTCCTGTTATAATCGAAAAATGCTTCATAAGTATCCATATTATCTTTCATAATCTGCTTGATATTATCAGCAGATTTCTTTGATGATATATATGTTGCATCATCTGTATTAACAACTACAAGATCTCTTAAATCATTGGCGACAACAAGTCTCTTCGGTGCATTATTTATAATATTAACATTATCGCAGTCATTCTTGATAACACATTCTGACTTAATATTGTTTCCAAATTCAGCTAAATCGCTGGCGTTGCCGACATCCATCCACTCGAAATGTGCTTCAACTACTTTTATTGAATCACATTTTTCAAGGAGAAGTGTTTCAATACTTCCATGTGGCATAGCCTGCATAACCGTCTCTGAAAATCTCACAGACCTTCTTATTGCCGGCACCTTTCTCTTAGCTGTCTTACAGGTAGTGTACAGTTCTGATGCAAGGCGTCTTGCAGCATTAATCATATCCCCTGCCCTGAATACAAGTATTCCACTGTTCCACAGATACCCCTCACCATAGTCATATCCAAGCAGACCTTCTGTCTCATCTTCATCGAAATCTATTCTTGCAATAAACTTCTTAACATTCTCTTTATCCCGGAGAATGTACCCATAAGTGGATGACTGTGATTCTGGCTTAATTCCTAATACCGCAAGATATCCTTCTTTTGCATATTCTTTAGCCTCAATTATTGAATCTTTATAACCATCACCCTCAATCAGGTTGTCCGAATTAACAACCAGAACTAATTCTGACGGGTTGGCAAACATAGTCCCTAACAATACAGCTGCTCCTGTTCCCTTCGGTGTACCCTCGAGGATAACTCTGTACTTAAGACTCTGGAACGCTTTCATCTGTCCATTAACAATATTCTTATAGCTCTCATTGGTAACTATTATAAATTCCTCACAGAATGGCATATTCCTTACTACAGTTTCCTGTAATATGGAACGGCCTTCTTTTATTTTCATAAACTGCTTTGGAAACTGCCTTCTGGATAATGGCCATAAACTATCACCACTACCCCCAGCTAATATTACACATTTCATAGCAATCCTTCCTTAAAATATCTGTTATAGATAATATGTTTATTAGTTATCTGCTGAAGTATCTCCACCCGCTGGTGTATTGCTACTGTCATCTCCGCCTGCTGGCTTATCTCCGCTTTCGTCTCCACCTGATGGCTTATCTGTGCTTTCGTCTCCACCTGATGGCTTATCTGTGCTTTCATCTCCACCTGATGGCTTATCTCCACTTTCGTCTCCACCTGATGAGGTATTATCGCTGTCGTTTCTTCCTGCTGGTTTATTATTCTTATCCTCGGCAATTGTTCTCTCATTAGCTGCTGTTGTCTCTTCCCTGCTGCTAGTGCTTTCTGCTGCTGAAGTTCGAGATGAGTGTGCTGCAGTTGAACTATCCTTACTTGTCGCAGTCTCCTTAGGTGCTTTGGTTGTATATTCCATCGGTTTCCATTCATTGCCGTTATTCTTATTATTGACTTTTCTTCTGTTACCACCAGCCATTGCTGCTATTGACACTATAAGGATAATCACTACAAGAATTACCACCATTGACGCATATACAACATTACGTCTTCTTGCTCTTGGTACACCCGGAAACACTCTTCCAACAAATGCTGTAAGCTTGTCCATAAGTGAAACACCCCTTACAGGGACATCATCAAAATCATTGTTCTCATATCCATTCATGTCATATTCAAATAACACACCTTCATCAGAATCCTCATCGTCCGATTCATCATTTTCTATCCCTTCGTCTGATTCATTATCAGGTAAATCTGCATTTTCAGGCTCATAAGCCTCGTACTCGTCGGCAGCTTCTGTTTCCGCTGCTTTCTGCTCTGCACCATATATCTTAATATCAGAATCATCTGTCTCTTTTTCATCAAACGAAGCATAATCTGACATATTCTCTACAACTGATGATATACCGAGTATATTATCCTTCATCCTTGCAATAAGCTTAAGAATAAATGCACTGTCTATATCGAGCAAAGTTTCTATCTCGTCAACTGAATGCATCTCATATCCGTAAAGTTCCATCATAATAGTCTGGACTCTTGATAATGACTTAATATTATCAGGTGCATTGTCATACGCCTTAAAATCTTTAAATATTCTGGAATTATCTTTTATTATGTCAAATAATTCCTTATCTTCCTTAATTCTGCCATACTCATACTCGTAATCATCATCTATCTTAATAGTAGAATTATCTATAAGATTAAACATAAACACTGAAACTCTTGTTGCAATCTGACGCATAATATTCTTATTAACATCAATACTATCAAGATTAGTACATATATCAATAATCGCTCTTGGAGAAAGTTTCTTGTAATCCTCTCCAAAAACCGGATATATAAGACAGTTTACATCTTTCTGTATCTCCTTGCATAAGACCTCTTTATCAGTCTTTCCAGTCCTTACATCATTAATCAGTTCCTTCATCTGTTCTTGATTCTTACTCATATTTTATCTCCTCGTGAATATACATTCCGATTGATTATACCACTCTGTTAAAGAAATGTCACGATTTTTCAGTTGTTTTATATAGTCACATCATTTAATGCTTCCATGCACTCATGTCAACATTACCTGATATACCATTCACACGTGCTTTCTCAGTAAACTGCCACATTGTAAATGGTCCTGTATATGTACATTTGCTGTTATACTGTGCAAGCCATACACTACAACCTACATTCCCTGCATATATACGGTTATTCATCCAGTCCTTGTTAGCATACAGTATTGCTGAATAACCGCAACTTCTTACTGTCTGTGCAAATGCATTTATAACGGCTGTTCTTTGTGATGATGATATCTTATCTCCTCGTCCGCTTCCATTACCTGCACTCTCAACATCAATTGCCAAAGGAAGTGAAATATTATATTCACTGCAGGCTGATACAATAAAGCTTGCTTCTTCAACCGCCTCGGTAGTATCCACTGCCTGGGTTACAATATAAGCTCCAACTTTAATTCCTGCCGCTGTTGCCTGGCTCATATTGCTATGAAATCTTTTATCAAGTACAAGTCTTGCCGTTTCATATCCTCTATATCCAACTCTTATCATAGCATAATTAATACCAGAAGCTTTTACACTGTTCCAGTCAATATCTCCATTATAAGTAGAAACATCAATAACAAGCGATGACCCCTGTGAACCGTCAGCATTGAAATAATATTGCACTCCATCTATATTCTTCCAGCCTGTTACAGCGTTGGAATTTTCAAAATAATAATTTTTTCCTTTTATATTCTGCCATCCATCAGCATATATATATTCAATCTGTGCCTCAACCTCCATAACTATATACGAAACTGTTTTTATTTCAGTTGAAGTTTCTGTCTCAGATTTTGAACTTTCTTCTATATTAGAGACGCTTTCTTTTTGTGAATTATCAAGTGCCTTTGCAGAAGTACTTTCTTCCTGCTTTGTAGAAGTTTCTGTATTGTCATCTTTTATAAGGAATTTGGTTACAACATTTTCAGAGCCACCTGTAACACTTACAGTTCCAGTTTCATATACATATCCTGTATATTGCTTCTGTGTTCCGTTTTCTTCAACAAGAATACTGCCCTTGCTGCATTTATCAAGCTGGGATGCCGTGAAATCCTGTATTTTTCTGCCTTTTAAGCTGTATATAACATCTGTTCCTGACTTCTTTACTGATGAAACACTTACACTTCCTGAAACTGCATTATCAACATATAACACAGGCTTTATAACTTCACCAGCTGTTGCATTATTTCTGTTTTTCAAAGGATCTTCCTTCTGAGTCACAGCACTGTCAGTAACAACCTTTTCCATGATATTATCAATCACTTCAAATGTTTCTTCTGTAGATTCCTCTTCTTCCGGCTCAGTACTTTCAGGCTGTGTATGAGTCTGCATTTCAGTCTGGGTCTCTGCTGCTTCTACAATCGCCGGCTGATGTTTAGATGCTTTATTTACGCTTATACCGACTACAATCCCTGTTATCACTCCTGCTATAATAACTGCTGCAGATACTGATGTCACAATAATATGACTCTTAACCTTGAAGAAATCGATAACCTTTTCCCTGAAATTTCTATGAAGTTCCTCAACATCAAGAATCTCATACTGCGGTTCTTCTGGCAAGTCCTTCTTCTCACAGTCTTCTGTCTCTGTAGATGCTTCGTCAGTCTCCACATTTTCTTCTGTTTTTATGTCTTCTACTTCTTTATCTGAATCACACATATCTGCTTCCTGTTATTCCTCTGCACCTCTGACAATAGCTGCTTTCTTAATAACTTCTCCTTCTCCTGGCACATTAAAAGCATACTCTGCTACATAGGTGTACTTATCAAAGTCGTACTTTTCTTCTATTGCCTGCTGCTCTGTCAGTACATCTTCTTCCTCTGTTTCTATATCAACTTTCTTTATTACAACTCCGGTTAATTCAGCTTCCTGTCCAAGATTATTCTTACAACTGACTCCTGTCCTGAAATTATAATCCTTTGACATAGTGTTATTCTTTACAACAATATCATTTCCTGTAAATTCCTCTGTTATAACCTCAATCTCAAGCTTTGCTGTGTTCTTTATCCAGCCAGACTTAGGGTCTTTAAAACGGTACTCTACTGTGTATTCCCCGGCCGTTGATATTGCTTCCTCCTCGCTATATTCATTGCCTGATTCATCATATATTGAATACTCGATATCCATATCATATCCGATAGTATTAATTCCCTTAACTCCGTCAAGCAGATTAAGTTCCTCTGTCAGTCTTCCGATTCCATCGCCGTATGTGCGCTTAATCTCCTTGTTAGTAACCGTAAGCACAGCGTCCTTAGTATCAACATGGTAGTTAGCATAGCCGAAAAATGCTATATCTACATCTACCTGTCCACTGATACCATCAACATAACATCTTGAACTATACTGCCACATATCATAATGATATCTGAAATTTGGAAGTTCATCTCCATAAGTCCATCTTACTGAATCATAATAAAACTTACCAAAATATGCCGCCATCCAAACTTTATACTTACTTGCAATCTTTTCCCCATCAAAATTGTTATACCATCTGTTTCTGTTAGAATAAACCATAGGCTGATATCCATAGCTGGATATAACATTACAAAACGTCTCACAGGCTTCTGTTACTGAATCATAATCACCATCCAGTTCCCAGTCAAATGCAACCGGATATGTTATCTGGTAATCCCTTATAAGACTTATACAGTAACTTGCTTCATCGTATGCTTCTCTTGCATTAGAAGCACCTGAATAGAAATACACACCTACCTGTATACCGTTAGCAAGTGCTCCTTGTATATTCTGCTGAAATTTCCTGTCTTCATATAAACCATCATCTCCGCCACCGCATTTTATCATTGCAAATGTGATGCCATCAGCAGCAACTGCTGACCAGTCTATATCTCCCTGCCATCTTGAAACATCTACACCATATGTCAACTGGCTGATTTCATATACATCATTCGAGCTTGGCTGATCTGGTTCAGGCTCCTCAACCTCAGTCTCCTCTCTTGATGGTTCTGACGAATTATCTTCTACTATCTCAAGGTCCTCAACATCTTTAACCGGAATCGGTGCACTGCTGTTCTCTGCTGCCTTATCAATTATCTCATATAATTCTTTACTGCTTGTATTCTCATCTGCAACAGCCTCTTTAACAAGTTCTGCTATCTCTTCCTGTGTTGCAGTCTCTATCTCTGTCTCTGATTCTGTTTGTGTTTCGGTAAGAATCTCACTCAGCTTATCAAGATTACTGTCTGTCTCAGTCTCTACTTCTGTCTCCTGTGCCTGTACCTGCATTTTGCTGCTATGATGATGAACATACTCTACTGTTGTTACAGTTGCTGCACTTCCTGCAACCACGACTGAGCCTGCAATAATACATGCCTTTGCATGTGCCACAAATACAGACTTACATATTCCTGATAATTTTCCTGCTATGGTATTTAATAATTCTTTCATCCTACATGCATCTCCTGATTAGTCATAATAATGTTTGAAGTAAACTCTCCCGAATATTGCCCATGTATCGCAGAATGCCTGCCATATATCCTTCATCCCTATACGCTTTACACCGGAATCCCTGACATATACAACCTCCACAGGCATCTGTGCTATCGAAAACCCCCTTCTGTGAATTGCCACTAAAAGTTCTATATCATAAGCAAACCCTGATGTTCTTATAAGATGTGCAACCGGTTTGATTGCCTCAACCCTGAATACCTTAAGCCCGGTCTGCGTATCCTTAACATTAAGATGGAACAAGACTAGAAGCATTATATAATAGCCCATGCTTATCACTTTCCTCTTAAACGGATAATCAAGCTTGGAATCCTTAAGGAACTTACAGCCTATAACAACATCTTTATTATCATCAAGCATTTTCTTAAGATAACCTTCTAACTGTGATGGATTAAGTTCAAGGTCTGCATCAACAAATGCGACATACTTTCCTTCAACCTGCGACACTCCGGCAATTATTGCATTACCCTTGCCTCTGTTCTTTTCAGAACTTACCATACGCACACGGCTATCCTGCTTGATAGCTCTTTCTATCTCAGCTTTGGTATTATCCTTACTGCCATCATTAACCGCAATAATCTCCAATTCAGGAACAAACTTTTCAACAATTCTCAATGTTTCCATGATACTGTGATATATAAGTTTTTCCTCATTGTAAGCCGGCATAACAATAGACAGCATACCATTTAGATTTAACATTTATACTCTCCCTCTGATGTTTACACACCTTTTAATATTACAATGCTATGCCATGTTTTTCAAGTATAGACAGGAAATTAATGCAGATAATATCTTATATAAAAACTATCTTATATATTATAATGAGGTGAATTTATGAATAACTCAGAAAATCTTCCAACAGACAACAACAATAAATCTATCGTAAAAGGGAAAACCATGTATAATTGGGAAACTCACGATAATCAGGACAAAGTGATTCTCGACAGCATTAATGCAATCGAAAGAAATCGTGAGCATATGACTGACGAACAGTTAAGAAAAGCATATGCAGAATTACAGACAGGACTTGGTCCTGATATATACAGTCAGTTATGTGACCGCAAGGCAAGTGACAATTTTCAGGGGTGACTTTATTATGGGTCACCCCACCACCTGCAATTATATATTATTTGCGGCACAGTCAAGTGCTGCTGCCACAACAGCATCCATATCATAATATTTGTACTCACCAAGACGTCCGCCGAATATAACTTTGCTTTCAGCGTCAGCAAGCTCCTTATACTGTGCATATAAAGCGCCGTTCTTCTCATCATTTACAGGATAATATGGCTCATCACCCGGCTTCCACTCAGAGCTGTATTCACGGCTGATAACAGTCTTAGGAAGGTCGTCGCCATTCTCATCCTTACCGAACTCAAACCATTTGTGTTCAATAATTCTTGTCCATGGAGTTTCGGCATCAGTATAATTAACTGCTGCATTACCCTGAAAATTAGGAGTATCCAAAGTCTCTGTTTCAAACCTTACTGAACGGTATTCAAGATTACCAAGCTTATAATCAAAGTATGCGTCTATCGCACCTGTATATACAACCTTTTCAGCCTGACTGTCTAATTCTTCCTTAGCATCAGCAGATGCAAGATAATCAACACCAAGTCTTACCTCAATGCTTCCGGAAAGCTCGCTGTCATTAAGCATATTGGCAACCATCTTAGTATATCCGCCCTCAGGGATTCCCTGATAAAGCGCGTTAAAATAATTATTATCAAATGTAAGTCTTACAGGAAGTCTCTTGATAATAAATGATGGAAGCTCATTACATGGTCTGCCCCACTGCTTCTGTGTATATCCCTTAATAAGCTTCTCGTATATATCGGTTCCGACAAGACTTATAGCCTGCTCCTCAAGGTTCTTTGGCTCTGTGATTCCTGCTTCCTTTCTCTGCTGCTCAATTCTTTCTGCAGCCTCCTGTGGTGTCACAACGCCCCACATCTTATTGAAGGTATACATATTAAATGGCAGTGAATACAGTTCCCCCTTATAATTAGCAACAGGTGAATTAGTGAATCTGTTAAATGTAGTAAACTGCGAAAGGTACTCCCACACCTTCTTATTATTAGTATGAAAAATGTGTGCGCCATACACATGCACATTAATACCTTCCATCTTCTCTGTATATACATTACCGGCAATATTATTTCTCTTATCTATTACAAGAACCTTCTTTCCTGCTCTTGCTGCCTCATGTGCAAACACTGAACCAAAAAGTCCTGCTCCAACTATTAAATAATCATACATAATCCTGTTCCTTTTCTATCTTAAATAATGGGATGATGCCGACCGCACCACCCCATTAATTATACTTATTATATTACATTAATTCAACATAAGAAGTAATTAATAATAATCAATATCAGATATATAATCTTCTGTCCTTGTATAACCATCTAACTGTATAATAGCATCTGCCAGGACAGTTTCACCATTGTCAGGATTATATTTTTCATAATTCAATACAATACAAGGATTATCTGCGTTTATATTTTTATTAAAATTCTTCTTGTCAAGGGACTCTATAAGTCCATTTAATACTTTTTGTGCTCTTTCTTCATCTTTTCTTACATATGAATCCAGATTAATATATGTTCTGGTATCATTATATACAAGAACTGCTGAAAGAGTTTCATATCCACTAGTATATTTATCCCATGTTCTGGAACTGTCATTTAAATACTGCTTTAAAATATCGCTCATTGTCCCAAGCTCTTTTTCATTATTCCTAATGGCATATTCATTCCGTATACCAATATACTTATTATAAGATTGTGGCATATTCTTACTGATTGGAAGAACCATATCATAAGTAACGCCATTTTTTGAAAACCGTACTGACATCAAGAAAGTATCAGCATCTGAAGTAACTATCTGATACCATTTCTCAAAACCAATCTGTTTAATTTCACTTTTAATTGTTTCATATATATCCTTACAGTCAGAATCCTCCATATTACCTGTTATATAATTAACAGAAATCTTGTCACTATCCGGAAGTTCCATATAAGCCTTAACAAAATTCTCATCCTTCTTTAACAGACTTGCAAGTTTATTGGCATCACTGTCTGTAAGCTGAATCCTTCTGTAATGTGTAACACCGTTCTGTCTGAAACCAACCTTATAATTAGTCACTGAACCTCTGCCGTTATAAATATAATTATGAACACCATTTGATATACATTTATCTTTATATGCCCCAAATTTCTCCGATACATATTTGAGAATCTCTTCATCTGTAAACTGAACCTTCGATGATATAGAACTGAAATATCCGTTATCTGAAGCATAGTACATATCCATTGACTGAATTGATACATATGCAAGTTTTGAAGCATCCGGTTCGTACGATGCCTCATATTTGCCAAATGAATTAGCTCCTGTTCCAATTACCACTGCAAGAACATATCCAAGAAGAATTGATGGCATACACTGCTTTATAACATTCATCTTCTTACTTACTATACATTCATAAACAAACACAACCAATGCACTTACAATAAACAGCACAACAACTGCTATTGTCTCATCATTGTCTATACTTGTATATGCTATCATTACACCTATAAACGCAATTGAAAAGCCGATAAGTGTTCTGATAATCATTGGCAGAACCTTTCCATTAGCTGCTTTTCCTGCTGTCTCACTTTTTCTCTTTACAAAGAGAAGTGCGCCAAGCGCTATATATATAAGTGCAAGCACGAGTGTATATAAGTTACTTGTAAGGCTGAGAACCATATCTGCTATTCCTGATGGACCATTGTATATATCAAATACAGAAAATACCCAGCCAACAATCATATTGTTGGAAGAATCAAGTAACCCCACACCACTGTTACTTATCATGTAAGTTTCTCCATGAAACACAGTCAGTTCTGTAACCATTAACATAATAAATCTCGGAAGAAACATTATAAGTCCTGTAACACATATATTGCTTAATATGTTTCCTGTAATGGATATTGATACATTTATAATTGCCATGCATAAAAGGCTGCATATAAATATCGAAAGATACATCCGGAACATTGTTGCATAATCCACATTAAAATACTGCCTGTTAGCCATTAATAAAACTGCCTGTGATACATATGACACAACAAGTATTCCGGCAATCCATGTAAGTATTGCTGCCGTCTTGCTAAGATATATGCACAATCTTGTATATGGAATTGAATGATAAAAATCACTGCCGCTTCTCTTATTAAGAAAACTCCATACTATCAATGATATAACAGGTACAACAATTATGAATACTAATACCAGAAAATAATTTCCCGAAATTCCACCTACATTATTAACCTGTTTATATTCTTTAATATAGCTTAATGATGAAATAATCGGTACAACTGATATAAGTGTAATTACCGCCATCATTATAAAGCCTGCAAGCCTTGTCTGCTTCAATGTCTGTAAAAACATATGAAAGCTGAATACTTTCTTATTATTCATGCGTCTTATCCCCCTTCACATCAAATGTATAACCGAGTGCTTCCATCTCATAAGTAAATACCTCTTCAAGTGTAAGTGGGAGGACATCAAATACTACCGGATTCATGGCATTTATAATGTCAATGGTCTGTTCCCTGTCACCACTTACTATCATGTTGGCAACTGAACCCTCCTGACGGTATCTTGTAATCCTAATGCCCTCAAACTTACTCTCATCAAAACCATCCTTAAAAGCTACCTGTACCTTGAACTGACTCGTCTTTAGTTCAAATACATCGCTGTCAAGCACCAGCCCGCCTTTGTGAAGAAGTGACAAATGATCACATAAGTCTTCTAACTCTCTTAATGAATGTGATGTAACTATAACAGTAGCGTTATTATCTGCAACATCACCACATATTAACTTCTTGACAAGATTACGCATAACAGGATCAAGTCCGTCAAATGTTTCATCAAAGAACATATACTTAGCTCTGGTTGAAAGCGCAAGTATTATAGCTGCCTGTCTCTTCATTCCTTTTGAAAAGTTTGATATACTCTTAGATGGATCAAGTCCAAATGTTTTCGTAAGTTCTGCGAATCTGTCCATATCAAAATTATCATATATTGAACTATAGAACTTAGCCATGCTCTTCATGTTCGCGCCTGCAAGAAAGAATAATTCATCTGCAACGAACACCAGCTTATTCTTCATGTATGTATTCTCATACACATTAATTCCATCGATTATTGCTTCTCCCTTATCTGCCTTATATATCCCTGACAGAACTCTTAGCAGCGTAGACTTTCCTGCACCGTTAGAACCAACCATACCATATATACAGCCCTCCGCTATATTACAGGTAACATTGTCAAGTGCTGTAAAGTCATCAAATGATTTAGTAACACCTTTTACCTCTATCATATTTTCTTATAAACCTCCTCAATCATATCTGTTATCTCACTCTTACTCACCCCTGCGTATGCAAGCTTTCTTACAATCTCCTTAAGATCTGAAAGCTTTTCCTTAGACTGATTACCGACAATCTTTAACGCTTCTGCCGATATAAAAGAGCCCTTTCCCGGTACACTCACCAGAATTCCTCTTCTGTCCAGCTCCATGTATGCTTTCTGGATTGTATTCGGATTAGTAGACAGCTCCATCGATAACGACCGTACCGACGGCATCTTATCGCCTTCCTTCATAATCCCTTTAAGCACCTGGTCTTCCACCTGCTTAATGAGCTGTTCATAGACTGGCATTCGCGACATGACATCTATAGTGAACATGTTCCATTCCTTTCTGTGTTTTATTTAAACTGGTTACAAGCTTGCGTAATAACTGTACTATATTAATTAGTACAGTTACAGCATACTATTATATTTAGTTATTGTCAACTGTTATTTTTAAGGTTTTGTAAATATGCCAAGTTCAGGCGCACCATACGAGCATGAAACAAATGCTGCTGCCATCATAAAATCAACAATTGCCATAATCCATGTTCCAAGTACAAAGCTCTCATGCCCGGCACGTCTTAACACATGATACTCCACAGCGAAACCAATTAGCACTGCCACAAAAAATGTTGCAATATCAATCCACATTTTTGAAAATCCAAGAACTCCCATATATGTGTAGTACAGAAACGGAATTGCCCATGTTGCCACATTTGCCCCCAGAAGAATTGCGAAGGCACTCGCTTCGTATCTGTCCTTTAATGCATACCATGTATATATTCCATACAGATTCATCGGCAGAAACGCCAGCTTCATATGTTCCCATGTTGATTCATTAGTTGGAAAAAACAGCCCGACAAATGTATTCCTTCCTGTCCAGTCATACACAAAATGAAATAAGGACCCTGACACCCATACTGCCAGAATCCCTATTATTATGGTTATATTAAGTTTTTTGATTGTCTTGTTCACAATGCACACCTCCATTATTGTTGAATAATAGAAGTATATGCTTCCATCTGTTGTACTATTCCACTTCAACAGTCATAGTTACATCAGACACTTCTATGTATGTTCTTCCATCACTTACATTAATCTCTGTTCCATCTGCATATGTATACACTGTCTTGGAATAACGGTCTGACTTACTCCACTGGATTGGAACAGCATAACCGTTAGTTATGTAATAACCTTCCCCCCTGCCGACTGTATGAAGATTCCAGCAGTAATTATCATCCATCATGCTGTGTGTAATCTTCTGCACGATAATATTCTTAGTATTAAACTGTTCACCTGTTTCGTGGTCAAGACTTGGCTCGCCACTCGCAAACCTTAAATAATTACCTGACGCAGCATCATATGTAAATGTTGTGTACTGATAACTGCTGTAAGGCACATACACAGATGATGCACTGACTGAATCTTCTCTTTTTGAAAGGTCAACATCTGATACATCATAATTAAGCAGTACTGTGTCCGATGCATTCTCAGCCTCAGCATTGAAACCTTTTTCCTGTACTGCACTCTTTAACCTGTAAAGCGATGTATATGCTGTATGCTCTGTTGCAAGCCCTTCCGGATTACGTCTCCAATAATATGCACTGTTATAGAAGCCGTTAATCCAGTTAATACCAGTCTTTGCCTCATCACTCTCAGCGTAAGTGCTTCCGCCAAAATGTACAAATATCGCATCTGACTCAAAACAGAAATCCAGGAAATTATGTCTCGCACTTCTTATTGTTCCAATAACCGTATCTGTCTGGCTTACATTGCCTGAACCTACAATCTCCTGTGGTGCTTCATCTGTAACATCTGAATCCTCTACCTTGAACAAGGCAAGTAGTCTGCAGGTATAGCTTTCTGTTGGAAGCTCATACACAATATACGCCTTATTAAGTCCGGTCTGCACCTGTACAGCTACCGGTGTATTGTTAACAGATACTGCAAATGGTCTTGTCTTCGAATTAACGTCAATTATGTCGATCGTATTATCTACATACACAGTTGGTTCTTCTGTCTGTGAAGAAGACTCTATCGGATTAACATTCTGTGATAAAGCCTCGCCCGTAGGATTACCTCCTCTTATTCTGCGTATCATAACAACACACATGACAGCCGCCACAACTGCTGCTGCACTAAGAACAGAAATTATAATAATACGTTTTCTATTATTAATCATTGATTGTCCCCCATCATAATAATCTTCCTTAATTGTACGACTTGTACTTCTATATAGCAAGAAAAAAGAGCCATACATAACCATAGTTATGTACAGCTCTTTATTAATATGCCGGCAACGGGAATCGAACCCGTATGGGAGTATAAGTCCCGCAGGATTTTAAGTCCTGTGCGTCTGCCAGTTCCGCCACACCGGCGTAAAGTGCCTGCATAGCAGGCGTATTATTAATACATATGACTTCCTCTGGCGCAGCCTAAGTGTCCCAAATGCAATAACAGATATGTAGTACATCACGACTCTTTACTACCTGCAGATTCAACATATGCAGTGAATGAAGTTTAGCACATTGTTATGTTTATAGCAAGCATATTTTGTCAGTTTCACTATTTTGTCACATAATTTTCATAAACTGCCTGCTCTAACTGTGCATAAGTACCATAAAAAGCGGTACTTTTGTCACATTTGTCAAGAAGAACTGATGCCAGTATATCTGAATATCTGTCGGCAAGTTCTCCAAGCATATGACCTTCTTCATCAAAGAAGTCATCATCTGTTCTTGGAAGTGTATCCATTGTTAACAGATTGAAATCATAATATTCAACACCATATTCTTCACAAAGCCTCGTAAAATATGCTCCTGCCTGTTCCGAATAACCGTTAACTGATGTTGTCGGCGTAATAGGTGATGTAACGCATACCAGTTCAATATTATTCTTCTTACAATATTGAACAGTCTTTTCAAATGAATCCAGAACCTTATCACTGATTCCACTCTCATCCCATGCAACAATATCAGATGGCACGAGGCTGTCCATCTTCATATCTCTATAGAAAAATCCTTTGGCTGCATAAGGTCCTCCGGCATCATGTATCTCAACTGCATCCATACTGTAGTTGCGGTATGCCGCACTGCTCTTAACCTTAAGATTATTCATAATAGCAGACGGTGATATCTCATAAGCCCATCTCTTTGAATATACAGTACGAAAATCCTTTGTGAGCAGATTATCAGCTATATACTTAAGCTTTACATTACTGAAAGGAAGCCATGTATATATGAAACAGTCTTCAAACTCCCTCTCTGCATAATTGCACCAGTACTGATAATCAAGGTCATATATAACTCTTTTTACATTATTATGCCGGTCACTCTCCATTAAAAGATAATATGAATCTGTTACCGTCTCGCCTGGTATTGCAAGATTAAATGCATTGTCAGACGCCCCGGCTTCATCGAGCTTTACTGGATTTATAGCAGATCTTGCATGTGAAGCTCCAATTATTATATTGTCATATCCTTCATCAGTATCTGCATTGTCGGCCTCATGTATAATGTATCTTATATAGCCTGATGGCATCATCGCATAATCCATACATTTGACAAGCCCGACCACTATGGCAATAAACACCACAGCTCTGACATATTTTAATATTTTATTACTCATTGCCCCTCGCTTTAATTGCCTCTATGCACTCATCATAACTGCTGTAAAAATATTCTGAACAATCATTCTTTTTAAGTATCTCTGTGAGTACCTCTGAGAACTGCTCAGCAAGCTCTCCGTTCATATGACCTTCCCAGTCAGAAAAATCATCATCACTTACATTAAGAATCTCATTCTTAATAAGATTGCCATCTATATACCTTACATTATTCTCATCACATATCTGCTTAAAATATGTATCAGCCTCATTAGCAGCACCCGAAACAACCGACGATGGTGTAATTGGTGTAGTAACACATATAAGCTCAATTCCATTGTCCTTACAATACTTAACTATCTTCTGGAAATATTTCTGCACCTTAGGATTAAGATCTTCATATGTCCACGGTGATGGATTAAGCTTTCCCTTCTTATCAGTTACCTTTGTACGGTAGAAAAATCCCAATCCCTGATATGGTCCTTCTGTTTCGATTCCGGCAACACCCTCTATCTGGAAATTCTTATATTCATCAGTCTTCTTTATAGCCATATATTTCTTAGCCGTTTTCCAATTCTTGGCAAATGCATATCTTCTGAAATATATTGTCCTGAAGTCTTTATCCATAAGCTGGCTTACTATATACTCCATTTTAAGACTTGTAAACGGAAGCTGTCCATATACAAGAAGATCTCCAAAATCCGAATCACGTTTCAGATTCTTATTCCAGTACTGATAATCAAGTTCAAGAATTATCTTCTTTACGTCATTATTATTGCACGCTTCTCTGATCATATAATAATTATCAATAACCGTGGCGCCCTGAATACACATATTAATTGGATTAACTGCATATTCCATTTCCAGAAAATAATGCGGGTCAATTGAAGCCCTTCCATGTGAAGCTCCCACTACAATACAATCATAATCAGAGCCATCATCTGGATTGTCAACCGTATGGATTATATATCTTGCATACCCCGGCTGAACCATTACATAATTAACTGCTTCAACAAGTATAGTTATAACCGCAAAGAATACTATCACCCTCACATATTTTAATATCTCTTTAAATGCTTTCTTCTTCATGGTATCCTGCACCTCTGATTAGAACTGGGCGTACATAAATCCACCCGATGTATTAGAAATATAGCCAAGCATTGCAACCGACATAACAAGAGCTATGTATACAGCCCATCTGATAATCAGAGGCTTTCTGTCAAGAGCTTCCCTGATTACAATGCCTTTCTCTTTAAGTATGCTTATAATAAGCCATACTAAGCAACCTGCAAGCAATATTATTAAATCCAGCTGGCTTCCAGACATTTTTACAACGGCGTCCATGCTGAATGATGCATGTTTAAATGTATTTCCCATAAGTCTGAATGCATCTGTAAGAGTAGCTGCATTATCAAAATACCAGCTTATATTAACAAGTATAAATGTTCTTATTATCTGCCATCCTCTGTACCAGCGTGCATTCTTATTAATATGAGTTATTTTAAACATTTTTTCATAAACAGGTGCCATAATACTGCTAAAGCTCATGATTATACCATTGTACATACCATATACGATATACTTCCATGCTGCTCCATGCCATACACCTACTATAAAGAATATGAGTAAATCTGCCAGACATATAGGCAATGCCTTCGCCATATATTTACCAAATCTTGTTTTGCTGTGTTTCTTAAAGAACTTACCCAGCTTATTCATGGCTTTACTTAAGCTGAATGGATAGAACACATAATCCTTCATCCATGTACCAAGTGTTATGTGCCATCTGCGCCAGAACTCTCCAATAGAATGAGAGAAGAATGGCTGCCTGAAATTATCATCCAGATGGATTCCAAACATCTCGGAAGCACCCATAACCATATCTATTCCACCGGCAAAATCTCCGTATAGCTGTGCACAATACGCAAGAACACCTATTATTACATATATTCCATGATACTGACCGGGATTATTAAACACCAGATCAGACACGACTCCTGCACGGTCAGCTATAATAAACTTTTTGAAAAGTCCCCAGGCCATCCGCTGCAATCCATGCTGGATAACTGCAAGATCATACTTATGCTCTGCCAAAAACTGTGGTGCAAGCCTGTCGTATCTTCCGATAGGTCCCTGGGTTATCTGCGGAAAATACGAAACAAACAAGGCGTATTTAAAAATGTTATTACATGCCTTTACTTTACCTCTGTACACATCAATAACATATGATATTGACTGAAATGAATAGAAGGATATTCCAAGTGGCAGAAGCAGTGTAAATGTTGATATCCTGCCATTGCCACCAAAAGCCTTAATTACGCCATTGACGTTCTCAATCGCAAAATTATGGTACTTAACAACTGCAAGCACACCAAATACCAGAAGAAGAGCAAGTACTACAACTCTTTTCTTATATATCTTTGCCTTTTCTTTTAAAGCCTTTTTATCTTCTCTTGCCAGCCCATCTGCTTTAAGGCTCTTGTCAAGATTATCCTCTGTTCTCTCTAAAAGGATTCCTGATGTGAAAGTAACGATTGTTGTAAGTAATATGAACACAACAGTCTTATATCCCGAACATAAATAGTAGGCATAGCTTAATATCAAAAGCCATGCCCACTGTGCCTTCTTAGGTATAAGATAATATACAATTACTCCCACTAATAAAAATACCAGAAATCCGGTAGAAACTAGTGACATATTATTTTACCCCGCTTTCCGGATTAATCCTGCAGACGCTGAATCATCTCCCACATAGCTTCTGCTGAATTAAAGTTCTCAGGTACTATATCAACTGGTGTGATATCAATGTCAAATGCATCGTTTAACTCACCAACAAGTGATACAATATCAAATGAGCTGAATATACCATCATCGATAAGAGTATCACAAATTTCATAATCCACATCACTGTTAATTTCATTCAAAATGTCTAATAACTGATCCATAATAAACCTCGCAAAAAAATTATTAATCACACATCTGTGAACAGAAAACATTCTATCTTCTCATTCACATATAGTCAATCATATTTTGTAACAAAATTGTAAAATTATTGTGTACTAACACTGTTTATTAAAAAAGTGTCCACTGGATTTCTAATAATCCTGTAGCCATTCTTCTTTGAATACATCACAATTGCTGGCATGCGACGGCTCAGAAACAGATATATTCCCTCCGTAACCGAATAAGCTCCAATATTATAAAATGCTAACATATCGCCAATCTTAGCATCCTTTAATTCAAGATTCTTAACAATTACATCGCCAACTGTACATAATGAACCGCATATATTATATGGCTGTACTCCCTGTGAATACACTTCGACCTCATGATCTGCACCATCAGCAAACCCTTCTGTGTACTCCATTGGAATGAATTCACATCTTGGTTTCTTCATAGCCATAGCCTGTCCATAATAATTAATATGATTAATTCCGCTGTCAATAATTGCATATCTTGTTGTGTCATTCATCTTCATATCAGCAATTCTGCTTATAAGAACTCCACAGGTAGCTGCAATATATCGCCCCATCTCAAGAGTAACATTGAATTTTTCGGACATTTCTTTAATCATGCCTGCAAATTCTTCTAACTCATCAAAGTTAGTATTCATGGCATCACATTTGTCTGTAACGAAGTAATCAACTGACAGACCAGGACCATATTCAATCTCATTAAGCTTAACGCCATGCTCTGCCTCACATGTATGTGCTATTGCCTGTAACCATACAACTTCAGATTCTATCTGGCTTAATTTCTTCTTCTGGGTTCCTGAATAGCACTGGATTCCCTCAATAATAATTCCCTTAAGTTCATCCTTTCTGTCAGCAATCTCATATACCTGACGCTCATTAATGCCGAACTGGTTGCCACTTGTAACTCTTATAAGCACCTTAACTTTAATGCCACACTCAACTGCACATGAATTGATAAGTTCAAGCTGGTTAAGCGATTCCACAGTGTAGATTCCAACAGCACCTGTCTTCATTGTGTAGAGGATATCTTTCTTTTCCTTATTAACACCCGAAAGAACAATCTTAGACCTGTCTATACCTTCTTTTTCACATATTGCAAATTCACCCGGAGAACATACCTCGAATTTATCAAGCTTCTTATCCAGCGTACCAATAAGAAAAGGATTCGCCTTCATTGCATAACATACTGTAACTCCACAGCCAAGAATTTCCTGCATCTTATCGATTCTTTCACATAATACATCTGTATCAAAGATATATGACGGTGTACCACATTTTATGGCAATCTCTTTTAATTCCTTAACTCCTATCATCCTATGCCTCCTGTTCTTTATATATCTTCATAAGTTCTTTTCTGTCAATCTTACCATTCTTAGTAAGCGGCATCGAATCAACTTTAATAAGCACGTTTGGAATCATCCACTGAGGCACTTTATCTTTAAGAGCATGTGTTACGCCCTTTCTATCAAGCTCACTTGTACTTTCCGTCTCAAAGAACCCAAGAATCTTGTTCTCATCAGTATCAAATATACAGCAGCTTCTAAGCAGTCCCTCTATACCATTCATGTATGTTTCAATTTCGCCCAGCTCAATTCTGTGTCCCATATGCTTAATCTGGAAGTCCTTTCTTGATGAGAAGAAAAGTTCACCGTCTTCACTATAGTAACCAAGATCACCTGTGCGATATATAGTTTCCAGATATCTGTCATTAAGAGGATTCTGTACAAATGCTGCTGCTGTCTTTTCAGGATTACGCAGATACCCAAGCGTTACTGCTGTTCCGGATACACATATTTCCCCTAATTCGCCTGGTCTTTCTGCATCAACAAGCTTATCCTCGTCATCTAACAGAAATACTCTTTCGTTGGCAAACGGCTTACCCATAGGAAGTTTCTCGTCAAGGCCAAACTCTCTGTCAATAATGTAATATGTACAATTACATGTTATCTCTGTTGGTCCATAGAGGTTAACAAACATTGCATCCTGATACTGTGCTCTCCATGCGTTAAGATGCTTTATAGGCATAACCTCTCCACTGAACATAATCTTATTAAGTGAAGATGGTCTCTTATACTCGAATCCATTAAGAGTTGTTACAATACATAACGCTGATACAGCCCATATAATAGTTGTAACCTTTCTGTCATCAAGGAAATCAAGCAGCTTGGTTGGAAATGAGAAGCACATCTTAGGAATAAGCTGTAAGGTTGCACCTGTCTTTAAACTTGAATATATATCCTTAACTGATACATCAAAGTCAAAAGGTGCCTGATTACCTATAACATCCTCATTAGTAATTCCAAATGTTTCTGTAAAACAGTCAATAAAATCTATTGTTGAACGATGATTAACTATAACTCCTTTAGGAACACCTGTCGAACCTGATGTAAATATTGAATACAATGGATCTGTATCAAGTGCCTGTTCTCTTATCTTCCCCAGTCTTTCCTGAGCCTCTGAATCCACAGCCTGTCCATCGTATTCTTCAAGTAATTCGTCAAGATTAATAATCTCGCCCTGGAATCCGAGCTTTTCTGCTTTCTTGGCTGACTTATTATCTGCAACAAGAATATCTGCCTGAATCGTATCTAATATAAGATTAATTCTCTCAGCCGGATGAGTTGTATCAAGCATGCAGTAATATCCTCCTGCATACACAATTCCCATAAATAAAGATAATGTATTACATGTCTTATCCATATACACAGGAACTCCCTGTGTAGGCTTAATCTTAAGTGAGAGACAGCTTCCTATGAACTTTGCCTGATTCATAAGCTGTGTGTATGTAAGTTCATTATTCATATCAGCACATGCTGTCTTTTCCCCATACATTCTCTGTGAGTTTTCAAGAAACTCTAATACATTCTTTTCCATTACCTTCTCCTTTTACTTCTTACTCTTATCTTTTCTGAATACAAGCAGCTTGCTTATAACATAATTAAGTATAATTACAACTACCTGCGCAATAAACTTTATTAACATACTGTTGAAATGCAGCATTGTAATGAATACAAGAAGAATTATCTCCTCAATTACAAGAGTTAATACTCTTCCACCTGCAAATGAAACTAACTGTTTCATAAATTCTTCCACAGTCTTAGTTGGTGCTGCAAACACCCATATCCTGTTAGTAAAGAATGCAAAAAGTACTGCAAGTACCCATGATATAACATTTGCAATAAGCTCATTAATTCCAAGTGCAACATTAAAGAATGCATATGAACCAATACTTACTACTGTTGTAAGCACTCCGAAGAAAAGATATAGAAGTACTTCCTTATACTTCTTATACAATGGTTCAAACACCCTAAGACCCGGCAGATGCATAATCTTATCGAATATATCCGGCTTAGTTTCCTGCATATTATTATCTGTATTGTTACTCATAATTACCTCACTGTTTTTATTGATATAATGCCATACTATTTTATACTTTTATCAATAACAAATCAAGAAAAAGACGCCGTGTTGAAACGGCGTCCTGAAAATTCATTTATTATTTTGATTCGTTAATAACGATATCATCTGTCTCAACTTCCTTGTTTCTGTTTTCATCAATGCCAAGCTTGTTATTAAGCTTTTTCTTTGCCTTTCTTAAATAAATACCAAGAAATGCACCAACAGCAATTATCACTCCGGCAATAGCCTGAATGGCATAAGTCATAACAGATGGGTCAATGTAACCTGCTACATTTAAATTTAATAATGTCAACATACTTTTTATCTCCGTTTTAATTAAATTCCTTTTTTAATGCTTCAAGCATCTTGTTGTTATCTGCATCATTTCTGATTGCAATTCTTATATACTGTTTTCCATCATGTACTTTTGATGTAAGATCCTTTATAAGCAGATAATGATTCTTAAACAGTTTTATCATAAGTTCTTTTGCTGTCATTCCATTAGTTATCTCAATCATAAAATAATTAGCCTGTGATGGGATAACTCTTATACCAGATATCTGCTCCAGTTCATTATAGAACCTTTTTCTTTCTACGCGGAATTTGTCCATTGCAGCCGCATAATCTTTCTTATACTTTTCTGCAATCTGAAGATAATACTCACCAAATGAATTAATATTCCATATTGCAACATCTTTTTTCATTGCTGCAATCGTTTCTGTATCTGAAGAAACAAGGATTCCAAGCCTCAGCCCCGGTACACCGTATGATTTAGATATACTTTTCATAACATATAATCTGCTATATGTTTCGATAAATTTCTGTTCTATAAGAGAATTATCCGGTTCATCTGAGAAATCAGCAAACGACTCATCAACCACCAGCTTTATTCCCTGACTGTCTGTCCATTTTATTAACCTTATAATCTCTTCCTTTTTCAGGTAATTACCAGATGGATTATCAGGATTAATAATAATAATATTATCTACTTTGTTGCATGTATAGAACTCTATCAGTTCTTCAACTGAATATGTATAATTATCATTTGACGGTGTAAATACCACTTCGTCTTCAACAGCATATCTGTTAGGATATTCTTCAAATGTAGGTCTGATAACGCCTGTCTTTCCAGAAAAACTCTCCATAAGTGACTTAATAAGTTCTGCTGCTCCATTTCCAACTATTATGTTGTCTTTGTGGACACCAAAATTCTTAGCTGCAAGTAAAGAATTAACTCCCATACCTGAAGGATATTCTGTCAAAAGTGTATCAAAGCTTGCACGCAGTTCATCCTTAAGCTTTTTAGGCGGATAATAAGGATTAACAAGATAACAGAAATCCAACAATCCCGGATATCTCCAGAATCCTCCATATCTTTTATGCATAAGGTTAATTCTTGTCTCATCATCTGGAGCAAAAAGTGTTGTTGCTATATCAAGATCCTGTTCATCATCTATTTCATACCATTTCTGACCTGATAATCTCATACCTTTAATTCCAGGTGTATCCAGCATTGTTATAACTCTAAGAACCTGTTCATAATATTCATTTTCTCCCAACGCACTACAATATGCCTCAAGGAAAGGAACATATATATCCTGTGAAAAATGTTTGCTGAATTTGTAGATATTTACAGTTTTATAGTATTCCTCTTTTTCCTTAAAATCAAAACTCTTTCCTGGAACAAATGCAACAATATTATCATATTCGTCAAGCTTTACACATGTACCATCCATCCAGCTCTCATATTTATCTACCATGGCAAGTGTATCTCTCGGATCTTTTACAAGTTCATCAATTGCAGAATCATCAATAATTACATCTGATTCAAAAAGCAGAGTATCTTCTTCCATAAGATAATTCTTTGCCAGTGCAAGTGAATAAATATTGTTTGTCTTATCATATACCGCATTGTCAACATATGAAATTGGTGTCTTAATTCCCAATGTCGCTATATAATCAATCAGCTTCTGTCCTTCATAGCCCACAACAATCACTATTCTTGAGAGATGTTGTTTCTCAAGCTGATGCAAAAGCCTGTCTATAAGCGATACTCCATTAACCTTTACCATACATTTGGTATTATTCTGGGTAAGTTCCTTTAAACGCTTTCCCATTCCTGCTGCTAAAATAATTGCCTGCATAATCCCCTCCTATAATCTGACGTTACTCTTGTTCCTTATGTCTTTTAATTGCTTTTTGAATTTCCTGAATAATATATTTAGCTCCAACCGAAGCACTACTGCCAAGATTATACACATATTCTTTAACAAATCGGTCTATGCTGTCCTTATATGTATCAGAAGCTGCCAGCATCTTTGCTGCTGTATCAGCTGTCTTATCAATTTCATCAAGCTTAAGTACACGCCCGATTTCATATCTCATCCATATATTAAGTGGCTCAATTCCAATCTTTTTGTATTCAGGATTCATTATCTTCATTGGTGTATCAATGAAAAGAACCGGTTTACATGTAGTATAAGCATATTCATATGCTATACCTGACCAGTCTGTAATCATAAGATCTGCCTCAAAAACAGTACTGTTTGATGAAAAATCAGTCTGAATCTCTATATCTGTATCATTCTTATATCTTTCTTTAAGTCCTTCCATCTTCTCAGGCATATGTCTTACATGCTGTGGGTGTGGTCGAACTGTAATCTTATAACCATGTCCCTTAAGATTATCAAGTATGTCCTCAAGACAGCTGTCTACAATATTATCTTTCTGCCATGATGGAGCAATAAGTATTGACTTAATATCATTTTCCTTCTTTGGCATCTTTGCATAATCCTCACGCATCTCATCAAGCAGTGAATATCCCCACTCAACAAGCTCCTTCTTAGGAAGATTATACACTTCTTCAGTTTTTTCTATTTCTTCTTTCTGAATCTTTCCTGTACATAATACAGAGTCATAATGATCCATCGAACCGGTTCGCATTGTCATATTAAGGCTGTCCATGCCATGAGGAACATAAACATAATTAATATCTTTTCTGATATAACTTCTCTTAATGTGATAATTCTCAATATCAGGCATAGTCATAACAACAACATCTGCATCCATCTTCATCATAAGTGTTATAAGTTTCTTTTCCCCTATATAATAAGGTTTAATCTTACTTTCTTTTTCTGCAATTCTGAATATCTGATCATCTGGATCACTTGTTACATAATGAATTGTAATATTCGTATTATTAAGTATGTATTCAATTATCCCTTTAAAATACTTATAGAAGCCTGAGCCCTCTGAATAGAATACAAGATGTTTATTAACAACAGAGAAAAACTTTTTATAATCGGCCTTTTCTCTCTTAATATCTTCTTTGTTTCTTTTACCCTTTTTCGTACCAAGGGCTTCAATCTCTGCAAGTTCTTTCTTTGTTTCCTCAAGAGCCTCATAATCAACGTAATTCTTAGGATTAATAGCCCAGTTAAGAAGATATAACTGAAGAATTGCAAATATATTGCTTGCAGTCCAGTAAAGAGCTACTCCTGCATATACAAAACATCCTAAATATAACGACAAACCTACTGAAAATATCATCATACCATACTTATTAAGCTTACTCTGTTCTGCCTGTAATACATTACTTGCATTCTGTGCAACACATAAAAGCCATGCTGAGACACCTGCTATAATTGGTGTTATTATTGATAATCCCCACTGTTTTGTAGTAATCCATGTAAGGTCATAGCCACAGAACTTCATGTTCGCAACACCTTCATTAATTCCGTCTTTGATAACCGCAACAACTCCAAGCAGAAGTATTATCTGTATAATAAGAGGTATAAGTGATGCCAGTGGATTATATTTTTCTTTTTTATAAAGCTTAGACTGTTCCTCTGCTATCTCATCCTTATCCCCATAATGCTTAATAAGAATCCTGTTAATATCAGGCTGCATCTTAACCATTTTAATTGAATTCTTCTGTACCCAGATTGATACAGGTAAGAGAACAATCTTACTTATCAGAGTGAATAATATAATTGCCAATCCATAATCATGCAGTAATTTGTAACAAAAATTCATTACATAACCTAAGGCTGTCGATAATATTTCCATAAATAACTCCTCTTTTGAAGATTTTATTGATTGTGTCAGAGTCATCCAATATAATAATTAATCATATCACTTATTATCAATTATTGAAAGGTGTTTTTACATAATACAGTGTCCTTTTAATATTATTTATTTATTTCAAAAGGTATTCAGCATATTTAACTGCCATGTCTCGCCAGTTTTCCAATGCCTCTCCCATATCTGCACCACATGATTCCCTGTACATAGCCCATACAAACCAGTAGTACGCAATAATAGCAACATATGCCATATAATGAAATCTTGTTGTCTCATTATAATCTTCCTGAAGGTATTCCTTTATGAATTCCTCAGCCTTATCAAAATCATACATGGCATCGACCACATAATATCCAACATCAATTCCCGGGTCAGAATATCCAGAATACTCCCAGTCTATAAGTATTACACTTCCATCCGGTCTTATCATCCAGTTCGGCTTATATGTATCGCCATGACAGAAACATTTTTTAACTCCATCTCCAAGAGTCATCTTATACAACTGTCCTATGCTGTTCTTAAGACCTTCATACTGAACAAAGCACACGGGATCTTTCTTCTCAAGAAGCTTCTCCATATCAAGTGCATCTTCCCATGGCTTCATTCCATAATCAGCCGTTATATCTGCCTTATGCAGCTTTCTTAAAACTGCCAATATCTTCTTTGAATCCTCAAAAGAATTATAATCAGGTTCTCTGAATTCCGGAATGAATACCGATATCTTCCAGCCCTCATTAACATCTGCATATATGTATGTAGGATCTACACCAGCTTCTTTAGCTTTAATAAGTGATTTTTTTTCATTTCTTCTATTGATTATGCTTTCTGTTCCATCACCCGGATGTCTATATATATAATCGACTCCATCAATCTTGAATATAAATGATGTGTTGGTCATTCCTTCACTTACATTTCTGAAATCAACTATATCTTCCTCATCACATCTGAATACAAGCTTAATATTTCTTATTATCTCACTATGTGTATGTCCTAAATACTGTGAATCAAACTTTCTTAACTCATCAAAATAATCAAACTCAAATATATTTCCCTGCTTATATTGTTTGAAATGTATTGGAGCAAGATCATGCAATCTGTCCATCAGCAATAACTCCCAATAACAGTTGTTATACTGACCACCATCTCTTATCTGTTCTATCAGATTTATAAAGCTGTCCGAAAAGTCCTTATTCCAGAACGAATGCCCCATAAGAACATTTCCTTCATTGATATCTCTCTTAATCTTAACAATACGGTCATCTACATCTATATCAGCATATACCTCATCAGAAGAAACTCTCCCATAATATCCCGAATAAAATGTTCTGTACTCAAATCTGTTAAATGGATTCTCTATATAATAACTGTCACTTACACATATATATGTATTCTTCAGTTCGTTCTTTACAAGATAAAGACTCTCTATATTATTCTTTATATTAAATGAGTCATTAATAACGAATTTGACATCATATTTGTCCTTAAGATAATAAAACATCTCCTTTTTATATCCCAGAACTATGGTAATATCATCAATTCCAGCATCCTGAAGCTGCTTTATCTGTCTCTCAATAAGACGTTCACCCTTAACTTCAAAAAGACCTTTGGGCTGTTCAAGTGATAAAGGAATAAAACGTGTAGATGCACCAGCTGCAAGAATAACTGCATTATTAACCCTGTATGGTTCAAGTGCCTCTAATCCAGTCTTTGTAATACTGCCAGACTCTTTTTCAATATACCCTGTTTTTACAAGTTTATTATAAATATCTGTGTCTTTAAGAGCTTTTGTCTCCTCAACATCATAAGTGCAGCCCGCTCTTCCAATGCTTCCATTATACAAACTGTTCAATACATAAAACTCTTCTTTTCTCATTATACATATCTCCTTATGCCATGTTTCCTGAGAACACTCCTCGAATCACTGCTTTGATTACATTTTCTCTACATGATTCATACTTTTTTCCCGAAAGTATAAGTCCCTCTACCTTAATGTTCTTTATATCCTTCTTGTCAACTGAATACAAATCATCTGAAAGAACCACCATATCGGCAATCTTTCCTGCCTCAAGGCTTCCTCTTTCTTTCTCGTCAAATGTTACATAATATCCATTATACGTACACATCCTTAGTGCTTCCTGAACCGATACTGCCTGAGACTGATTCATATTATTAACAGCTTTGTCAATCCATACGATAGGATCCGGTGATGTACATGGAGCATCAGAACCGCACGAAACAACTATTCCATTCTCATTAAATGTTCTGAGCGGATTAAGTCTTTCTGCTCTTTCTTTACCCATAATACTTTTAAGATACTCATCAGGTTCCTGTTTCCAGTTAATGAAAGCACTCTGTACAGGCATCTGTATATTATATTCTCTGCATATCTTAATTCCCTCTTCAGTTGGAAGACAGTCATGTATAATTCCATGTCTGTGATCTTTTCTTGGATAATCGTCAAGTGCCGCCTTAAGTGCCCTGCATGCCTGGTCAAATGCTTTATCCCCAATCGCATGCATCTCTATCTGCAGTCCGGCTCTGTTAGCCTTCTTGCAGAAATCAATAACCTTTTCATCATCATAATAAAGTACTCCGTCACCGCCTAAAGAATCAATATATGGTTCATTCATAGCTGCATCGTGTGAACCGAAGCATCCGTCAAGCGCACATTCAAAACACCCGCCTATTCTTGGCAGTTTTCTCTTTAATGCGACATCAACATTCATTGACTGTGGGAATACCCTTACCTGAAATCCATTAGTTAAGGATTTTGCAAATATTTTTTCAAATGTAATATCAAGATTGCCTGTAAAACCCACACCACTTACAGTGTGAATACAGCCAATTCCATGAGACGCCTGAAAATCAATGGCAATCTGCATATTCTTAAACAGTTCAATAATAGAAAGTGAATTAGTAATGTAATCAGAGCATGCAAAGAATGCCTCCTGATTCATCTCACCGGTATCTTCGTGATAACCTCTTAACTTACTTACTTTCCCCTTCAGCTTATCAAGAAGCTTGCTGTTAATTATGCACGCATGTCCATCATATTTGACAACCATGATTTCCTTATCAGGGCATACCTTATCTAATTCTTCCCTGCTTATAAGTCTTCCTTCTTTAACTGAATATGGTGATGCACCGAATGCTATAAGTGTCTTTTTATTACCGCTTGACTGCACGAATTCTTTAACCATCTGTGCAATCTCTTCATTGGACTCTGCATCCATAACATTAAGTCCTGCGTGAAATGTAGAAAATGATGCCATATGCTGATGTGTATCTACGAATGCCGGAACCAGCACCTTCTTTCCAAGTTCAACTATCTGCACATTCTTATACTGTTCTGGCAGTTCATTACCAACATACACAATTCTTCCTTTATCCTCAACGAGATAACCGGCTACTGTATCATTACTGTCAACTGTAAGAACCTTTCCCTTATAACATATCATAGACATTCACCTTCCCTTTATATCTGCATTTACTGTTCCTGTCCCGGATAATCCTTATAAGAAGAATCTAACTGTACCAGCTCATAAAAATTATCTATCTCCATAATATCTGATTTCTCACAAGGTCTTACCTCTACCGCATATCTTTCCTTGCGAAGCACAAGTGGAATAAACTCCCAGAAATAATCATTGCCCTCCGGCTCTTCATTATATACCTGTGCAAAGTCTTCTCTTAATCTTGCACTGTCTTCCTTTGTCCAGTAAGATATTCCATAATAATTAAAGCAATATGTATTACCCTTCTGATAATCTGTTATATGTCCATTATCAAGCTTAAAACTCCAGTCATCAGTCTCCAACGAATAAGAGCCAAGGATATTGCTGCAGTACTGATACTTTGTGATAATAGCCGGATTAGATATATACAGGTCCGCTTCACATAAATAGCACTGGTCAATATGTTCTAATGCTGCCATTGCTGATGATATATTATTGGTTTTATCATATATATCGTTATCAATAAGATTGATAAATGGATACTTCTCCAGAATCTCATCAAATTTTTCTTTCTTATAGCCCCTTACAAGAGTTATATCCTTAATTCCTACAGAAACAAGTGCATCAAGTAATGTATCTATAATTCTTACTCCATTAACAGCAACCATTGGCTTTGGTCTGTCTAATGTAACAGGAACCATTCTTGAACCAAATCCTGCTGCCATAATAACCGCTCTCTTTACCCGGTAAGGCTCAAGTGCCTCCAGACCTCTTTCAGTAATCTCCATCTGATCTTCACATCTTTTAATAAGAGCTTCATTTTCTAACTCATCCAGAGCTTTAGATATAGCTGTTCCTGAAATCTTTAATGTATCTGAAAGAGTTCTCATCGGATACTCTTTCTTACCATTCTTTTCAATATATGTAAGTACTTCAAACTGATAACGATTCATATTTCCTCCTTACAGCACCATTGGAATTATATAGATTCCAAGTGCAATGCATGTAACAATAATTGTGCATACCTTCCATATGGTGTACTGTCTGTCCATCTTAACCTTAGTCTGCTCATCCGGCTCTTCTATAACGCCAATCTCTTCCTCAATTGTTGGCATAGCACATTCTTTTCTGTGAGAATATGCAAAATAGAATATTACACATAATACTGTTATGATTCCTGATGTAATAAGTGCTGCCTTATCCGCAAATATTAACATGAAGCAATACACAACAATTGTAAATATACATCCAACAACTCCAAGAGGAGCCTTATAAGGTCTCTTCATATCAGGATACTTCTTCTTAAGCCCCATATATGAAAGACAGCCTATCATATAACATATAGCAAGTGATATAAGCGATACTGATGCTATGTAATTAATTGAACCTGTTGCAATAAGTATAAAATTGATAACACCAACCACAATAACAGCAACATATGGTGTCTTGAACTTCGGATGAATCTTTCCAAGGAATTTTGGTAATGCGCCATCTTCTGCCATTGTATAAATGTATCTTGCAGGTGCAGCAATTCCCGGATTAATAGTAGATAAATCTCCACCAAATGCAATACCAATACATAAAAGTATAATAGGAAATCCAACAAGTCCGACTGCCTTAAGTCCTTCTGCATATGGAGCATCTGCCGCTGCAAGAATTCCATAAAACTCCTTAGGTACAAGACCTACAAGAAACCACTGGAATAATGCGTTAAGTGCAAATACCATAAATACCGAAATCTTTAATGCTCTTGGAAGTGTATACTGTGGATACTTAGTCTCTGCTCCCATAGATACACATGTCTCAAATCCTGTATAGCACCACCATACAAGACCAAATATATACATCATCTCATTAAATGGAGGCAATGAGTTCATTGCTATTCCACCAAAATATTCAACATGAATCTTAGGTATCATATAAAGGAACCAGCACACTGAACAGCCCCAGAAGAAAAACATAAATGCTGTCTGTGCCTTACCTGACTGCTCAATACCTCTGAAATTAAGAATAAGGAAAACTGCAACAAGGATAATAGCTATAATTCTTGAATCAAGCTTAACGATGCTTATTCCAAGCTGTTCCATAAGAATCTTAAAATAATTGGCAAATGCAAGCGTCTCACCTGCACCAATAGCTACAACAGATACTATATAATGCCATCCTGCCATATTAGCCCATACTCTGTTAAGTCCTCTCTTGGCATAATTATATGTTCCACCCGCACAAGGAAGTGCTGCAGACATCTCTCCATATATAAGACATGGCCATATAGATATAAGAAGTGCAACAAATGTAAACCCTATTATCCATGAGCCTACACTTCCTATCTGTGCTGAACCACAGGTAAAAAGTCCTACACCTACAACGGTTCCAATTGTCATACTAATTGATTCTTTAAGCCCTAAAGCACGAACCAGCTGATTATTTTCATTCATAAATATCCCCTCTCACAGTTTATTCGTTCGGTCATATTTTTGTCCATCTGCGTGAACAGAATGGATTATAGCAGATAATAAACTAAATTACCAGTATAAAAAGCAGCCGCTATAAACCTTCCAGGCTTAGCTGCTGCTTCATCATTAATTATTAATATTCTTCATCTGCTGCTCATCTTTAATTACAGATATCTGTGGATTTACAGCGTCCCCTTCTATTCTGAACACCGAATAATCTCTGTTTTTAAGATATTCATCTGCCGGGTACATACCTTTTGACACATCCCATGGTGCTACATGATATCTTGACTGAGAAACACCAGCCATATCAAAAAGCGTATTTCCATAATTACTCTTCTGTCCAAGTGCTGCCTCGCCATAAGTAGCATACAGATTCTTAAATGTTACAGAATCTGAATTAACCTGCATTACATCATTATGAGTATCAGCCATTTTCACAAATACAGCAGGGCGTTCATACAATCCATATCCGCCGTGGTCGGCTGTAATTATAACCGTGCTGTTATCATACACACCTTTATCCTTCATCTGCTGCATATATCCATTAATATATCTGAACACACCCTGTATCTGCTTATCAAGAGAAGTCTCTGTTTCCCCCACATCTACACACTGTTCATTCATCTCATATGGTGCATGTGCCCCTACCATATGATACAGTGTAAATGTTTTATTTCCAGCATCAACTGTTATACCGCCATTATTCTTAAAATCAGCATACAACTGTGAATCATCCAGTTCATATTGAATAACATTGTTATTCTCTGGAGCCTGACATGCTGCAAAATCATCACCATAAAACCAGAAATACTGTTTTATAATCTGTGGAAATGCATAGAATGCCGACATTTTATATATATTCTTAAAGAATTGCACTTTGTCTGATATTCTGTATTTCTGTCCACCTGCAGTATTGGCTACTGCCTCCTGATTAACTCCATTAAGATACTCACTTGAAGTATACAACTTAACATCATATCCGTTATCTGACATATCCTGAATAAGAGTACCTTCTTCATATGCTTTCTTTCTGTAATCAGCCAGAGAATGTGTTGTATCATACTGATAACCTGTAAGCATAAGTGGAACTCCTAGAGCTGTTGGTGCACCTCCGCCTATCATATTATCAAAATAAGTAAAATCTTTTAATTCTTCACAGTATCTGTCGATAACATAATTCTGTGCGTCCTCATTATCCAGTGTATCCACAATGAATACCACTACATTGCCCTGCGAAGATAACGCAAACTCACCATTCTTAGTAACTACATATGAATAATCAACACTTCTTTTTGAAGATACAATAAGAACCACAAGTGTCACAACCTGTATGCTTGAAAGAAACAGGCTGCCCCACTTTATTATATTTGTCATTATATCTTTCTTAAAGCATACAATAACTGGCGGAACAACAATAAGTACTATCCATACAACTGTACTTATAATTCCATTAACCTTAAACTGGCTCCACTGAATCTGCCTTCCATTAAGGACTCCGAAATCAGGGTTAAGGAAATTTCCCTGCACATAAGCAGCAAGTGCACCGCCAAATATGACCGCTGCGTATATGTTACATATCTTCTTTGGCACAATCAGACCTATCAGTATAACAACTGCTGCCGTAATTAACGACGCTGCCATAAGAAGCGGTATAAGTGCCGCGAATCCCACTGCAAATTGATCAATATTGCCAAGAAATAAAGATGATGGCATAAATATACAGAATGTTACAATAAGAAATATCAATTGAGGATAAATCGTTATTAATTTATCTTTTATCTTCTTCATAGTAATCTCCCTATTAGTTAGCTGCTGCTTTCAATGAATTAAGCTGATATATTCTCCATCCGAATTCATCATATAATATTGAATAATTGTAATATTTCTCAAGGACCTTATCAAAATCATCATTATAAGTTCTTGATGCAATATATTTAACACCAATCTTCTCGGCATCTTTATAGTTCAGATTCAACTGTAAAAGATCCTGCTGAACAAGTTCCTCATTAGTATCCTCTTCTGTAAGTGTAAGTAACATATGTGCAAATCTGTTATAACAGTATTCATTCTCTTTCTGTGGATCAAGAATATTCCATAAATCCCAGTTAGGAACATTATTACATGTATTAATTGTCGGAGCACCACAGGCAGCAAGATACATTGATTCTACCCATGAATCAAGCATTACCCATTTACCATCTTTATCTTCACTTGTAATCTCGCATACTTTCTTGGCAAGTGGTTTAGAATATATAGCGTCTGTTCCTACATTAACTGTAAGTGACCATATTCCTGATAAGAACACAATACCCGCAAGCGATAACAGTGCCATATTCTTAAGCCTGTCATGCTCTTTTACACAGAATACAACAATAGTTATTACTGTAAACACAATTGCCAGCGCTATTATTGCATACTGTAACATTCCACCAGACTCAGTTATATCATATACAGTTCTTGCTTCTTTCCAGCTGTAATAACAGCTTATAAGCATTGGAACCACAACAATAACAGGATTGACTTTATATCTGTTTTCCCTGCATACATATATACTTCTTATAAGTAATATAACCTGTAAAAGTCCTAACAGGTCTGCTGCTCTTTCTTCCGGTACATAACTGAATAATGTGAGCCTGGCAACAATCAATGGGAAGCCAACTGTACAATATATTGTATATACACATGACAATCCAAGCATGATATCAAGAAGAATATCCTTACCCTTCTGCTTAATAATGCAGTACACTGCCATTACCATTGGCAATGGGAACAATGTTACCATCATTGAGAACTCACTATTATTAAGAGTTGCCTTGAATGGATAGAATATTGTAGCAACATATTCAAACATCTTATATAAAGAATATCCACCAGTTGAAACTCTTGAACCCGGATAGATTGTATTCATTATCTCTGTTACATATGTGCTTCTGTCCTTGAGGTACACAATAACAATTGATGCCATAAACAACATTGATGCTGCGAATACAAGCCATTCCTTAAGCTTGATTTTCTTGAAATTATCCCATGAACTTACAACCATCCATACTACAATTCCAAAATAAACATATCCTGAAGGTACCTGGAACGCCGGATATAATATTGTTATATATTCTGCTCCAAGTATGGCAATACACGGACTGAGTACCATCTTCTGCCACGTCTTCTCTGCATTTATAAAGTAATATATACATACAAGCGCTGTAAGACCACACGACAGATACTCAACATTCATCCACCACATCTCATATCCGGAGAATGCCACCATAACGCCACCAGTTACTGCCAGCACTTTATTCTTTCCTGCTATAATATAGAAGAACTGGATTGACATAACAATAAGTAATATGAATGGGAAGCACCATTCTACCGACATACCTATGCTATCTCCAAAAAGGTAATAGCCCCATGTATGTGGTTTAGCCAGTGCTGAATATGACTTATACAATCCAGTCTGTGCTATATTTTCTGTCTGCTTCCCCATAATTATATAATTATATTTACCATAATCAGTATACTTGGCTGTAAGATATCTTGGTGTTGAAACAGCCCACTCATCACTTCTTATAGAATGTGTCTCTCCATAAACAGGCGTTACAAACTCACTTCCCTGTCCAGGCTGTACATAATTATCAAACATTCCTATAGATGAAAAATTCACTCTCATAATAACAAGAATCAGAAATATTCCGACAGCAATATAGAATCTTTTATCAAATATGAATTCACACATTTTCTTTGGTCCGACAATAATTAATCCGCATACAAGCATAAGAATCAGCGTCATAAATACCATTCTTACTGCAAACACACCATAATTATCAGTATGGTGGTAATTCCTTAAAACTGCATAACAAAGTACACCATTCTGTTTCTCTCCGTTAATGCTGTACTGCACTGATGTATCTGTTATATTCTGATTATCTGTCCACAATGTAAACTTCTTTCCATTCGCTGATGTATCTGTCGATACTTTAAGTGTATAAGTTTTTCCACCTGATATAACATTTTCCTCAGCAAAATTAGAGAACTGGTTATCATTGATATTGACTCCGCTCACCTTCTGGTGGAATACAACTTCACCTGTTGTCTTATCTACAAGTTCTACAGTTATCTTAGAGAAATTCCTTATGGCATTAGTGCTGAAATAAAGCGCTATTCCATTGAAATCCCCATCAATATATATATCCTGGGTTATCTCCATTCCTTTCTCTAAACCGGCAGTCTCCTGTCTTGCTGCAAATCCTGAATCATACATATCTGCCACTTTATCATTAGTAACATTATATATGTGTACTCCTCTTAATACGAACAATACTGCCACAACAACAAGAAGCAATATCTTAATGTATTTTGATTTATTCTTCATGTGTTTTAATCTCCTAACAATTTTAATCGTTTTATTATATCACGCAATTATAAATACATACAAGTCCTTTACCTTGTCTTAACTTTTCAATTCATGTATAATTCAGTAAATACATATATTAATGGAGGATTGTCTTGAATTTCAATACTAAGAATTATAATTACAATTTTATTAGATTTATTGCAGCTTTAATGGTTATTATATCCCACTCATTTGCATTATCACTCGGTGCTTCATCACAGCATTATATAGATAGCCATCACCTTAATCTTATTAATATCAACACATGGGGATTCCTTGCTGTTGCAGTTTTCTTCTTTGGTTCAGGTTTCTATATTGCGAAATCATGTGAGCGCAATGAAAGCTTTCTGGTTTTCTTATTAAAGAGACTGTTTAAACTGCTTCCGATGCTTATACTTGTTGTACTTATATCTATATTCATTATAGGACCTGTATTCACAACACTGCCTCTTAAAGATTATTTTTCCAATATACTTACATGGAAATATCTTTTGAACGGAATACTGATTTTACAGCATAACCTGCCTGGTGTATTTACCAATAACGTATATATGCCTACTGTGAATGGCGCTTTATGGACACTTCCTGTTGAATTCTTATGTTATCTGTTCTGCTACATTTTTTATAAAATCTTTAAGAACAAAGATAATATTGTAAACCGTATAATGCTTGTTTTATCAGTTATTGTTATATTAGGTGCTTTCCTGTTACAGAGCCACATATCATCTCTTTATGATGCTTTATGTCCGGCTATTTCATTCTGGCTTGGTATCCAGTACTGGATTAACAGAGAACACCTTCTTAATATTAAGAAACCTCAGGTTTTATTCATAGCTTCGATTATTTTATTTGTTCTTGTATTTCCGGTTAAGAGTCTTTCAGCACTTGCCGTATGGATATGTGTTCCTTACTTTATGTTCTATGTAATGTTCATCAGTAAGCATCAGCATTTCCAAAAAGCGGAAATATTAGGTGACTGTTCTTACTGCATGTACCTCATAGGATTCCCTATACAACAGAGTATTGTATATGTGATGGGAGGCGGACCAATCAATCCTTTTATCAACATTATTACTGCCGTAGTCATAGATATTGCACTCGCCCTTCTCATGCATATCTTTATAGAACGCAGAGTCGAAAATTTAACCAGAAACATATTAAAAAAATGGTTCAGACATTAATCCATGTCTGAACCATTTTTCTTATTATTAGCGTAACTATTCAAAGCAATCTCCTGTGCCATCTTTCTAACTCTTTCTGAGTTTCTTGAAAGCGACATCGTAAGTGAGAATATAACAAGTATAATAAAGACAAATCCCAAAAAGAACAGCATATTAATCTCATTATATATTCCTAGTACCTTTGATATAACATTAAGCAGATTAGGTATTAATGTAATTATCAATATTCCAAGTTCCAGAAAAAGCCATGAAAGCGCATATTTTAATTCCAATTTGTTCTTCTTGATAAGACCTAAAATCTTTAACAGCCCTAATATAAGAACAGCAATTATAACACATTTAATTCTTATACTCATCTATGCTTATCTCCTCTGAAATTCTCAAACAATATTGCCAGTGTAACCTTAACCATATAATAAACAGATTTCTTAAGAGTTATTGACGAACTTCCACCCTGTCTTTCTCTCATGACAACGGGAATCTCAGCCACCTTGAAACCTTTCTTTAATATTGCCACAACTGTTTCCGGCTCCGGATAATCCTTAGGATACTTCTTGGCAAACTGTTCTATTGTACGTCTTCCTATAAGTCTTAATCCTGATGTAGGATCTGTTATTTTCTGACCTGTACATAACCTTATCAATCCTGTAAAATAATTAATTCCAATCCTTCTTGCCTTAGAAGACTGGAAACCCTGTTTCTCAATAAATCTTGAACCTATAACCATATCAAGGTCATTCTTTTCAAGATAATCAGCCATCTCTCCAAGGAATTTCGCATCATGCTGTCCATCACCATCTACCTGTACAGCAATATCATATCCATATCTTTCTGCATACAGATATCCTGTCTGAACAGCTCCGCCTATTCCCAGATTAACTGGCAGATTAACAATATTAAATCCATTATCTTCACATATCTGTCGTGTATTATCAGTTGAGCAGTCGTTGATAACTACATAATCAAATGATGGTGCATTCTCTATAATATCTCTGACTGTCTTCTCTATACTTTCGCTCTCGTTATATGCTGGAATTATTATAAGTTTTTTCATATTTTCTCCATAATTGTCCATGCTTTAAATATCAATATCTTTCAGCTCCTCATCAAATGGTCCGAACTCCAGAACCTCAGGTACATGATTCTTTCTGCTCTCTACTGGTGGCATCTTCATATAATCGCCAAACATTCTCTTAAGAAATACATCATTATTCTTAGGGACTTTAACCATTATATCTTCAAATGGCTTTTCAACCAATGGGAACAGGTCATCTAACTTTATAGCCTGCTTTAAAGGATTCATCTCACCAAAGAAACATGCAACCCATCTTGTCTTCTCATTGTTATACTTAAGTGCGCTCTTCATATAACGTCTGTTGATGAATTTTCTTGAGAAATGTGTCCATGTAAGTAATCTGTTCATTACTATACACATTGCACTTACAACTTTTCTCTTCCATCCATGCATGAAAAGCACAGGTTTCTTGAATTCTCTTAATATTCTTAACTTGCTCCAGAAGAATACTGATGATCTCTGTCTTCTTCTCTTCTTGGCATCATCAGGAACATTATCATAAGGATAAAGCGCAATATCAATTCCCATAGGAACCTTAGCATCCTTGAATACATATGGTATATTCTTAGTTCCAATTCTTGCTATCTCTGCATTATAGAAAGGAAATGTTTCCTGTGAATCTATATCAAGTACTACATACTTATCTGTGTATTTCTCTCTATATATCTTCAGAACCTTCTCATAATCATCTCTGAGCATTCCGATATCTATATCATCATCCCATGGAATAAATCCTTTATGTCTCTCAACTCCGATTGCACATCCTGCAAACAGGAAATATGAAAGTCCGTTCTCATCACATATTTTAATAAAATCTTTAAACACCTCTAATTCTGCAAGCTGTAACTTTCTCAGGACCTTTGGATCATACTGTTCATTCTGGCTCATTGTCTTTTTCTATCCTTTCTAATCTGGTATAAGATATATCCCATCAATAATACGCCTAATAACACAACAAGTATCAGATAGCCGAGTGCAGCTCCGTTAAGACCAAGTCTGCCTGTAATCGGATCCATAATAATCAGCGCAACTCCGCATACAATAAGATACAGAATAGTCATGTATTTCTGCTTACGCATTATGGCAAGTACATAATAGAATATTATATTGACCGCATTAACGCCTCCACATAACAGAAGCAGAAGCAGTGTCATCTTGTAATCCTTAAGATTAACACCATAAAGCCATGACAGAACCGGTATTCCCAGTATATATGCCCCGACCTCACATATAAGTGTAAATCCTGCTATTATAGCAAACATCCTGAATATTATGTGCCAGAAATTCTTATACTTCTTCTCATAATAATTAACAGCCATTGATGTCTGCATCGGCTTAAATATTATACCACTAAACAGATTAATTACCATATTAGGCATGAATACCGCCGTATAATACAGCTGTGCTGCATCACCTAACATTCTGTCAACAGATAATTTCGATGAATTGATAATATAGTTACTTAAAAATGTGCTTATAGCAAGAGGCAGACACACTTTAAAAAGTACGAAAACTCTTCTGTAATCCCTGACAATACATATCTTAACCCTGCCTGCTGCAACAGATGCATCAAGACACAGAATTATAAGCAATGCAACTACATTCATACATATCAGAGAGAATATCAGATTTCTTGTTATAATTACTGTTACAACAAGAACCAGTATACTGAAGAATATCCTGTAAAACTCTGATTTACCGGACATATCTATTCTTTCCTCTTTCTGGAATTCACCTTCAAATGTATCAGCTACCGAATCAAGTATCTTATAGATACATACAAGCAATATAACAGTAACTTTCTCCGGACTGTAGCCGTTAAATACAACGTATACTATGCTTGCCAGAAATGTTATAAGACACATCATAAGTCTTAAAGTGAAATAATATCCAAAAGGATACTCATTCTTAACATCAGTAACCTGATATGTTCTTATTTCGAAATAGGCTATTGTAACAAGCCACTGTGCAATTGAAAGACCAATCGAGAACATTCCCGCTTTAGCCTCACCTAAGAAACGGCTTATAACAATTGTCATAACAAGCGTGGCAAGTGCGAAACATGCTGTTCCCATTGTAAACCAGATATATTTGTACTTATCTTCTGGTGTCTTATCCACACCCATTATTCTTGAAATAATATTCATATATACCTCTTAGTCTTTAAATTCCAATTTATATGGGTAATGATTCTTTCTCTTTTCAACTGGAGGAAGCTGCATATAATCTCCATACATATTTCTTAACTTCTCATCTTCGTTGGCTGGAAGAGGCATCTTAATATCTTCAAAATCATACATCTGTAATGGATATATCTCATCCTTTAACATTATATGATAATATGGATCTGTATCAAATAAGAATGCCATTCTCTTAGTATCCACATCATTATATCTTGATGCAATCTTTAAGCATTTGCCAGCAATCCAGTTATGTGAAATTCTGAACACAACAAGTCCGGCATGAATAATTGCTGTTGCAATATGTGTTATCTTAGCCTTAACTCCCTTATAAGGAAGTACCGGGAACGCAACATGTCTGAGAATAAGAAGCTTGCTCCAGAACCAGGCAGCTTTAGCCTGCTTTTTAAGTTCTTCCTCATCATCTGATATATTATCAAGCGGATACACATCAAGGAATATTCCAAGATCACATTTGATATTCTTAAGAGGTTCCTCTATAAATGTTGTTCCTTTCATCATAATTCTTGTTGTCATCAATGGATAATTCTTCATTGTTTCAACATTAGCAATTGAATACTTATCGCTGTAATCTCTTTTAATAACTTCAATCATCTTGTCGAAATCTTTTCTAGGAAGCATTACATCAATATCATCATCCCATGGAATGAATCCCTTATGTCTTATTGCCCCGATTCCTGATCCGGCATCACCAAACCATGTAAGATTATTCTCGTCACACACTTTGATGAAATCTCTAAGAATTTCCATCTCTGTCTGCTGTACCTTTTTAAGGGTTGCCTCATCGTATTCTTTCATCGTTAACTCCTATCCCTGCTTCATATCATTAGATTCTTCACTCTTGCTGTATGCCTTAGTAAGCATTTTAGCAATACATTTGGGCCAGAACTTCTGGTACATAATGTAATCTTCTTCAGATCTCTTATTATCATTAAGAATCTTAGTTGTCTCTGAGTCCTCATGTATTCTGTGATATGTGAGTATCTTATTACAGAATATAAAGTCTCCCTTAAGCTTTGATAATCTCTCCCATGCTTCCCAGTCTTCATCAGCTCTGAATCCATTAAGGAATACCTGCTTCATAAGATTAGGTCTGTAATATGTTGCTGATGGACAACATATTGGTGAGCCAAGCGATAACACTCTTCTTCTTATAAATCTGCTTCCCCACATTGCCTTTGGACGCATTATGAAAAGCATTATTCTCTTTACTTTAAGAATCTTGTTGGTTGTTACAATCTTGCCATTTCTTATCTCTGCATAATCGGTAAAGAAAAGCAGCGGCTTTTTAGCTTTAGCTGTATACGCTAACAGATTCTCTACATATTCAGGCGCATATTTATCATCCTGATGAGCTATAGTGACATAATCTGTCTGTACTTTAGAATAAGCAAAATTCCAATCCTGTGTAATTCCGCTTTCTCCCTCATTGACATACACCTTTAAATTATATTTTGCTGCTATGTTGTCAATATACTTATTAGGTGTAGATGTAGCAATAAATATCTCTGACTTTACAGTCTGTTCCATAAGTGATGTAATACACTCTTCGAGATATGGACTCTCCTTATAAGCGCATATCGCAAATGTATGATTAGTATTGACATGTTCCTTTGTCATTATAGTTCCTCCAAACGCCTTGTTTTAAGCATATGTATCTTCATACTATCTTCTACAGATACTCATTCTTTCCTTCTTCACGAAGCTTTGCAAGTACCTGCTTGATTTCGCCTGCATTCTCTTTAGTTGTAATAAGAGTTGCATCTTTAGTATCAACAACTACGATATCTCTTAAACCAACTGTGGCAATAAGTTTTTCGCCACCTTCTATTACACAGCCCCTAGTATTAACTGCAACTACATTGCCGTTAATTACATTGCTGTTATCATCATTCTTCTTGATTCTTCCTACTGCAAGCCATGAACCTACATCATCCCAACCGAAGTTGCCTGGAAGTGTGTAGATAGAATCTGCCTTCTCCATAATACCGTAGTCAACTGACTGTGACTCAAGATTAGGGAATTCTGCCTCAAGCACTGCATTTTCATCTGCTGTTCCAACTGCTGCCTTAATCTTTAATAAGCCTTCATATGTATCCGGCATGAACTTCTTAAAGCAGTCTAATATTGTAGATACCTTCCATACGAACATTCCACTGTTCCACAGATATGTTCCGTCAGCAAGGTATGATTTAGCTGTCTCAAGGTCTGGCTTCTCAACGAACTTTTCAACTGAATAAGCATTATTCTTCTTGTCATCCTGATTATACTTAATATAACCATAGCCTGTCTCTGGATAATTCGGAGTAATACCTACCGTTACAAGGTTAGCCCCCTCTTCTGCAATCTGAACAGCTTCTTTAAATGTATCTGCAAACACCTCATTATTCTTAATAAGGTGGTCTGATGGAAGTACAATCATAACTGCATCATCATATTTGCTTGCAACATGAACTGCTCCAAGACCTACACATGGTGCTGTATTTCTTCCAACAGGCTCACATAAGATATTCTCCTCTGGAATACCTGGAAGCTGCTGCTTTACAAGTTCTCTGTAGTTCTTGTTAGTAGCAACATAAACATCCTTAATATCAACCAATGGGCTGATTCGCTCTACCGTGAGCTGTATCATAGTCTTTCCGTCATCTGTAAGAGAAAGGAACTGTTTTGGCATATTAACACGGCTCTTTGGCCAGAATCGCTCTCCCTTACCACCTGCCATAATAAGTGCTGTAGTCTTCATAAATTCCTCCTTGTTCTGCCATATTGTTTTAACCATCAATTACGACATCTGTCTGTGCATCATAATATTTACCATCAGCTCTGATAGCACATCTATATGTGCCGCTTTCCATATCCGTTGTATCTATTCCACAAAAAAACGGTGCATAGTTAATGTTCTTATCCACACCTTTTCTTAAATGAAATACTCTGTCACATACTGACTGTACCTTAATCCTATAACAATTCTGTTCATTCCACAGAAAAATTACGGGATTATAATACACTTTATTTCCGTTATATGCAAATCCCCTAAGCTGCATATCATCATGATACCCTGTTTCTGTCACCTTAACTGTAGGTGATACTTCCATATATCCTGCAGCCGGCCTTAATCTGTCAGCTTTCTGAGGTTTTCTGTATATTACAGAATATATCTCATCTCCGAATCTGTAGTTATTCTCCGTCTGCGTAAGAAGCGGACTATAGAAAGGGTCATATTTCTCAAGCTTTGGATGTTTTTCATATGTCATATCCCTTGCATGCATATTACGTCTGTTCTTTTCTTCATCAACCTCATCATCACCTCTTGAGAATGATTCATGGTGAAAAAGGACCACGTCATTTCTTAAGACATTGTAATATCCCTGTTCATACAAAGTCAGGCATATATCAACATCATTATGTGTTACTTCAAATGCTTCATCAAATCCACCAGCTTTATCGAATTTAGCCTTCTCAATCATAAAGCATGCTCCTGTAACACACAGGCAGTCATAATCAGCGTAATTCCTGTGAGCCTTGATATTCTCATCATCAACTGCCTTCGCATACAGATGTGCAAAACAGCTTGATTCATAATTAATTACACCCACATGCTGGATATATGATGAGTCCGGATACAGAAGCTTTGCACCAACCGCGCCGGTACTTTCCTGCTTTGCCTGTCCGACAAGTACTGAAAGCCAGTCTGTGTCTTCATAATCCTGTCCGATTATTTCAATATCATCATTAAGGAACAGCAACAGATTACCTTTTGCTTTAGCTGCTCCAATATTACACATATGTGAGAAATTAAAATCTGCCTTTTCATACACATATGATGCCTGTCCTTCAAATGTATCTACAAGCTTCTCATACTCTTTTCTGTTGCTGTCATTACTTCCGTTATCAACAACAACAATTTCGTAATTAATATATTTCGTGAACTTGCGGATACTCTGTAAACAGCATTTTAATATGTCTGGATTATCCTTTGATGGAATAATTATACTCACCAGATCATATTCATTCGTAATATAATGCACATGCTCAACTGCTGAATCATGCTTATCTGCTACGATGTTCACATTAATTTCTGAACTTTCCAGAATCATTTTCTTAAAAGCTGCCATTCCGTCATCAGCAGTCCTGTATGATTTACTGTCAGTTCTTATGTCCTTAACAAGCACTTGATGGATATGCCCAACATCTGACGTCTTACACTTTGAAAGAATTATTAAAGACAATTCATAATAATTAATATTATCAACCGCGCCATGATTCTTACATTCATTAATAGCATCTATAAGAGCATTCTTCTTTGCAACAAATGCATCGCCAATATAATTGTAAGATAACAGTGTATCCCATGAATAATCAGGCTTGCAGTCAGGAAGTCCGCATCCAGCTTCCTGATTATACTTTTCCGAATCAGTATATATATATATAAGACTGCGTCCTGCCCTTTTCTGAGTCCTTATATAATGTGAAACAATTGCTGTATAATCTTTATCGAATTCACAGCTTTCATCACACACGGCTATATATTCAGCATCCATTCCAGACACTGCTGCCAGCATGCTTTCATAGCTTCCACTATGTCTGCATATTGCTGTGCAGTCAGCCTTATTATCAGTAATACGCTGTTTTGGTGCGATTTTTTTTTGATAAATGCTATAAGCTTTCTCATCTGTCATATTCTGATGCATCTTCTGTTGTAATGCATACCCGAATGTCTTAAAGCCTTCTTTTCCAATAATCTGTGCTGCTCTCGTTAAAAACATTTTTACCTCTGATAATTACTCTAATTCCAGTGTATATGATTCTGTGTTAAGAGGGAAATTCCTGTTATAGAAAGGATCTCCTTCATCTAATTCTTTCTGCCATTTGCTCTTAAATGTATCAATCTCGCCTTTGAATCTTAATTGCTTTTCTTCAGTATCTTCATATCCTCTTGACTTAGATTCATAATGATACCACTGTGAAAATGCATCATATACTACAAGGTATCCCTTGCTTCTGACTTTCATGCAGAAATCAACATCATTAAATGCAACTGCATATTGTTCACACAAACCTCCTACTTCGTTGTATATTTCCTTTGATATCATAAGGCATGCAGCTGTAACCGCAGAATAATCGCTTGAAAGATATGCTCTTGACATATATCCGTACTGGTTAGCATCAAGACCTATGAATGCATGTCCTGCAATTCCGCCAAGTCCGATAATTACACCAGCATGCTGGATTGTTCCATCCGGGTACAATAACTTGGCACCAACAATTCCCACATCCGGACGCATGCAGTAACCAAGCATGTCTGATATAGAATCCGGTGCAATCATTTCAGTATCATTGTTGAGCAGTAAGATATAATCACCTTTTGCTTCCTTAACACCGAAATTATTAATTGCAGAATAATTAAATTCTCTCTTCCACACCAACACCTTAACATTAGAATATTCCTTCTGTATACTGTCATAATATTCAAATGTTTCTTTCTCTGTACTGTTATTTTCAACAATAATAACTTCTATATTCTTATAAGTATTGACATTAAACAGTGAACGTACACATTTATCAAGATCATCAATATGATCCTTATTAGGAATTACAATTGAAACAAGCGGATTTCCTGGTGTCTCATATATAACCCTGCTCCCTCCGAATAACTTACAAAGTTCAACCTTAGCCGGTATTCCAAGTCTCTTAAGATGGTCCTCAACAGCCTTTCTTCCTGCTTCATGGCAGTATGCCTTACTTGCTGGATTAGCTGCTGTAGAATTATCATGCATTCTCCAATGATATAATATCTTGGCAATATGCTCAGTCTTACGGGCTTTCTCAGTACATCTTAATATAACATCATAATCCTGTGCACCATCATAATCAGCCTTAAAGCCACCGATTTCCTTAAGAAGCTCTGTCTTAACACAGAAGAAATGTGTTATATAGTTATGAGATCTTAACAAATCAATGTTGTAATCTGTCTTAAAATTAGGATCAACATTTATCCAATCCGGTCCTAATATCTTATCTTCATCTGTATATACAGCATCAACCATCTTATCCTGAAATGCTTTAACAACTTCATATAAAGCATCTGGCTCTAATGTGTCATCATGATCAAGAAGCCCTGTTATCTCACCGTCAGCCAGTTCAAGTGCAGCATTAGTATTGCCTGCAATTCCCTTATTACTGTCTAACAGCTTATATACAATTCTTGAATCTTTCTTATGATAATCTTCAAGAACCTTCTCAAGCTTTGCATTACCGCAGCTTCCATCTGCTATACACAGCTGCCAGTTACTGTATGACTGGTTAATTACTGACTGGATCATCTCTTCGAGATACTTAATAGGTGTATTATATGTTGGAACAATAATACTTACCTTTGGTTCATAAGCAAACTTCACCTTTTTCTGATTATCCAGCTCTTCCTGTGTAGCTTTATGAATTGCAAACCACTTCTTATATATCTCAGCCTGATCCATAACGCCATATAATCCGCCATATACATACTCTTTAAGATCTTTAAATCCATATAATCTTATGTGATGACAGAGGCGTGCGACATTATGTGGTGTTACAGCCTTAATCATTCTCTTGGTCTTATCTATATTGTAAATTCTTCTCTGTCTCTTAATCTCTTCATCTATATTAATATCAATGCTCTTGGCATCCGACTTAAAATGTAATACATATCCAGGTTTTTCATCTATTGTAATTGTGAATCCAACCGCTTTTTTTTCATCTTCTGTATAACCATTATCAATTAAATCAAGACGTTCACAGCGCACATTCTTGAATTCAAGCGGATTATTGCTTGTATCTGTCATATTGATTACAACATCACCTTCCTGTGCAACAACCCATCCTGCTACCCTGTAAACATGCTTGTCATCGATAGTCTTTTCCGGCCATATTCTGTCTATATTATACTGTAATATCTGATCCTGTACCGTATATACAACATCCTTCTCATCAGCACTTGCAATCTTACTTCTTACCCCTGCATCAACTACATATAATTCAATAGTCTTAACATCGCTCTTATTAACATCTGTTTTAATAATGAATCCTATCTTGCTGTCTCGCTTTAGATTGTTACTTATAAGAAGATCCAGCTTATCCTCTCTTGTTATATGTTCAACACTGCACTCTATTTTTCCCCCATTAATAAATAATTCAAATGAATAATCATCAAAATCCTTAGGAATATACCAGCCTGCAATTCTAATATGAAGTTTTCCCTGATTATCTGAAAGCTGTATATTAATTACATTATCACTCTTTTTCATAGCTACTACCTTTCAATTAACAGTTCTTCCATGTATGCTCAATTCTTGCAACACCCATATCTTCAATTCCTGATACAACATTAAACCTTGCTGCTTCTTTATAATAATCAATTGGTGTTCCATCAGCCTTCTCAAGCACTATATCAACCCAGTACTGGCTTCTTGTAAGTGTCATACTGTCAAACTCAATAACAATCTTTCCATCTTTCTCAAGGTCAAATGCATCAAGTCTGTCTATCTTAGTACTGCTTCCACTGCATAACTGACCATCAATTCTGTAAATCATATATCTTGCATGAACTTCTTTTACCGGAGTCTCAACAGAATAATCTATCTCTATCACGGCTTTTCTTCCAGTCTCAAGTGTCTCTGTTCTCTTGCCATCATCACAAGATAAGATAACATCATTAATTCTCGCCTCAAAACTTCCGTAACGCTTATCGTTACCGCCTTCTTTATTCTCTTCCTCGGCCTTCTTAAGTCTTCTCTGCTCTGCTTCAATTCTTAAGATTCTGGCTCTCTCCTGCTCGTCCTTGCTTAATCTTTCCTGATTCATATAATCAAGATAAGCAATATCAACCTCTCTTGGATCACCTTCCTGCTCAATCTGACCATCTTTAATCCAGATTGACTTGTCGCAGATTTCTTCAATCTGTCCAAGAGCATGTGATACTATAATAATAGTTGTTCCATTAGCCTTAATCTCTCTTAACTTATTGAAACATTTTGCCTGGAAATTCGCATCACCAACGGCAAGAATCTCATCAATAAGAAGAATATCTGCATTAACATTAATGGCTACTGAGAACGCAAGTCTCATATACATACCTGATGAATATGTTCTTACAGGATTATCAATAAACTGCTGTAATTCTGAAAACTCGATAATATCCTCAAGTCTTTCATCTATCTCTTTCTTAGTAAGACCAAATATCGCCGCATTAGTATATATATTCTCTCTTCCACTCATATCTGGATGAAATCCGGCACCAAGCTCAAGAAGGCTCGATACTCTTCCACACATCTCAATAGAACCACTGTCAGGATATATAATCTTGGTTAAAAGCTTAAGAGTTGTACTCTTACCACAGCCATTTCTTCCAATAAGGCCTACTGCCTCACCCTTCTTTACTGAAAAGCTTATATCATTAAGAACAACTCTGTTTTCATATCTGTTTCTCTTCCAGAACAGCATTTTCTCTTTAAGTTCATTGCCCTTATCAAAATACACTTTAAAGCTCTTGGATACATTCCTTACTTCAATTGAATTCTCATTGTTAAGCATACTTATCTCACTTTCTTAAACATTAAAACTCTTCTGCGAATCCGCGCTGAAGTCTTCTGAATATAATTGCTCCCAGAATAACAAAAACAACGCCTGTTATAATTGCAACCAATAATGTAGACAAATCCGGAATCTGCTTATAATAAAGAATTTGTCTGTATATATTGATGATTGGTGTCATTGGATTCAAATTGAATATTGTCTTTAATATCTGTGGAACATTAGCATTCTCCACCATATCAACGCCGTACATAACTGGTGTCATGTACTGTAATGCCATAACTACAATTCCAAGAATGTACTGTAAATCTCTAAGATATACAGTAAGTGCAGAAACTATAAGTCCAATTCCAAGACATAATATATATTCAACAATCATTACGACAGGAAGATATAATAATGCAACCGGATTAATTCCTCTTCCTGAGAAAATAAGTACAATAAACACAACAACAAATGTAAGAATCATGTTAATGAATGCACTTGTTACTGTAGATATTGGAATAACTTCTCTTGGGAAATATATTTTCTTAACCATGTTAGATTCACGCATTATACATGTTGAACCATCCTGAACACTTGAACCGAAGAACATCCATGGTACAAGTGCTACGAAAAGGAACAGATAATACTGCTCATAATTAGCTCTCATAATTATTGAGAAAACCAGTGTAAACACTAAAAGCTGTAACAGTGGGTTAATAAATGTCCACATAAATCCAAGCATTGAGCCCTTGTATCTTCCTCGTAAATCTTTCTTCACCAGAGAAAATATCATCTCTCTGTATTCATACATTTCCTTTAAATGTTTCATAAATCCTCCATTTAATTATGGCTGTTAGAAATTCGCATATAAGAATCCGCTTCCAGCGTCACTTGCGTATCCCAGAACAAATATTGCTACTATAATACCGTAATATATAAGCCATCTTACGGCTATTGGTTTTGCTGCTACGGCAGCTCTTATCTGTACTCCTCTTTCCTTTAGAATGCTTATTATTAATACAACAATGCATCCTGCTAAAAGAATTATGTAATCAACCGATGTTAAACCAATACACTTAAACATCTGTGCATTAAGCTGGTCAAACCTTAATTCTGTAAACATCCGCTTTATCATTCTGATTGCAGACCCCATACCTGCTGCGCTGCAATCAAATACCCATCCAATATTGACAAGTATAAATGTTCTTAATACCTGTACACACTGCCACCACTTCTTATGTGGATCAATATGACATGCATGTAAACATTTTTTATAAAGAGGTTCTGCGAGGTTACTGAATGCTATTATCACGCCATTATACATACCGTACATGATATAACGCCATTCTGCTCCGTGCCATATACCTACTATGAAGAATATCAGAAGATTAGAAAGACATATTGGGAGAGTCTTTCCAAGATGATCTCCAAGATGCTTCTTGCCCCACTTTCCGAACTTGTTCATAGCCTTTGATAAGCAGAATGGATAGAAGACATAATCCTTCATCCATGTACCTAGTGTAATATGCCACCTTCTCCAGAACTCTCCGATTGATTTACTAAAATATGGCTGTCTGAAGTTCTCATCCATAGTTACACCAAAAAGCTGTGCAACACCTATTACTATATCAATACCGCCTGAGAAATCAGCATATAACTGGATTGAATACATAAGCACCGCTATTATTGCCATTGCTCCCCCGTATTCATCAGGCTTGTTAAATATCATTGCCACAAATACTCCAGCCCTGTCTGCAAGAACCATCTTCTTAAACAAACCCCAGAATATTCTCTGAATTCCAAACTGTACATTCTGAAGATTAAATGCATTGCCTGCAAAAAGTGTTTTCTTCAGCTTATCAAATCTTCCAATAGGTCCCTGCATAATCTGTGGGAAGAATGATACGAAAAGACATATCCTGAATGGATTCTTTTCTGCTCTGTATTTTCCCTGATATATATCAATAACATAAGATATTGACTGAAATGTAAAGAATGATAAGCCAAGCGGCATTACATAATTGCTTAATGCATACACAGTCTTATCAATACCTATCTTGTTAAATACTGCTGTGATATTACCTGTGATAAATCCACCATATTTTAATACTGCAAGAACACCAAAATTAATAAGCATTGCAATAACAAGAATTATTCTCTTCTTATGCTTAACAGAATTCTTAAATTTCTTCTTCTGTTCCCTGCCAATCTCTGCCTTGTGTTCTTTCAGATATGCATCTGACTTATCCTGTATATGTTCCATTGCTAGTGCCGCAAGATATATAACCAGCGATGCTGCAACCATGAACAGACTATTCTTCGCATTGAATGAAAAATAATACAGATAACTTAACACCAGTAACCAGATCCATCTTACTTTAGATGGAAGTACATAATATATAACTACTCCAATTAATATAAAAAACCAAAATAACGCTGTTGTAAATGACATTTTATTTCTCCACTACCCCATATAATTCCGCTTCAGTATTGTACATTTGCTGAAATGAACTGTAGAAATATTTATTAATATCTTTAGTTCCCTGTTTATGTTCTTTAATTATTTTGCCAAGAAATTCTGAATATTCTTTTGCAAATTCTCCATTCATATGTCCTTCTTTATCAACAAAATCTGAATCCTCTCTTGGCAATATGTCCTGTCTCGCCATATTAAAATCATAATAAAACACCCCATTGTCAGCAAGCAGTTTGTTAATTGTATCATGGACATTTTCCATGTGAAGAGTTCCCACACTGCTCGGAGTTATTGGAGATGTTACCGCAATCAGGTCAATATCATTGTCTCTGCAATATTTTATTATCTTGTTAAGATATTTCAGAGGATAACCTGTAACCTGCTCCTTGCTTCTTTTACTCCAGCTTTCTATAAGCTTCTGTCCGGCAAGTTCCCCACTGACAGGGTTAATATAGAAATATCCTCTGCCGGCATATGTTCCACCGTCTACATTAAGTGAACTTATATCTGCTTCTTTGTATTCCTTAGATAACTTCTGTTCGATATTTTCTTTCATATTAGACGGAGTAAACGTACATGCCTGTCTTCTTGTGAAAACATTCCTTATCTCCATACGCTTCATGTTATCATATATATATTGCCATTTTACATATGAACTCCAATCCATCTGACATTGAATAAACTGTTCAGTATAAAACCCTTCTTTAGGCGGATTGAAATAATACTGATAATCTATATCCAGAATTACTGTCTTAATATTATTAGTTCTGCATGTCTCTTCAAGTATATAATATGAATCTTTTACCGTTTCTCCTGGAATAGCCATGTTTATTGAATATGTTCCGGAATATTTATCAATAATATCCGGATCTGATGATGCCCTTGCATGTGAAGCTCCAATTATGACAGTATCGTAATCAGTTTTATTATTTTTCACACATACATTTCTTAAAATATAATTAACATAACCTGTCTGTACACAGGCAAAATCAATGACTCCCATTATAACAATAAGTCCCGTCAGGAATATCACACATCTTAGTATTGGTTTAAACTTTTTCATAACTACCTTCTATATTGTTTCTTATAATGAATATCAACTGTTGATAATATTACTAATTAATGATCTTGTAAATCAGTTTTTTCCATGTATCTTTCTTAACCTCTCGCTGACAATATCTGCAGACCTCTTATATGCCAGATGTTCCTTAGCATATTTCTGACCATTCCCAGCAATTCTTTCGTAGAAATCCTTGTCCTCATAAAGCCTTCTCATATAGTCTGCTGCCTCATCAACATGTGCATCAGCCCATACATTGCCCTTCTTGAACGGCTCATAGTCCTTATCAAGCTCTATCATGTCGTAACCGACCATGCATGCTGTATCACTGTTCATAAACTCTGTATTGCCTGACCAGTCAGTTGCAATAACAGGTGTACCAACATACATTGACTCAGCCATAACAAGTCCGAAGCCTTCTGAACGGTGGAGCGAAACATACACATCAACATCAGCAAGAAGTGTATTAACCTCACATCTTCCCATATGACCGCACATATAATAAATGTTATTGCAGTCCTCTATTACAGAACCAATAATCTTTTCATCTTCTGCAGATAATTCTGCCTCACTTATCTTAATAACAAGTCCGACATCCTTGTATTTTTCTTTCATCTGTTCATCTTTGCAGAATGCTTCTTTAAATGCTTTAATAGCGGCAAGCGGATTCTTTCTTTCCATAACGCTTCCACTGTTATACATTACAAGGAATAAGAACTTATCTTCCGGAAGATTAAAATGCTTTCTATCAAACTTCACAGTATCTGTCTGCGGTGCAACACAGTGTGGAACTGTTATCACAGGCTTGTCTGTATATTTCTTCAAAGTATTCGTAACAAAATCAGACGGTGTCCAGACTTCATCAACAAGCTTAAATGCCGGAAGCCACTCTTCTGGAAATGTCTCCAGCTCCCATGCCCAGTATCCTATGTTATATCTGTAATCCCATACTTCTTTTCCAAGGCTTAAATATGCTACCATGAATTCACTTGCATTAACATGAATAATATTAACATCATACGGAAGCTCTTCCGTAAGTCTGTCATCGTAAGTATCATTGCTTCTTGAACCTCCTGGTGGAACAAAGAAATCTCTTATAACATGAGGTTCTTCATTCTCATCAAGCAGCCTGCACATAATTCTTGCGCTTTGTCCAAGTCCATTATCTCCCTTAATATTACCTATTATATTGGCACCACATTTGTATCTTCCTGCCTCATATTTTTCAATAGAATCAGCCGACAGCTTGTCTGTGGCATTATTAATTATCCCTGCTTTCATCTTACTTAAAAGCTTCATAGGAATAATCTTTATCAGCACCGGTCTCAATGCTTCTCCCGTATTAAGAAAAAATTTTGATAAACCCATATAAACCTCAACATTCTATCTGTTATTCATCTGGCTGTTAATAAAGTCTCTCACCATACCACCAAGTCTTTCCGGTGTATACTTGTCCAACGCATGTCTGTATGCATTCTCATCAACAAGTCCAGAATTAATCTTCTTATCTATATTCTTCATTCCATTCGCAAGACTTATAACCTTATCATCATCATCACCGGCAAGACTGAATCTTTCCACACAGTCACCTACTACCTCGTCAAATATTTTAAGATTACTTGCAAGTATTGGCTTATTATGCTTCATTACCTCTAATATAGGCATTCCGAAGCCTTCTGCCATAGAAGGAAACACAAAGCATGAGCAGTTGTTATACAGGTCATATCTTGTAGTGTGTGATACATAACCAAGATAAGTAAGACCTTCAACCTCTGTAAGTGCATTCTCAAGAAGCTGCTCAATATCATCCTCCTGCATCTTACCGGCAAGAATAAGAGGTCTTGTTCCGCCTTCTTCCCTGTATCTTCTGTACGCTTTAATAAGGATATCAACGCCCTTACGCTTCTCCATATTACCTACATACAAGAAATAATTCTCATCCTTAGGCGGTACATATCTTGTAAGCGGATTAGATATAATGTAGGCATTGCAGCTTGGAATCTTCTTAGCCTTTGGAAAATACATCTCTGTGTCGTCCTTAGTCTGCTCCGAATTATACAGAATCATATCTGTATGTCTTAAAGTCACACCAAGATTAAACTTAAAATAATAGCTGTATATTTTTCCAAAGTATCTTACATACTGAATAGGAAACATATCGTGTATTGTGATAAGTGTCTTAAAGCTTCCACCGAGATTAATAGGAATAATCGAATTAACCTCCCAGAATATATCCGGCCTCACCTGCTTTAATTCTTTCTTAATAAATGCAAAATATGCATACACGCCTGCACTTCTATATACAGGCTTTCCCCATTCAATAACCTTAATTCCTCTGGCTTCAAATCTCTTAATATATTCACTCTCTTTAACATCTGTAAAGAGAACCCATTCAAATTCATCATATGTTATGAGCTGTTCTAAGAAGTCATTAAGATACATGCCCACACCACTTGGTCTGCTGCCTAAAGTTCTTGCGTCAACAGCAATCTTTAATTTCTTCATAACTGTATTCTCTGCCCTCAATAAATAATCTTTCATTCTATCAGAGTATTTCCATAATATGCATGTTCAAACTACCCCTGTAACAAAACATGTTTCTTTTGATTTTACCATATTATAGATATAATTGCTATACATTATTTTCTACACACAAATACACCAGCCTCTTTGGTTATTGTCATAGGTTTCACAAGCTTTTTCTCTACATATTTTTTAAAATCTGTATACTTATCCACAAGGTACTCTTTCTGATTGCCATGACATGATAGTATATAATCTACCAGCGGTTCTGCTTCATCAACAACAAGCGCATCTTTATAATCTCTTCTCTCAACATCTGAAAAATGTTTTTTTAATATCTTATCTCCATTATCAAGTCCGAATTTTTCAAAAAGCTTATCTGCTTCAAGTGCAATTCTCTTATCGTATCCCGACACAAGGCGGCTTATCTCCTGCATATGCCTGCTGCCATATGTACTGCACACAAGCACTCCTCCAGGCTTTAACACCCTCACAATTTCATCAAGTGCCTTATTGACATTTTTACAATAAAACAGCACATGATTAGCAATCACCAGATCATACGATTCATCTTTTGCCCCTGTCTTTTCGCATGAAGCCACTCTGAACCTGAATGACACATCAATATCTCTTTCCTTCCAGCTCTCTGTTGCTTTTTTTATATTTCTTCTTGCATCACTTATCATGCCTTCTGATATATCCGTAAGCTCTATATATATGTTTTTTTTCTTCCCTGAGAATTCATTTCTCTTTCCTGTCATGGCAAGCTGACCTATATTGTCAACCCACAATGTTCCATCACCACACCCAATCTCAAGAATTCTCATCCCCTTAACAATACCACACTGCTCATATACCCACGGAAACCATCCCTGTTTATTAACTGAAAACCTGTTATGAAGATTAATTCTTGCAGATATATTTCCAGCATTAATGTACTGATTCTTCATGCTGTCTTCCATATTAGTAAGATGGATAATCTCCAGCATATTACTCCAGTCAATTCCTTTTCCCTCTTTAATAGAGTCTTCTGTTTCTTCAATAGCTTTACATACAAGCTGCATCTGTGCAATCTTGTCTTGTATCATTCGCTTTTGAAGTTCAAGTGAATTCTTTAGCACATGATAATCTGAATCACCAATTGTCATATTTCTTATATCGTCCAGTGTAAATCCAAGATATTTAAGCAATAATATCTGCTGTAACCTTGTAAAATCTGAATCCGTATAAAATCTCACTCCCTCATCAGTAAGAAGTGAAGGCTTTAATATGTTCTGCTGGTCATAATATCTTATAGTCCTTACTGAAACATTTGATTTCTTCGCAAATTCGCCTGAAGAATAATACCCGTCTTTATGCATATATTACTCCTTGTAAAAATTTTTTAAAAAACACTTGAAGGTGACGTTACGTCATCTTTTATTATATACCTGACTTAAAAAATGTCTACTTGAAAATTAACATAACATTTTAACAAACAAGGAGGAACTTCAATTATGAAGGGTATTATTTTAGCTGGTGGTTCTGGCACACGCCTTTACCCACTCACAATGGTAACTAGTAAACAGCTTCTTCCAATCTATGATAAGCCAATGATTTATTATCCACTCTCAGTTCTTATGAGTGCTGGTATCAGAGATATTCTTATCATCTCTACACCACAGGATACTCCTAGATTCAAAGAGCTTTTAAAGGACGGAAGCCAGTTCGGTGTCAACCTTACTTACGCTGTACAGCCAAGCCCGGACGGACTTGCACAGGCATTTATTATCGGTGAGGAATTCATCGGTGATGACACTGTTGCCATGGTTCTTGGTGATAATATATTTGCAGGTCACGGTCTTAAGAAAAGACTTAAGGCAGCTGTTGAGAATGCTGAATCAGGAAAGGGTGCAACAGTATTTGGCTACTATGTTGATGATCCTGAAAGATTTGGTATTGTTTAATTTAATAATGAAGGAATGGCTGTCTCTATCGAAGAAAAGCCAGCGCAGCCTAAGAGCAACTACTGTGTAACAGGTCTTTACTTCTACGACAACAAGGTTGTTGAATACGCTAAGAACTTAAAGCCATCTGCAAGAGGCGAGCTTGAGATTACTGATCTTAACCGTATCTACTTAGAGAAGGGTACTTTAAATGTAGAGCTTCTCGGTCAGGGATTTACATGGCTTGATACAGGAACACATGAAAGTCTTGTAGAAGCTACTAACTTTGTTAAGACTGTTGAGACTCATCAGCACAGAAAGATTGCATGTCTTGAAGAAATCGCTTACTTAAACGGCTGGATTAACAAAGATGACGTCCTCAAGGTATATGAAGTATTAAAGAAGAACCAGTATGGTCAGTACTTAAAGGATGTCTTAGACGGCAAATATGTCGACAAGCTTCATGAATAATTAAGTACATTTAGTTAAAACATTTTTCATATAAGAACACATTTTAAATATTAAGGAGATTAATTATGACAATTATTGTTACCGGTGGAGCCGGATTTATCGGAAGTAACTTTATATTTCACATGTTAAACAAATACCCAGACTACAGAATCATCTGTCTTGACTGCCTCACATATGCAGGTAATCTTTCAACTCTTGAGCCTGTTATGTCTAACCCTAACTTCAGATTCGTTAAGGAAAGCATCACAGACCGCGAAGCTGTTTACAAGCTTTTCGAAGAAGAGCATCCAGATATGGTTGTAAACTTCGCTGCTGAATCACACGTTGACCGTTCTATCGAGAACCCGGAAGTTTTCCTTACAACTAATATTCTTGGTACACAGGTTCTTATGGATGCCTGCAGAAAGTACGGTATTCAGAGATACCATCAGGTATCTACTGATGAAGTATACGGCGATCTTCCACTTGACAGACCTGACCTTTTCTTCACAGAAGAGACACCAATCCATACATCAAGCCCATACAGCTCATCAAAGGCTGGCGCAGACTTACTTGTTCTTGCTTACCACAGAACTTATGGACTTCCTGTTACTATCTCAAGATGCTCTAATAACTATGGACCATACCACTTCCCAGAGAAGCTTATCCCTCTTATGATTGCTAATGCTCTTAACGATAAGCCACTTCCAGTTTATGGCGAAGGTCTTAACGTTCGTGACTGGCTCTATGTTGAGGATCACTGCAAGGCTATCGACCTTATCATCCACAAGGGACGTGTTGGTGAAGTATACAACGTTGGTGGACACAACGAGAAGAGAAATATTGATATCGTTAAGCTTATCTGCAAGGAGCTTGGCAAGCCTGAATCACTTATCGTTCATGTAGGTGACAGAAAGGGACATGATATGCGTTACGCTATCGACCCAACTAAGATTCACAATGAATTAGGATGGCTTCCAGAAACTAAGTTTGAAGATGGTATCAAGAAGACAATTCAGTGGTATCTTGATAATAAGGAATGGTGGGAGACAATCATTTCTGGCGAATATCAGAACTACTATGAGAAAATGTATAGCAACCGCTAATTAACACATTTATTCTGTAAGGAGATTTGACATGAAGATATTAGTTACCGGCGTTGGCGGTCAGCTTGGCCACGACGTTATGAATGAACTGATAGGCAGAGGTCATACAGGCGTTGGCAGCGACATCGCACCTGAATATTCAGGAGTTGCTGATGGAAGCGCTGTCACAACAGCCGAATATGTACCTATGGATATAACTGATGCTGCCCAGGTTTCTGAAGTTATCACTAAGGTTTCACCTGATGTTGTAATTCACTGCGCAGCATGGACAGCCGTTGACGCTGCTGAAGATGATGATAAGAAAGCCAAGGTTAAGGCTATCAATGCAGATGGTACTCAGAATATTGCCAATGTCTGCAAACAGCTTGACTGCAAGATGGTATACATCAGTACTGATTATGTATTTGATGGTCAGGGTGAAACACCTTGGGAACCAGACTGCAAGGACTACAAGCCTCTTAATGTATATGGAGAGACTAAGCTTGCCGGAGAACTTGCTGTTTCTAACACTCTTGATAAATACTTTATCGTGCGTATTGCATGGGTATTTGGTGTTAATGGAAAGAACTTTATTAAGACTATGCTTAATGTAGGAAAGACTCATGACGAGGTTCGTGTTGTCAACGACCAGATTGGTACACCAACTTACACATTAGATCTTGCAAGACTTCTTGTTGATATGGTTGAAACTGACAAATACGGTTATTACCATGCAACTAATGAAGGTGGATACATTTCATGGTATGACTTTACTAAGGAAATCTATGCACAGGCAGGTCTTTCTACTAAGGTTACACCTGTAACTACTGCTGAATACGGCATTTCTAAAGCTGCAAGACCTTTTAACAGCCGTTTAGATAAGAGTAAACTTACTGCTAACGGATTCACTCCGCTTCCAACATGGCAGGATGCTCTTCACAGATTCTTAAAGGAAATTGGTGAGATTTAATATTTTAAAGGAGATTTTATCATGGGACAGATTACAATTGAAAAGAATGTCGCAGGTATCGAAGGACTTTGTGTCATCACTCCTGCTGTTCACGGCGATAACCGTGGATATTTTATGGAAACATACAGCCAGCGTGATATGGAAGAAGCTGGTATCAATATTAACTTTGTTCAGGACAACCAGTCTATGAGTACTAAGGGTGTTCTTCGTGGTCTTCACTTCCAGAAGCATTTCCCACAGACAAAGCTTGTAAGAGCTATCAAGGGAGCCGTTTTTGATGTAGCTGTTGACCTTCGTACAGACTCTGAAACTTATGGAAAGTGGTACGGAATCCTTCTAACAGAAGAGAATAAGAAGCAGTTCCTTATCCCTAAAGGATTTGCACATGGATTCCTCGTTCTTACTGATACAGCAGAATTCTGCTACAAGTGCGATGACTTCTATCATCCTAACGACGAGGGTGGTCTCGCATGGAATGACCCGGCAATCGGTATTGAATGGCCAGAGCTTACAGGCACTTACAATGGCTCAGCTTCAGGTGAAGGCTACGCTTTAAGCGATGGAACAAAGCTTAACTTAAGTGATAAGGACCAGCTTTGGGATACACTTGAGAACACATTTAAGTTCGACTAATTTCTAGATTTTATCTTGCTTTTAATATATTTGTCTTACTTTCAAGGTATTTATCTGATTCTGGATATTTTTATCCGGTTTTCAGGGGAGATTAGCTGGTTTCTAAAGGAAATTGGCCGGTTTCCAGAGGAGATTAGCTGGTTTTTCGCACTACTATGCCGAAAGACCTACTAATCTCCTCTTTTTTATTTAATTAGTGCGCTTTTTCATCTCTTTTTCTGACTCTTCACATAGCATTCACCTACTAATCTACATATTTTTTATTTTTTTGTAGGTATTTTCTTCTTTATTTTCCTGTCCTGGCTAAGAATCCGCTGTCGAAAAACCTACTGATAACACAGCTTGGCATAATTTCGTAGGCTTTCTCTCTTCCAACAACTTTCTTCCTGTTTTATTTCACCCACTATTCGTCAGACTTTACCTTGTTTCGTAGGCATCCCCTATCCCAGCAAAATTTTTTCTTATCATTTCACCATTTATATATATTTTTGATATTGTGCTTCTCGTAGTTATATTGTATAGTATTAATATAATTACATAAGGAGGTTGATATATGAACCATATAGCCAATAACAGAATATTAAATGCAATGCTTTTATCACCTGATTTAACTATCAGTGCTGTTTCCAATCGTCAATCCGAACTTATTTTGCTTCTCAACACTATCAATTCAAGACTAAGTAATGCCCCTGACGGAACACTCCGCATTGCTAAGCGTGGCAACGCCCATCAATATTATCACAGAACAGATTCTACTGACAGAACAGGAACATACATAAAAAAGAAATCTAATCTTAATCTTGCGAAGAGTCTGGCTCAGAAGGAATATGATCTGAAAGTCAAGCATGAAATCCAACATGAACTTCATGCTATTGAAACTTTTCTTAAGAACTATTCTCCTGAACAGATTGAACATTTATACAATTCTCTTAATGAGATAAGACAGGAACTTATTACACCAGTCTATACACCTGCCGAAGATACATTGAATCTCTGGAATAATGTTCAATATAATTCTCTTGACATTCCTGATGATACTCCTGACTTCTACTCTGATAACGGAGAACAGGTGCGTTCTAAATCCGAATTAATAATCGCCAACAAACTAAAACAGCACAATATTCCATATAAGTATGAATATCCGCTTGTGCTTTCTACCGGGGTAACCGTCCATCCTGATTTTACCTGCCTCAATATTAATACCCGTCAGGAATTCATATGGGAACACTTCGGCATTATGGGAGATTCTGATTATATGAACAAAACATTAAAGAAGATTAACGATTACGCTAAATCCGGTTATGTATTAGGCAGGAACTTTATTGCCACCTTCGAATCATCTTCTATTCCTCTCAATTCCAATACCGTTGATATTAATATTAATGAATATCTTTTATAGTCAATGAAGCTTTAATGGTGCAATTCTTTCACACAACACCTACTCAATTAACCAAAGTTGTTAATTGAGCAGATGTTTTTCGCTCCCTCAAAAATCAACTAGCAACTTGAAAAGCACACTAATCTTAGTAATATATGCTATATAGTAGGTCTTTTTTCCACCATCTCATCTCCCAGCTAATAAATTCCAACGATTTTCTATAAAAAAGACCTACCAACATCCTTATAAAAAGCATGTTAGTAGGTCTTCTCCAATATCTAATTCAAATCTCACCAGAAATATGCCTACTCAACTCTTGAAAACAGCATAATTAGTAGGTCTTCTCTATTAATGTTCATTCGGATGATAAGTATCAACCACCTTCTTCAGTGATTCTCTTATATTACCAGTTTCTGAATAAGCTTCTTCCTTAAGCTTCTCAAGGTTATCAAAGAAATTCTCTTTATCAAACTCAATTGGTTTTCCAATGTGGATAAGCTTGTTATCTGTCTCCTGAAGACCTTCTTCTTTCATAAGAAGCTCTTCGTAGAGCTTTTCGCCAGGACGGAGTCCTGTGTATTTAATTTCCATGTTGACGCCAAGTGTATAACCTGACAGTCTGATAAGGTTCTTTGCGAGATCATCAATCTTAACAGGCTCACCCATATCAAGAATGAATATCTCTCCACCTTTAGCATATGCACCTGCCTGAAGAACAAGTGAAACCGCCTCTGGTATAGTCATGAAATATCTTATAATATTAGGATCTGTAACCGTAACCGGTCCACCAGCCTCAATCTGTCTCTTAAAAAGAGGAATGACTGAGCCGTTACTTCCAAGTACATTACCGAATCTTACAGCAACGAAATCTGTCTTGGATATCTCGTTATACGTCTGAACAATCATCTCACAGATACGCTTTGTTGCTCCCATTACATTAGTTGGATTAACAGCCTTATCTGTACTTATCATAACAAACTTCTTAACCCCATACTTATCAGCCATCCTTGCAACATTCCATGTACCGACAACATTATTCTTAACAGCCTCATCAGGACTGACTTCCATAAGCGGTACATGCTTATGTGCTGCTGCATGATATACAATATCTGGCTTATACTGTGCAAATACGCTTTCAAGTCTTGAAACATTTCTTATCGAACCAATAAGAGTAACAACATTGGCATCAGGATAATTAATCTTTAATTCCTGCTGAATATCATAGGCATTATTCTCATATATATCAAATATAATGAGCTGCTTAGGCTTGTGACTTACAAGCTGGCGGCACAGCTCTGATCCAATAGAACCGCCACCACCTGTTACCATAATGACCTTATCCTTGACATAATCCATGATAGATTCAATATCTACTTCAATCGGGTCTCTTCCAAGAAGGTCAAGCACATCAACATTACGGATAGAATTAACATTAATCTCTCCATCTACCATCTGATATACACCTGGCAGAATCTTAAGAGTACAATCAGTCTCTTTACAAATGTTTAATATATCCCTTTTAACTTCATTAGATGCTGATGGAATTGCAAATATAATCTCATCAATATCATAAAGCTTTGCTGCTTCCTTAATCTTGTCCCTTGTTCCTATAACCTTGACGCCTCGTATGTATTTACCAACCTTGCGGCGGTCATCATCAATAATACATGCAATATTAGAGTTGGCAAGATAGCTCGAATTCTGTATTTCTCTCATAATGACATTAGTTGCCTCTCCGGCACCAATAATCATTACATTATTGGAAGTCTTAATATTTCTGTATTTGTTAAGAACAGTTCTTATCATTCTGTACATAAAACGACTTGCACATATTGCAATAATAAGGTATATTGCCGCATTAAAATAACAGCTTCTAGGAAGCATATTACCCATAATCTTATTACTTAAGAAATGCACTACTTCTACAATAATACACGCTTCAGCAATTCTGTACACCTCAGCTATACTCGCATACTGCCACAGACTGTGATAAAGTCTGAACAGCCAGAATATAAGCAGAGACATTATCGTGTACGGAAGCACGTTCTCTACATAATTACTAATATACTGAGGTTCTATAGATACAATACCTACATCAAATCTCATAATAAGTGACAGATATACGCATGCATTCAGTAAAAATGTATCTGTTAAAAACAAGAAAAATCTTCTTACCAGAAGCTGTATTCTGTCCTTTTTAGTCTCACCCATCATCAGTTCCTCGTTTCTTTAGCAGGCTTTTTAGCTGCTAACCCACATACTGTACCAATTCCATAAGAAATATGCAACAGAAAAAATAAAAATGGCAATGCAAAACATGTTTTATTGCGCTCCTTCTTTGCTCCTATTACTGCAACAATCGACATAACTACTGCCAACAGCCAGTATGCTCCCCACATAAGTCCTGTAAGTCCATATACAATACGCGAAAAAATCGACTTCACAGCAAGCAGCTTACATGACACACTTGCAACTGTTGTAACAATAATAGCCATGACAAAAGCCCATGGAACAAAATGATATATAGAAAGGCATCCTGGACATACCTTGCTTGTCTTTCCAATCCAGTATCCATTAGCATATTTCTGCTTAAGCATCTTAGGAAGTGAACTTCTTGTATGCTGGTACGATATTATATCCGGACAGAATCTTAATTTAAACCCTGCTTTTCTCATACGGTAATGAATTTCATTATCCTCAGTTCTTGCAAGAGCCTCATTATAATGTCCGATTTTTTCAAAAACTTCCCTTCTATATGCAGCATGGAACAACGATTTCATATATATCTTTTCTTCCGTTCCATTCCCACCATTACGGTAAGGTGCTATGCTTGAGCCGAACATCGAACTCTCAGCAAGAAGCAGCGTATCCTTCCAAGGTGTCTCTTCATCAACTATATTAGGTCGGACACCACCAACAACCATCTCGCCTTCTTCTAAAACCTTAACATTCTTGCTAACAAAATCTTCTGGAATATGTGCATGTGCATCAACTCTTATAACAGCTTCCCCTGTATAATTATCGAGCAGCACGTTCCATCCACACGGAAGCGTCTTCTTAGGATTGTCAAGCACGATTATCTGTCTTGCTCCCATCTTATTCTCATCAGCAAACTTCTGCATAACAGCCTTTGTTCCATCCGTGGATGCAGAATCAACAAGCACAACCTCCATAAGACTATGATCATAATCCTGCCTGCTTATGTCATCAAGAATATTCTTTATCGTACTCTCCTCGTTATATGCAATAACGGCAATTGTAATAAACATACTCTACCTACTTCTTAACAGTCATTCTTTCACTTCCAACTACTGATGTAAATGTATCCCACAATACAGCCGCATCAGCCTTCACGCCAAAATGTTTCATACTTTCAAGGTTATAACGCATTTTTGCCGGTAACACTTCATTCAGATATATATTATCTGTACTTTTTTCATCAACAGCCTCACCAAGAAGCTTGTCCTCATCCTTATAAGCAATACTTGTCCTTGATGTAAGTCCGGCAGGAAGAAGAAGTGTCGCATACATCTCCTTAGTGTACTTCTTAACATACTTAGGAACTTCCGGTCTTGTTCCGACAAGAGTCATATCCCCTGCAAGTATATTAAAAAGCTGAGGAAACTCGTCCATTCTGTATTTGCGTAAAAATGCTCCAACCTTAGTGATTCTTGAATCATTATCTACAGTCACTGCTGCCCCTAGCTTACTTGCATTGTCAACCATAGTCCTGAACTTGTATATACGAAAAATTCTTCCATACTGTGTTACTCTCGCCTGCCTGAAAAAAACAGGTCCCGGTGAATCAAGTCTGATTGCAAGTGCAATTATTCCCATTGGAATAATTAAAACTGCCAGCATAATACCAGCAACAATAACATCAAGCACTCTTTTCATCTCTAACCACATTCTGTGTTTCATAAGTATATTATAGTATTTTCTTACTTCCTTAGTTCTCATTTCATCAGGAAGAAGCTGCCATGGTCTTAACTCCATCGTAATCAATCCCCTTTTTGTTGTTGTATAACTAATGTCCGATTATTTCATTCTGTTAAACTGCTCTATTACATATTCTACCTGTTCATCAGTAAGACATGTATGAAGCGGCAGTGTAATCTCATTACGATACATATTATATGAATGTGGAAAATCCTTAATATCAAATCCCATGTTCTTATATGCCGTATGCATTGGAAGCGGCTTATAATGTACATTAGTTGCAACACCTGCCTCAGCAAGTCTTGTAATCAGTTCATTACGCTCCTTAACATCCTTTCCAAGAAGCCTTACAAGATACAGATGACCACTTGAAGTATATTCATCTGTAAAATGCTTCATAATATCCACATCATCGGCTGCAATCCCTTGTGTATATCTCTCAATTATATCTCTTCTTCTCTTAAGAAGTCCCGGATATCTCTTAAGCTGTACAAGCCCAATAGAAGCCATAATATCAGTCATGTTACATTTGTAATAAGTTCCTTTGATATCATATTCCCATGCACCAAGCTTAGTCTTTGCAAGCGCATCCTTAGACTGTCCGTGAAGTGAGTAAAGCATTATCTGCTTATATATATCCTCATCATCAACTCCCGGAATACTTCTCCATGTAAGAGCTCCGCCTTCTGCTGTTGTAAGGTTCTTGACTGCATGAAATGAAAAGCTTGTAAAGTCAGCCTTCATTCCACTCATAACACCACCCTCACTTGCTCCGAAACCATGTGCAGAATCAGCAACAATTGCAACTCTGCCAAGTGCCTCCTGAAGGGGTGTTGAAGCCTTAAATATATTCTTTTTACTCTCGACAATCTTTCTTATCCTGTCATAGTCAACCATAACACCACCTATATCTACAGGTATTACAGCCTTGGTACGCTCATTAATTGCAGCTTCAAGCGCATCATAATCAAGGTGATATGTGTCCTTTTCAACATCAATAAGAACAAGCTTTGCATTAACATGCGCAACGACACTTGCAGATGCTGTATAAGTGTATGCAGGAACAATAACCTCATCGCCCTCACCGATTCCTAACAGACGGAGTGCTGTCTCTAAACATGCTGTAGCTGAATTGAGACATGCCGCCCTGTTACAGCCTACAAACTGAGCAATATTTCTTTCAAACTCTTTAGTTCTTGGACCTGTTGTAATCCATCCTGACCTTAAAGCCTCAGAAACTGCCTGAATCTCTTCCTCGGTTATATCTGGTGGTGAAAATGAAATATTCATAACTCTTATCTCCTTTTCGTACTCTACTTTGTAGATGACTTTGTTGTTGCAGGAGTGACCGTTGGAACCTGTACCTGTGTTGTAGTCTCCTGGGTACCTCCACTTATCATTTCTGGAAATGCATATGTCAGATCTCCTGCTGTATTAGCAATTGATATTGTATAACTAACTGTATTATATCCATTCTGCGAAAGTGTAATCGTCTTCTTTCCAGATGATTTGTTAAATGAACACGGAACAGTTCCTATGTATTCACTATTGACATAAAGAACCGCTCCCTTAGGTGCTGTTACTGATACCTTATATCCACTTGTATTATCTGCCGCTGTACTTGCTGATGTACCTGATGAAGTCATGTCGATAACCTTCGTAACATAGGCTGAATTAACATTTATAATCTCAGAATATTCCTGATAGTGGTTGGCTACCAGCTTAACTCTGTGAGTTCCATAAGAAAGTGAAACTGGGGAAGAATAATCAACCTCAACACCATCAATGCTCATAACCGCACCCTTCGGAGTAACTGAAAAATTAACAGCCCCCATCTTAACCGGATCACTTTGTACTTCAGAAAAATCAACTGATGTAGTCTCATCTTTAACTATAGTCACTGTCTTACTTGCTGACAGGTTACCATTACGTACATTAACCGTATATGTTCCAACAGGTGCAGTCACCAGCATATCCTTTGTAACACCCAGTAATTGTTTATTACCTATGCTTACATAACCACCAATAAGTGCATCTACGCCTGTAAGTTTAAGATATCCGTGTCCTGCAGTTACATTCACCGAATATACTTTCTCTCCAACGCCCCTGATAACCAGCTTATCCTGGTCAACGAGCTGTGCAATACTTATACGTTCTTCTCCTGAAAGCACAACTGTGTAACTTTCATATATCATATTGGAAGCCCCAATGCTTAACTTCCTTGAATTCTCATCTACGGTTATTCCTGAAACATCATATCTTACCCAGGCATCACTGTTTCCGTGTATCTTCACCGCCTTGCCCTTCTTATCCACATATACATCATATATTCCACCCATATCCATGGTAGAAGCTGCTTTTATCTTTCCGTAAGCATCCTGAATATCTGTACTGCCTGTATAAGGGACTTCATATTCTGTTCCCGTCTTTATATCTACAAACCGCATTCTGCCCGTGTCAGCATCTCTCAATGTAAGAACTCCTGTAAGTGTAGGATTCTCTCCATCACCCTTAATCTCCTTTGCGGCACCTGGTGCAGGGGTAATACTGCTTCCTGGTATCACCGCCCTGTCATTATTTCTGGAAAATGTGCATGCTGTCTGACTTACAATTAACACCATAAGCATACACACTGCAATTATTCTTTTCATAAGCATTCCTCGCAAATACTTTTACCCTTGTATCATCAGATTTTATCACATACCACACATTTTATCAATTAATTCTCTTCTGCGCATATTCTGTTCAATAACAATCTTTAATTTATCTATATTCTTAGCAGGAACCCACGCCTTTCCTGCGTTATAGTACTGATTTATGATCTTCCAGAATTTTTCTGGAAAGCTCAATAATGTCACAAGCATGTCAATATCATCATCTTCAAGCGGCTTTAATCTGTCATATTCATCAACCAGTCTGTATGCCACATTAATATTCCAGTCATGCTTTTCCATAACCTTTCTTAAAAACTGGTAAAGATCTGCAACCTGACAGTCATTATGACATTTTTCAAAATTAGTCACTGCATTGCCGCCATTACCAACATCAAGAAACACATTATGATAATTATAGCTTCCATGCACAAGCTCATTAGTCTGTTCCATCCTGTCAAAGCGCTCATCAAAACGTTTTGAATTAATATTCCTGCTCGCTTCATCCGCTTCCCTGAAAAATGTATCAACCGCACCAAGCGCAATCTGTTCAAATTCATTTTTCTTTTTCTTGCCACGCATATAATTAGCTGCCTTTTTAATTTCTTTTGTATGTCTTTCCATATTGGTGCGTAACCCTGCTCCCCTGTCAAAATGTACAGCATTATGTACGATGCTTTCACTGGCCTTTAATTCTGACTCGGGCTGCTCATCTGCGGTCTCTGCAAGCGCCATACATTCCCATTGCTTTGTAATATTTGTATTTACATTATTCCTTAAATATCTTACACCATTAGATGAAACAACATTTAGACAAATATGAAGTCTTGCCAGAGTCCTTACCGCCTCCATCACGTCATTCACAGACTTGACATCACATTCCCTGCCTCCAAACCAGTTCTTCATTACATATCTGTGCCCATCATCTCCAACAGTAAAAAGCTCTCCATCCTGATTTCTCACATATGTATCCACATTTTCAAAGCCTGCATCACTAACTGCTTTTGTCACTGCCTCATCTCTCAGATAAAACCCATCATTTCTTGAACACTCGAGAAAAAGTCTGCATCCTCTGTCTGTAAAAAGAATTACTCCTCCACGACCTTTTACCATTTTATTAACCTGAATATCATAAAATCTAATACATTCCAATGATTTATCGTTCATATAATCCCCCATTTCCGCACTTAATACAGACGCCCTTTGCTCATACGCCTGCGTCTGCCTTATCTTATGACATTTATGGCTGCTATATTCCTTGGATTTACTGATACGACGAATTAAGAAAATCATAATCTTGATGAAAATGTAATTTTTTCTTATAATAGATAGATGTGAGCTTTTTTCACATTTATAATAAATATTATTATAGGGGGAAATCATGCCTGAAAACTTTCATATTGACATGCCGGAAGCTGTCAGGAACATTATACATACAATTGAAGAACACGGCTTCAAAGCATATGCCGTTGGCGGATGCATAAGAGACAGTATCCTTGGACGAAACCCAGATGACTGGGATATAACCACTTCTGCTGTTCCATCACAGATAAAAACTTTCTTTAAAAGAACTGTTGATACCGGAATCGCCCACGGAACCGTCACTATAATGATAGATAAAACCGGATACGAAGTTACAACCTACAGAATTGATGGCGAATACGAGGATGGCAGGCACCCGAAGTCTGTAGAATTTTCAGACAGGCTTGTTGATGACCTGTGCCGCCGTGATTTTACGATAAATGCCATGGCATACAACGACACTGATGGATTTGTTGATGAATTTAAGGGTCTTGATGATTTGGATGCAAAAATAATACGCTGCGTTGGTGAACCAGAATTAAGATTTACAGAGGACGCTCTGCGAATGATGCGTGCCATAAGATTTTCTGCACAGCTTGGCTTTACCATTGATGAAGCAACATGGAATGCAATTAAAAAGCTTTCACCTTCAATCAGCAAAATAAGTATGGAGCGTGTGCATGTAGAGCTTGGCAAAACGCTTATGTCTGCACATCCCGATTATGTTGCGCAATATTCAGAAGCAGGACTTTTTGCCCCAATACTCCCGGTAATTGACAATGCTCTAAAGAGCCGCTACAAGCGCAAAATACTTGCAACATTACAACACACACCTGATAATATATACTTACGCTACGCTGCACTTTTCATAACTTCTACACCTGATGAAGCAGCTAAGACTCTCCGTGCACTTAAGCTGGATAACAAGACAGTTAACACAGTATCAAAGCTTGTTGAATTATCAAAGATGGATATAGAAGAAACTGAACCGGCTGTTCGTACTGCCCTTAATAAGTATGGCAGAGATTTCCTGCCTCTGTGGCATGAGCTTATGATGGCTGTAATCCAGGCATCTGAAGACACCACAGGAATAAGTAATCCGGCGAAGGTAAAGCATCTTCTCACATTAAAGCGTCTTGGAACAGATATTCTTGCACGCGGTGACTGTTTTACAATAAAAGCCCTCGACATATCAGGAAATGACCTTATTGAATATGGCCTTCAGGGACACGAAATCGGTGAAACACTGAAATCCCTGCTTGATATCGTTATAGAGAACCCTAAGCTCAATGATAAAGCTACTCTTATTGCAATGATTGAACATATTAAATAATACAATCAAACAATAACCCTCACCGGCTGCCTTCTGGCAAATCCGATGAGGGTTATTATAATTAACACTTCTTAAATTAATATGCCTTACCCCAGTAAACCATTGCCTTAGCAGGCTTACCACAGCATACGCACACATCGCTTAAATGCTCCTGTGCGAATGGCATACATCTTGATGTACATGTAGTATCTTCCTTAATCTTGTCCTCACAAGCCTGGTCTCCACACCACATAGCCTTGATGAATCCAGCCTTATTAGCTGCTGTATCCTTGAATTCATCATAATTAAGAGCTGTGTATGTATGAGCTTCTCTGTGAGCTCTTGCTCTCTCAAGCATATCCTTCTGGATAGTATCAAGAATCTCTGGCAGTCTGTCAGCAAGCTCATCAATAGATACAGTAATCTTCTCTCTTGTATCACGACGAACAATAACAGCCTGATTAGCCTCGATATCTCTTGGTCCCATCTCAACTCTTACAGGGATACCACGCATCTCCTGCTCAGAGAACTTCCAGCCAGGATTCTTATCTGAATCATCAACCTTAACACGAAGTCCTGCTGCCTTAAGAGCCTGTCCAACTTCATAAGCCTTGTCAAGAACGCCTGCCTTCTTCTGCATAATAGGAATAACATCAACCTGAACAGGTGCAACCTTAGGTGGAAGCACAAGTCCTGAATCATCACCGTGAGTCATAATAACAGCACCAATAAGTCTTGTTGTTGTTCCCCATGAAGTCTGGTGAACATATTTTAACTTATTATCCTTGTCTGTGTACTGGATGCCAAATGCTCTGGCAAATCCATCACCAAAGTTATGGCTTGTACCTGACTGGAGGGCCTTACCATCATGCATAAGCGCCTCGATAGTATAAGTAGCCTCTGCTCCTGCAAACTTCTCCTTATCAGTCTTACGTCCCTTAATTACAGGAATTGCAAGAACTTCCTCACAGAAGTCAGCGTAAAGGTTAAGCATCTGCTGTGTACGTGCCTCAGCCTCTTCTGCTGTAGCATGTGCTGTATGGCCTTCCTGCCATAAGAACTCTCTTGAACGAAGGAAAGGTCTTGTCTCCTTCTCCCATCTTACAACTGAACACCACTGGTTATATACCTTTGGTAAATCTCTGTATGACTGTATCTCATCTTTATAGAAATCACAGAAAAGTGTCTCCGATGTAGGTCTTACACACATTCTTTCCTGAAGTGGATTAAGTCCGCCATAAGTTACCCATGCAACTTCTGGTGCAAATCCTTCTACATGATCCTTCTCAACCTCAAGAAGGCTCTCTGGAATGAACATTGGAAGATAAACATTCTCAACACCTGTTTCCTTGAATCTTCTGTCCATCTCATTCTTAATATTCTCCCAGATTGCATATCCGGCCGGCTTAAAAATCATGCATCCCTTGACGCTTGAGTAAGACATAAGCTCTGCCTTCTTACACACATCTGTGTACCACTGAGCGAAATCCTCTTTCATGGATGTAATCGCTTCTACTAATTTCTTATCTTCTGCCATAATAAACCTCTTTCTATGACATTACAGACCCGTTTCATACGGAGCCTGATGCGAATGCTGCTTCGCATTGTCCGCCTGCCATTGACGGCACCACTAGAGTTTATCATGTTCTAAAATGCTTTTCAAGTAAAGAACAAGTGCTTTTATTATACAATATGATATTGGTCCAAGAATAAATCCGACAACACCATACACAAGTATCCCGATATATATGACCGCAAGCATTGTAAATGGCGCAATTCCCATTCTGTCACCCATACATTTTGACTCCATAATCTCCCTCACAAAATATGTGACAATATACAACACCACAAGAATCACCGCATTTTTCACATGTCCGAAAAGCAGGCTTCCCACAGCCCATGGTATCAGTACCGTTCCCGTACCAAATATCGGAAGTGCGTCAATAATCCCAGTCAGCACACCAAGAAGAATCGCATATGGATTGCCTATCATTAAAAATGCTGTTGAACACACCACAATATTTATCGACATTATAATAAGCTGCACCCTGAAATATACATTTATCAAAGTCCGAAGTCCCACATGCACCGCCCCGACTTCGTCCTTAAATATAGTGTTCTCCCGCCAGCTTCTGTACTTCTCAATTCCAGCCGCCGCATATATCGTTCCAATAAAGCACACCACAAGTCCGGCAACCGCCATAACGCACCATGTTATAACCGGAACAGAATGTTTTCTCATAATTGTAAAGAACATCTGCTGTCCGTCTCCATCTATAATTATCCCTTTACATTTTTCAAAAAATGCGTAACTGCAGCCTTCTTTCAACTTAATCCAGCCATCAATACGGCAGCATACAAGCTTAAACTGCCCATCAAGGCTGTTAATGTTCTCATCAAAATTGGCTATGAAATCTTTAAGTTCGCGAAACGCCATATAACCGACATACAACAGCACTGAAAGAATTATAAGCGTCACCATTGTTACAACTATACTCGCGGCAAGCGTCTTTTTCTCCCTTAAAAGTTTCGCCAGCCCCACTATCGGCTTCTGAAGCAGCACCGCAAAACAGAATGCAAGCATGAACGGCCACACATAATAAAAAAGCACCTTGAATATAAAGAAAACCACCGCAATAATAACAGCACTGCCAAAAAGCAATGTCAGCCGCTTCCTGAAATCCCACACATTTTCACCCATATGCCACCTCACACCTGCTAATAATTATCGTTTAATTAGTGTGTGCGTGGCTGGGACATTTATTCGCCGAATGTTGTTGATTAATTATTAAAACGCATGTATTCTTAATAAAAACATTAAAAGGACACAACCATGCTTAATATAATACACGAAACTAAAGACATTATTATAGTTAATAAACCAGCCGGACAGCTATCCCAGGGTGCGAAAGGATTTGATTTAGACCTTGTAAGCGAAGTTATGACTTACAACGCTTCACAGGGAAAGCCTGCATATGCAGCAATAATCAACCGCCTTGATCGGCCGGTTTCGGGACTTGTGCTTATTGCAAAGAATAAGTCTGCAGCAGCAAAGTATTCCACACTAATGCAGAAAGAAGGCGGATTTAATAAACAATATGAAGCTTTAATATGTGGAAAACTATCCGAACTAAAAGGAACTTTTGTTGATTATTTAAAGAAAGATGGAAGAACGAACACATCAGCCATAGTTCCGGCAGACGCCGCCGCTAATGATAAAGAAGCAAAGCTTTCAAAGCTTGAATATGAAGTGATATCTTATGATGAAGTTAAAGACATTACACATGTAAGAATACATCTGATTACCGGCAGACATCACCAGATAAGAGTACAGTTTGCAAGCCGCAGGCATCCGCTTGTTGGAGATTATAAGTACGCCACTGCTGATTGCGGCATGGATAACGCCGTTAAAGCAGTGGCACTTAAAAGAAACCAGATTGCGCTGTGTGCTGTTTCACTTACTATTGATAATAAGACATACTCTGTTACGCCGGATTTTGCGCAAAAATGATGAGCTTAAGTGATGTATCTGGCTGGATTATTGAGTTGATATGTCGTGCACAATTTCAAAAACCTACGAAATCACAGTTTTGTGTGCATTTCGTAGGCTTTTTTCACATCATTCAACTTTTTTGCGTTACGAATCACCTACTCAATCCATTTCTCTTGGCTAGTTAGTAGGCTTTTTCGCTCACATCTCAGTCATATACATACATTTATCATCAAAAAAGACCTACGAAAAGAGCTTATACATCTCTTTTCGTAGGTCTATGCCATATCAACCAGCAGAATAAACTTCTAAAAAGCCTACTAAAACTAGATTTATTGGTAGATTAGTAGGCTTTTGGTTAATTAAATACGTCGCTTCACCAGCATACCAAGCATGCGGTTAGTCAATTACATCTTAAATCTGTAGCCGACTCCCCATATAGTCTCAATATACTGAGGCTTGCTTGTATCAAGCTCAATCTTCTCTCTGATTTTCTTGATGTGGACAGTTACAGTTGCGATGTCACCGATTGAATCCATATCCCAGATTTCCTTGAAAAGTTCTTCCTTAGTGAAGACATGGTTAGGATTCTCTGCAAGGAACGTAAGAAGGTCGAATTCCTTCGTTGTAAATGGCTTCTCCTCACCATTAACAAATACTCTTCTTGCTGTCTTATCAATCTTTATTCCTCTGATTTCAATAATATTGTTATTGTTCTTAGAATTACTTACAAGTCTGTCATATCTTGCAAGATGTGCCTTTACTCTTGCAACAAGCTCACTAGGGCTGAATGGCTTGGTCATGTAATCATCCGCACCAACTCCAAGTCCTCTTATCTTATCGATATCTTCCTTCTTTGCAGATACCATGATAATAGGAATATCCTTAACTTCTCTTACCTGCTTGCATATCTCGAAACCATCAGTTCCGGGAAGCATGATATCAAGGATACACATATCAATATCCTCATGCAGTGCAGCCGCAAGTCCACTTGTTCCATCATTACATACCTCAACCTCGTATCCGTTAAGTTCAAGGTAATCCTTCTCAATATCTGCAATACTCTCTTCATCTTCTACAATTAATATCTTGCTCATAGCCAGTCCCCTTTCGTGTAGTTTCATTATGCATTCTCAGGATTCTCTTCATCCTTTGCTTTAAGCAGATTAAGATGCATGGTCGTGCCTTCGCCCTCTACACTCTCTGCCCATATTTTTCCTTTGTGGTCCTCAACAATCTTCTTAACAATTGCAAGGCCTATACCACTTCCACCATGCTTGCTGTTTCTTGATTCATCAGTTCTATAGAAACGCTCAAATATTCTCTCAACATCTTTAGCTGCAATGCCAATACCGTTATCTGAGAATATTGCATGAATGTAGTCGCCTTCATCGTACAGGTCAATCTTAATCTTTCCCTGTCGTCCCTCAGCCATATACTTAACCGAGTTACTTATAATATTATTAACAACCCTCTTTAGCTGCTCCGGATCAACATTCATATATGCCGGCTCAGTAAGATGGTCATTATATTCCAGTTCAATCTGGCTTGCCTCAAGCTCAGTGCCTATCTCTTCACAACAGTCTCCAAAATAGTCACTTACATTACATCTGACAAATGTATATGGAACCCTGTTAGTATCAAGCCTTGAATATATAGTAAGCTCATCAATCAGCTTGTCCATATCATTAACCTTGTTAGCAATAGTCTGGATATACTTAGCCTGCTTTTCAGGCGTGTTGGCAATTCCGTCACGCAAGCCTTCCACATATCCTTTAATAGCCGTAAGCGGTGTCTTTAAGTCATGTGAAATATTTCTGATAAGCTCCTTTTCCTCGGCATCAGACTTAATCTTATCCTCCGCACTCTGCTTAAGTACGACTCTCATCTCCTCAAAATCCCGGCATACATCTCCGATTTCATTATTAGATACCTTTGGCATCTCGAAATCCATATTACCTTCCTTAATATTATCAGTTGCAAGCTTCAGCTTATTAAGTGGCTTAACAATAGAACTGTATATCCACAGAGTAAGTCCAAGACTTGTAATAATTAACACCATAATTATAACAAATATAACCTGCATTATAAATGTCTTAACCTGTGGAAGAATCTGTTTCAATGAAGTAACAATTGACACGCTGTAAAAATTATCTTCTGAATCCTTAAAATTAAGCTGTTTTATAAGACTCTGGTACTCCCCACCCTTGTAAGTTCCAACATCAGAAACATTCTCTTCATCAGCAGAATAATCAGGAAGAATCTTTACAATTTCGCTGTCTGGTGCTTCTGTTGAATTATATATAATAATTCCATTCCTTCTTACAACAAGACAGGACATCTTAGATGACAGCTCTCCTGATAATTCATCAAGATATTCCTTATTAGTAAACTGCTCCGGCGAAGTATCAACCTCCGTCTTCATATCCTTATATATGCTGTCAGTAATCTTTCCAAAAAGTATTATAGGTGAATATACGCCAACGAGAATTGCCCCATCATCTACATTATATGTTCTCTCAATGCTTTCCTTCTGTACACAATACAGACCTCCCAGAGCAAGACCACTCAGCAGCACAGGAAGTATAACCATAATACAGAAAGAAATATACAACTTATTCTTTAGCTTCATAATTAACCCCTTTTCCTCTCAATACTACCATATACAGGGATATTTGTAACATTACAAATGTATTAATTTTATTAAATATAAATTAAAACAGCTGTAACGGAATATCCGCTACAGCCTGCAATTAACCTATCTTGAGCCTGAACTTCTGAAGTTCTCTCTCTGAATCAACTCTTTTAATAATTCCACCAAGGTTAGTAATCTTTCCTTCAAAATCCTCATAACCTCTCTGGATATACTCAATATCATCAATCTCTGATATTCCATCTGCTGCGAGCGCAGCAATAACAAGTGCCGCACCAGCTCTTAAATCCGGAGCATTAAGCTGCACACCACAAAAACTTTTAACACCTTCAATATAGGCTGTGTTACCCTCAACCTTAATCTTGGCACCCATTCTTCCAAGCTCATCTACATATTTGAATCTGTTCTCAAATATGCTCTCAGTTACCATACTTGAACCTTCAGCAAGTGCAAGTACAACTGAAATCTGAGGCTGCATATCCGTTGGAAATCCAGGATATGGCAAAGTCTTAACATTAGTACTCCTAAGTGTACAGCCCTCTGCTATAACTCTTAAGCTGTCATCACCTTCCTCAATCCTGCATCCCATCTCAATTAACTTTGCAGATATTGATTCCATATGCTTAGGAATAATATCCTGAATAACAACATCACCATGTGTAGCTGCTGCTGCCATCATAAATGTTCCGGCCTCAATCTGATCCGGAATAATAGAATAAGTACATCCGTGAAGTCTCTTAACGCCTTTGATACGGATTACATCAGTTCCTGCACCTTTAATGTTAGCACCCATAGAATTAAGAAAATTTGCTACATCAACTATATGCGGTTCCTTAGCCGCATTTTCCAGAATAGTGTCTCCCTCTGCCATACATGAAGCCATCATAAGATTAATTGTTGCACCAACTGTTACAACATCAAAATAAACATGAGCTCCTGTAAGCTTCTCTGCCTTTGCATGTACAACTCCACAATCTATATCAACATCCGCACCAAGTGCCTTAAAGCCCTTGATATGCTGGTCAATTGGACGGCTTCCGATATTGCATCCTCCTGGGAGTGCAACATGAGCCTCATTGTACTTACCAAGTAAAGCACCTAACAGATAGTAAGATGCTCTTATTTTTCTTATATAATCATATTCTACATTGGTATCACAGATTGAACCACCATTTATCTGAACGGAATTGTTATAAACATACTTAACCTTAGCACCAATTCCTTCTATAGCCTGAAGTAAAACTCTTGTGTCTCTAACATTAGGTACATTTTCAATTGTTACAGTATCATCTGTCATAATTGCTGCCGCAAGAATACCTAAAGCCGCATTCTTTGCACCACCAATGGAAACTTTTCCTCTGAGTGGCACTCCACCCTTGACAACATATTGTTCCATATAGCACCTCTAAACATAATAGTCACATCTTATAAAGTATATCACAGAACTTCGATTTGTAAAGATTTTCCCTGAAAATACATTTATAAAAATATGGCAATTTCACCCTTATTTTATTATATGCATTTAAAATACATTTATTTACATAATAAAGGCTGTCCTTAACAGGGCAGCCTATTCAATACTTATTAATTCTTATTAACGTAATTGAGCGGATTCACTACAGTTCCTCCAACCCATATTTCAAAATGAAGATGTGGACCTGTACTATAGCCTGTATTACCTGATGCTGCAATAGCCTGTCCCTGAGAAACACTCTGACCAACGCTTACTTTCACTGAACTTAAGTGACCATATCTTGTCATAGTGCCATTACTATGTGTAATATCAACACAATATCCGTAATCGCCATACCATCCGGCTCTGGTAACCGTTCCTGCAGCGGCGGCTGTAACTGTTGTACCCTGCGTAACATACCAGTCAACACCCTTGTGGAAACTTCCCCATCTGTAACCAAATTCGGATGATAATGTTCCTCCTGATATTGGTCTTAAATATGTTGGAGGTGTTAGCGTTCCGACTGCAATAGTCTTCGGAACGGATTCTTTAATAATAGTCTCCTTAACATATGTTCTGCCTGTTTCGTTACCATTAGTGTAGGTAACTTCTGCTATAACAGATCTGTGACCAACGGTTCCTTCAGAAATAACTGTATTAGTTCCTCTGTAATTAGTGTTGTCATCCTCATAATCAGGCTCTGCTTCATAATCTTCTTCATAAGTCATCTGATAAGTTGTAAGAACAGATATCTCTGATTTAGGAACTGTAACAACAATTGAATCCCCCGGTGCAATTACACTGTCCTCTGTAAGATTAGAATTAAGCTCAAGAAGCTGTGACATTGTAAGTCCATTATTCTGTGCAATAACCGATAATGTATCACCAGCTTCAACTGTATATACTGTCTTTTCTTCGTGTTCTTTAGTAATGCTCTCATAAGCGTCATTTACTGATGTTACAGTTGCATTATCCGTAGGAACTTCCACAACAACTACATCAACATCGAATCCAATTCCAATAAGACCATCTCCATTAGCTACTGTCTCTCCGTCCTGTGAAATTGCTGTACCACTAATTGCAGAGGATACAATCTCTGCTGCTGTAGTTTCCGTAGCCTTTTCATTCACACTTATTCCATAAGTACCTGTCGCTGCATCAACCGTATCAAGTGATACTGTAAAAGCATTATTGGGATCATATTTGGCAATAAGCTTCTCAAATAAAGAAACAACTGCATCCTTTGATTCCAATGTTACAACAAAATCACCAAGTCTTACTGTATAATTCATATGGAAATCAACATCCATAACATTATCAAACATATAACTATATATTGCACCAGACAACTCATCCACACTCATTCTCTGTGCAACTGCTTTATTCTCTTTGGCAATCTCTATATCAGGATCCATATACACAATTTCTTCATACTGTGCACTAAGTTCCTGCCTTGCTGATGCCAGTGCAACAATAACTTCCTGTTCTGTGTTAGCTGCTCCGACCTTTATTCCATTAATTGTAATACTGTAATAATTAGCTTCCGTTTTTAATAATTTCTTTGATAAAAATGGAATAGCAATAATACATACAAAACAGGCAACCGTCATTGTCTTAATGAGTGTTATTCTCATTCGTCTGCCATATCTTGACAAGCGTTCCATAATGTCCTCCAAATATTATATTAATATATAGTCATCTTCTTGTAATATCTTTGTAACAATTTCGTAACATTTATACTAACATATGATATTTGGTTTGTAAACCCTATTTTTTCTTTCTGGAAGATTTTGTCTTAGACGGCTTCTGCACAGAATATCCGAACTTACCTATGAAATCACCAAGTCCATAATATCTTCCATGCGAATATGCGATAAGGTCTGCGTCTGACAAATGCAGTGTTCCCTTCTCGTCTAACAGGCTTTCATCTACATTTACAGCCATAACCTCTGCTATAAACATATCGTGGCTTCCAAGCTCTAACACCTGCTTTACCTTGCATTCGATATTGACAGGGCTTTCTGCAATTGCCGGAGCTTCAATCTTAACTGACGGCGCTGCTGTAAGATGCATATCTGCAAATTTGTCAACGTCCCTGCCCGATTTTACTCCACAATAATCAGTGGCTCTTGTAAGCTTTCTTGTTGTAAGATTAATAACGAATTCCCCTGTTTCCTTAATAATGTCATGGCTGTAGCGTTCTTTTCTTACTGATATTGAAACCATCGCCGGATCAGAGCATACAGTTCCTGCCCATGCAACCGTGATAATATTAGGCTTCTCCCCTTTTCTTGCGCAGCTTACCATAACAGCAGGCACAGGATAGAGCATATTGCCAGCCCTCCATGTCTGCTTCTTAGCTTTCTCGTTCTTCTTTATCTTCTCACTCATGCGTTAAGTGCCTCCTTAACATGATGGTATCCTTCCAGTATAATAGCCGCATGATCTGCTGCCAGCCCATCGCCGTTAACAACCTTATATGTGCGGTCCTTAAGGATACCTTTTCTATAGGTAACTTCCACTCTTGCACAGATATTAATATTCTTATCTGCATTGGACAGCCTGCACAGCCATTCTTCCTTAACAAGTGACTTATCCTCTGTCTTATTAACCAGTTCATCTGATATATCAAACCATCCGGCCTCTCTTGCATCATCACCAGCCTGAGCCTTCTGGCTGCCTTCATCTATCAATGCAACAAATGCTGTTGTAATAATCCTTGTTCTTGGGTCACGGTCATAATCGCCATATGATTTAAGCTGTTCTGCTTCAATATCATGCAGACCAGTTTCCTCCTGAAGTTCTCTTAAAGCCGCATCATAAAGATTCTCTTTAAACTCAACAAAGCCTCCCGGACACGCCCACAATCCAATACATGGATGATTTCCTCTTTTTATAAGAAGAATCCTCTTAACCTGTGAATCTTCCTTTGTAAATACAAGCGTATCCACAGTGTTGCATGGATTCTGATATTTATCAGGGTCGTATTTGTCAAGGAAAACAGCCAGACTATCACCAGCTTTATTAAGTTCTCCTGTTCCCACAAAACATTTATTCTGCTCTTCACTTAAATATTTCATCGTTTCTCTCCCTTACCTGCACCAAACCATTTAATTCTTGTATCCTTTGCTCCACAGAACTTCCTGTGTATGAAATCATCCAGCACCTCATTAAAGCTGCAGAATTTATCTACAAGTACAATAACAAATGTTTCTTTATATTTTGGTGGTGTAACTGTCAATGGAAACATATGCTTTGCAATCATGTCTCCCTCTTTTTCTGTTATATCAAAATACTTTCCTGCATTCTTAAGTGCCTTTGTAGGATGCTCAAAACCATGAAGTCTCTCACCCTTCCCAGGCGAATACTTGTGCCAGTCGTACAGAAACAGGTCATGTAAAAGTCCTGCCTTAGCTCCTGCCTTCTCATCAAGATGTAATTTCTTGCACACAAGATAATTATAATAAGAAACATGTACGCTGTGCCCGAAAAGGCTTGTACGTCCATGATGCGAATATTTCTTCATACTCTGTATCACATCATCTGAAAACAGCTTATTCATCCTGTTCTTATATTCCCTGCCAGACTCATTCTGCTTAATGTGTCCTAACTTATATCTATTACATATTCTGTCAATTGCATTAGAATATTCATCCTTCTTGATTCTCTCCTTGTATACTGGTCTAATGCTTCTTCCTTTGTAAGAATTAATCTTAACTGACATATAGTTCTCCATTCCTGCCCATAAACATAATCTCGTACATACGGCATTAAAATCACCTTGAAAATTATATCATAAAAGCCTGTACATTTGCATAAATATAATTATTAATATATTCAACATTTAAGTTGTATGATTATAGAAATTGTGCTAAACTATGCACATAATCACTTGCATTTTTATGCAGAAATATGATTCGGAGGAGAATATAATATGGATGGTAATGTTATAGTTGGACAGTCAGGAGGACCTACTTCTGTTATCAACTCAAGTCTTGCTGGGGTATATAAGACAGCCATAGACAGAGGAGCTAAGAAAGTTTATGGTATGCTCCACGGTATTAAGGGACTTCTTGATGGTCAGTATGTTGACCTTTCAGAGAAGATTAACTCTACAATGGATATCGATTTATTAAAGAGAACACCTTCATCTTATCTTGGTTCATGCAGGTACAAGCTCCCTGAGATAAGCGAAGACAGAGAAACATTTGATAAAATTTTCAAGATTCTTGATGATCTTGATATCAAATATTTCTTCTATATTGGTGGTAACGACTCAATGGATACTATCAAGAAGTTATCTGATTACGCAATCGTTACCGGAAGCGATATTAAATTCATGGGTGTACCTAAGACTATTGATAATGACTTAGCTGTTACAGACCACACACCAGGATTTGGTTCTGCTGCCAAGTTTATCGCAGCTACTATGAAGGAAATCATCAGAGATGGTCTTGTATATGATTATCCTACAGTTACTATTGTAGAGATTATGGGACGTAATGCCGGATGGCTTACAGCCGCTGCTGCTCTTGCAAAGAGTGATGACTGCGAAGGTGTAGACCTTATCTACCTTCCAGAGAAAGTATTTGATATCGACCATTTCATGGCAAGAGTTAAAGAAATTGCAGCTAAGGGCCGTTCAATGGTTATCGCTGTTTCAGAAGGTATTAAGGTTGCTGACGGAAGATATGTATTCGAGCTTTCAGAGCATGTAGAGTTCGTAGATGCATTTGGCCACAAGCAGCTTGCTGGTTCAGCTAAATTCCTTGCTAACAAGATTGGTGCTGAACTTGGCATCAAGACTCGTGCTATCGAGCTTTCAACACTTCAGCGTTGTGCAGCTCATATGACAAGCCGTACAGATATCACAGAAGCATACAACGTTGGTGGTGCTGCTGTTAAGGCTGCATTTGAAGGCGAGACAGGTAAGGTTGTCGTTCTTAAGAGAGTTTCTGATGACCCATATATGTGCATCACAGAGACTAACGATGTTCACCAGATTGCTAACATCGAGAAGAAAGTTCCTCTTGAGTGGATTACAGATGATGACTTCGTAACAGACGACCTCATCCACTACATCAGACCACTTATCCAGGCTGAGCTTTCACCAATCATGGTAGACGGTCTTCCAAGACATCTTAATATTAATTCATAATAATATTATTACATAACAAAAAGCAGGTAGGGAATTTCCTAACCTGCTTTTTTGTTTCTGTCTCTACGCTGATATACTCTTACCAGTATACAACTGATAATATCTGCCCTTCTCTTCCATGAGCTGGTCGTGTGTTCCACGCTCGATAATTCTTCCCTGTTCCATAACCATGATACAGTCTGCATTGCGGACTGTAGAAAGTCTGTGTGCAATAACAAATGATGTTCTTCCTGACATAAGCGCATCCATACCCTTCTGGACAAGTCGCTCTGTTCTTGTATCAATAGATGAAGTAGCTTCATCAAGAATAAGTACAGGTGGGTCTGCTACCGCTGCTCTTGCAATTGCAAGAAGCTGTCTCTGTCCCTGGCTTAAATTAGCACCTCCGCCATGAAGCACAGTGTTATAGCCATCAGGAAGTCTCTTGATGAATCCGTCAGCATTGGCAAGTCTTGCTGCTGCGATGCATTCCTCATCACTCGCCTCAAGTCTTCCGTATCTGATATTATCCATGATTGTACCCGTAAATAGGTTAGTATCCTGAAGAACGATACCAAGGCTTCGTCTTAAATCATTTTTCTTAATATTGTTGATGTTAATTCCATCATATCTGATCTTACCATCCTGAATATCATAGAACCTGTTGATAAGATTAGTAATTGTAGTTTTTCCTGCTCCGGTACTTCCGACAAATGCAATCTTCTGTCCCGGTGTAGCATACATTTTAATATCATGAAGTACCATTTTGTCCGGATTATAGCCAAAGTCAACTCCGTCAAATGTTACATCACCAGCAAGTCTTGTGTACTCTGCACTACTGCCGTCCTTTGCAGGCTTCTTCCATGCCCACATCTCAGTATTTTCCTCTGTCTCGATAAGCTCATTGTTCTTGTTGTATCTTACATTTACAAGCTCAACGAAACCTTCGTCAACCTCCGGCTTCTCATCACATAACTCAAATACTCTTCCGGCACCAGCCATCGCCATAACGATACTGCTCACCTGCTGGCTTATCTGGGTTACAGGCTGTGTAAAGCTCTTGTTAAGACTTAAGAAAGCAACAAGTGTACCAATAGTAAGTCCTGAAAAATCACTCAGAGCAAGAATACCACCAACTATTGCACATAATACATAGCTGATATTACCTATATTACCATTAACAGGCATTGTGATATTAGCAACCTTGTTAGCGTTATTGGCACTCTCACGAAGCCTGTTGTTAATCTCCTTAAACTGCTCAATACTCTTATCCTCGTGGCAGAACACCTTGACAACCTTCTGTCCTTCCATCATTTCCTCGATATAAGCATTAACCTTACCGATATCCTTCTGCTGCTCAACGAAATATTTTCCGGAAAGTGCACTCAGCTTAGAAGTTACATAAAGCATAATAACAACCATCACAACCGATACGATTGTAAGCGGAATATCAAGCACAATCATACTTACAAATGTAGATACAAGTGTAATGCATGAATTGATAACCTGAGGTATACTCTGACTTATAAGCTGTCTTAATGTGTCGATATCGTTAGTATATACTGACATGATATCGCCGTGTGCATGAGTATCAAAATACTTAATAGGAAGTGACTCCATATTAGTAAACAGCTCTAATCTCAACTTCTTTAAAGTTCCCTGACCAACATTTACCATAATTCTGTTGTAGCAATATGAACATAATACACCGACCATAAGAACTGCAGCGAGCTTGATAAGTGCGCCTGCAAGCGGTGCATAATCATGTACTGCTGACTGTGTCAGCGGAATAATATAACTGTCAATAAGTTTCTGGATAAACAGCGTTGCTATCAGTGTTGTAAGCGCTGAAACAAGAATGCACACAAGCACTGCTATACACGAAAACTTGTAATTCTTTAAAATATATCCAAGCAGCCTCTTCATAAGAGGAAGTGGATTTTCTTTATTCTTCTTATTCTTCATATCAATATTCTTATCCATATGCTGCCTCCTATTCTCCTGCCTCGTCAAAATCACCGCTGCCCTGTGTCTGGACCTCGTAGATTTCGCGGTAAACCTTATTGTTCTCAACAAGATTTTCATGAGTATCAAAACCACTCACACAGCCATTCTCAAGCACCAATATTCTGTCTGCGTCCTGAATACTTGAAATTCTCTGTGATACGATAATCTTGGTAGTTCCTGGTATCTTTGTTGCAAATGCTTTCTTAATCTTAGCGTCTGTGGCTGTATCAACAGCACTTGTTGAATCATCAAGAATAAGAACCTTCGGGTGCTTAAGCAGCGCTCTTGCGATACAGAGTCTCTGTCTCTGACCACCGGAAACATTGCTTCCACCCTGCTCAATCCATGTATTGTATTTATCAGGCATTCTCTCAATGAATTCATCTGCACAGGCCTGACGGCATGCCTCAATGCAATCCTCCTCAGACGCATTTTCATCGCCCCATCTCAAATTATCAAGAATAGTTCCTGAGAAAAGCACATTTTTCTGAAGAACAACTGAAACCTCATTACGAAGAGTTTCGAGGTCGTAGTCTCTTACATCAATTCCGCCTACGCATACAGAACCATCCTTAACATCATACAGACGGCTTATCAGATTAACGAAGCTTGACTTTCCGCAACCCGTTCCGCCTATAATACCAATTGTTTCGCCCGCATTTATATGGATATCTATGTCTTCAAGGGCATCCTTGTCGCTGTCCTTCTTGTATGTGAAGTTCACATGGTTGAAATCAATTCTTCCATCAGGTACTTCCATAACCGGATTCTCAGGATTAATAATATCAGCCTTCTCATTAAGAACCTCTGCAATTCGTCTTGCACTCGCTGCACTCATTGATACCATAACAAATATCATAGAAAGCATCATAAGTGCCATCATCATGCTCATTACATAGCTGAACATTGATGTCAGATTACCCGTTGTCATAGTTCCATCTGTAATAAAATGTGCCGCAAACCACGAAAGCGCAATAATACTTCCGTATATAACAAACATCATAATAGGATTGTTGAATGCAAGCCATGATTCTGCCTTAACAAATGTCTTATAAAGATTCTCGGCAGCCTTACTGAATTTCTTATTCTCATGGTCTTCTCTTACAAATGCTTTGACAACTCTGATTCCTGTGACATTCTCCTGGACACTTGCATTTAAATCATCATATTTGGCAAAACCTTCTGTGAATATTGGAGTTACCTTATATATAATAAAGAAAAGTACAAATCCAAGAAGAATAAGCGCACCTAAGAATATAAAACTTAATGTAGGATTGATAATAAAACACATAACCATACTGCATATCATCATAAGTGGTGCTCTTACCGCAATTCTTAAAATCATCTGATATGCATTCTGCACATTTGTAACATCAGTAGTCATACGGGTAATAAGACCTGCTGTGCTGTATTTGTCTATATTAGAGAATGCAAAGTTCTGGATATTCGAATAGATTCCCTCTCTTAAGTTACATGCAAGACCGGTAGAGGCCAAAGCCGCATATTTTCCTGCCTGAATTCCAGCAAACAGACTTATAAATGCAAGCACGAGCATAAGTCCGCCATACATTAACACCTTGCTCATGTCTCCCGCCTGAATACCCTTATCGATAATACTTGCCGTAACAAACGGAATAAGTATCTCCATAAGAACTTCAACAATTATATATATTGGCGTCTTTATCGAGACTCTTTTATACTCACCAATATATGCCGATAAAGTTTTTAACATTTCTTACACTTCCTTTCACAGTTATTCACATCATCGTATACTTTTTGTAACAGACGGTGTAATTCTTCTTTTTCATCAGCAGAAAGCGCTGAAAGAAACCATTTTTCTTTGTCATGCATTGCCTTGCCTGCATGAACGCACATGGCTCTGCCCTTGTCTGTTATTCTCACATGCTTGACTCTCTTATCTGAAGGGTCATAGAAGCTTTCTATCATCCCCTTCTTTTCAAGCCTTGCTGCTGTTCCCGCTATTGTCGCCTGGGCTACGCCAAAGTGCTTCTCAAGCTCCTTAAGCGTAATACATTCATCTTTAGTTTCGTTAATTATCATAAGCATCTTAACCTGTGAAGATGTCATGTCATCTGCTCTTAACTCCTCATTGGCACATCTTCCAAGAATATCATTAAGACGCTTTATAAGTTCTCCACAATGGAGTGACTCTCGCTGCATATCTGCTCCCTTCGTAACAAAACGACATACGAACCTGCCATTCTTTTAATAAAAATCTTAAGTCGCTTTGCTATATTACAAAAATGACAGCACGCTGTCAATAGCATGCTGTCATTTTTATTTTTATTTAATATTTAATCTTATCTGTAATAAGCAGGCTTCAGATGAACCGGAACACCATCTGAGTATTCAGCAATATTAGTTCCCTGAATAAGTGGCCTTACATACTTAATATACTCATCAGAAATATCTGTTCCCTCTGCGGTTATCCACTCTGCTGGGAACTTCTTTTCCTTGTTGCATATATCGTTCACATCTGCAAGTCCGTAATTAATCTCATATCCGTTAGTATCATCTCTTTCAAATGTAATCATTTTTCCAGTTTCACCGTCAAGAGCTGCTACAACCGCTGCCTTTCCTGCTTTTTCGGCTTCATCAATATCTGTTGCTGAAGCAAGAAGTGATGAGCATCTCTGTGGAAGATTAAGCTCAATACTTCTGCATTTAATTCCAAATTCTGCTTTAACATAGTTCTCAAGATACTTTCCACAGCCTGTAAGCATCTTATGTCCGAAGCCATCAACCGATGCCGCATCTGCATATTCACATATGAATCTGCCGTCTTTGTCCGCAATTCCTTCTGATACGCACACAACAACTGCTGTTTCCTGTTCAAGTGCCATCTTAAGTGACTTCTTGAATTCTTCCATATCAAATGCATGCTCTGGCATATATATAAGATAAGGATTTCTGCTATACTCTGTTCTTGCAAGTACTGATGCCGCTGTAACCCAGCCTGCATGCCTTCCCATAAGCTCAACAATTGTCACAGACGGGTGTGCATAACATGTTGCATCAAGTATAATTTCTCTTAATGTTGAAGCAACATATTTTGCAGTTGAGCCATACCCTGGCGTATGATCTGTCATAACAAGATCATTATCAATTGTCTTAGGTACACCTATAAATCTGATGTCCGATTTTTTCAATAATGCCACTCTTGATAATTTTGAAACTGTATCCATTGAATCATTGCCACCAATATAGAACACATATCCAATGTTCATCTGTGCAAATGTATCAAACAATTTATCATACACCTTATCCCCTAAATCTTCTGGAAGCATATACCTGCAGCTTCCAAGAAAAGAAGCTGGTGTTATCTTTAATCTATCAATCGGCTCATTATCTGCCACTTCTGAAAGATTAATAAAATTGCCTGCCAGAAATCCCTCAATTCCATGCACCATGCCATACACAGTGCCAATCTTTTCCTTATTTCTAAGTCCTTCCTCAATCACTCCATATAATGATGAATTAATAACCGCTGTTGGTCCGCCTGACTGACCTACCAGAATATTCTTTAACATACTCATGCCTCCTATACCTTATTGCTGTTGCTGTTGCCGTTGCTTAGATTGTATCATCTGTTGATTATTGATTGCAACATGATACCTATAGATAGTCGTATTTTTAATTCTCTTATAGGAACATTTCAGCCATTTTCTATCATTTAAGCTGTCTACACAGCAAAATGTTCCTATAAATTCTGTTTTTGAAGTCATCTTATAGGTCTTTTTCTGCATTTTCACAATAATTTTAGTCAAGTCCATTTTTGTGTGTAAATTCATCTTTCAGCTATATTAAATATGTTTACGCTGCTTTTATCTTTAGTAAT
>ENA-OWOF01000008-OWOF01000008.1-gut-metagenome-genome-assembly--contig:-NODE-8-length-129977-cov-19.223195_pt1 | contig 129977 bp, 119 predicted proteins | sample MGYA00248255_ERZ651790 | MGnify/ENA primary metagenome ERZ651790 (study PRJEB26908, sample SAMEA4031711) | gut metagenome | biome: gut; feature: normal infant; material: stool | place: China | collected...
TCCACTGAAATCAGCAAAGCTGTTACAAATACGAAGTCCTAATTTACAGAATATCTCCGTGATTTCATCCAAACTATATAACCTTATAGGATTTCCTTCTTTCATTTCAGGCTTATAAAGTGCTTCTCCATACATATAGTCTACCTGCCCATATATCAGCGTTTTTCTATCCTTCTCCCATTCAAAAGCAGATAATGTAAGTCCCTTTTCTCCTGCATCCCATTCCTCGTTTTTTAGCTTCTTAATAACTTCTGCAAATTTTTCGTGCTGTGGATTATCAATATCATTGTAACAACGATGGAGCATCCAGATATTGTGCGGGGTTGGCTTTTCACTTACCGAAGCAATTAACAGTTCTTCATACCCATTTTTATAGAACTGTTCAACAAAATGTACCAGTTCTCCCGGCATTCCAAAATCTACCGAAGGATTGTCTGCAATAATTTCTAAAATCGGTGCTACAAATTCGTAAGGATTAGAATATGTATTTATAGCCTCCCATAATAATCTTTGTTTTTCTCTTGTTAACTCGCTTTTTCTCACATTTTCATTTCTTCATAGAGATATTTTCTAAGTCTATGTCATTCCCCTTGGCCATGAATCATGGATATTCGGATGTTTAAAGCCAACCGGTTTGCTTTTTGTATCTCGATTACAAATATTATTCTACGGATAATCACGGAGAAAATCGTTACCCAAAGTTCATACTTCATGTACGATTTCCTCGTACATTTACAAAAAACAAGACAGACTCAACTACTGAGTCTGCCTCTACATCTGAACATGTACTATAAAATTATTACTTACTTCCTCTACTCTTTTGATATGCAGGATTATTTGGATTCATTTGATTTGCTCTGTTATTTGCCGCAGCTCTAGAAGCCGAGTTATTCGGATTCTTTTGATTAGCATAATTATCCATCTGCTTCTGAGTGTGATTATTACTTGATACCTTGCTCATTTTCTGTCCTCCTTTTTCAGTATAGACAGTATTTACTGCTTCAAGGTAAATATGAAAAGAATCTGTTTCCGGATGCTTATTCTTATTCTTTAAGTATAGTGATGCTAATTGATCCTTACCATTATGGCTAAAAATATAATCTTCCTTCTTAGATGCATCATATAACAAAGCAATTTCATTAAGTTGATATTCTCTAGATTTCCTATCAACAACCAATCTACAGTACTGACCGTTATTATTTCTTATCAATATACCTAAATCCAAATTATAGCTTTCTTCCGAATGTTCAAACCTTATAACAGATTTTCTTTCTCTCCCATAGAAAAACAAATCACCTGCAATATCATCAAATGCTTTTCTAACACGCCCTCTTAATCCTTGGAGATTATTTCGAACATCTTGCGGTACTTTTGAAAAACAAATATTATAATCGAGATCAAAATGACCGTCCTCATCAGCAGTTACCAGATTACTCCTTACACTACCCACAGGCATAATAGAGGCTTTCATACCATATTTTTCTTCCATTACATCCACTAATTCCTCAAGAATATCCTCTACCTCGGCTTTGGGACCGGAGAGTCTTTTCTTACCTACGTATGTGTACATACTGTCTCCTTTCTTTCCCAAGCCTCCCATCTAGCTATGCACCGCTAAATCATTACAGAGTACTCCCATATACGCAGTTTTGTCAATATCATATTTTAAAAATTCATCTGTGCAGCTAATTTTATTTGGTTAAGTAGCAATTCTTTCACTTTTTCATCTTTTATAGAACTCAATACAGCAATTACACTTCAATAATTCTTCTGTGTGTTCCAAATGACATCCTCTGAGCATCTTCACTATAAAAAATTTTCCCTGCCTATATAAAAATTAGCAGATTATGTGTCCGTAAAAACGGACTCTAAAGATGATTTTTCAGACTTTTTCAGTCCAAAATCTCCTCCATTTTTAACATATTACCACCAGATTTTTATTTTGCGGTCGCCCTAAAAGCGACTTCAATAAATGCAAAAATCGGCATCAAACCCATTCCTAGATTCAACACCGATTCTTCTTGCTATGCTTTCTTGATTTCTTTGTCGCCTATGGCATTAGTGGTTGTTAATAAGACTTATACTTCCAACAATCTTCTTTTTGTCATAAATAAAATAGCCCTCACGTCTCTGCCATTTTTGATTTATATCTCCCATAAAGTACTGTTTTTCACCAATTACCGTCCAAAAAGCTTGTGCTCCTGTCTTCGTAATATATTCATCGAAGACATCCCTACGAATCACGATTTCAGTATGCTCATTTCCCACAAGAGCCAAATCCAAAGCTACTATTTCTTCATCTCTGTAGAAAACTCCATCGACATTTTTCTCATATAGATGCATCTCTTGTATTATTTGCCCCGCCGGAATTGCAAAAGAAGAGGCTTCCTCCTGAGACGCATCATACTCTTCTTCCCACATGAAATTAACTGCAGCCGAAAAGGCTTTCAATCCTGCCTCATCTTCCTCTTCATCGCTTCTTACAAATTCTGAAGCATATCCAGGACTCCAAGCATACTCCCGTGAATACAATGAATAGCAGCTTTGCATTCCGTTAGAACTACTAGCAAAGCCCGCCTCTGCTAAATCCTTCTCTATACATTTTGATTTTTTGTTTGGCAATATATACATTGTAGCAATTGTCCATATATGTTGCTCACCCCTAGGGAAACCCGAAACTGAATATTCATCATTTTCCGGTCGCAATTTATTTTCCTGATAAATGTATAATGATATCCATTCGCTTCCATCTATATCCTTATGAATAAATCGTCCAGGAAAATCTGTGAACATTTTATCTTCTCCACGTACCCATAATTGAGCCTCCTCATCTGATGAATTAATATCACAGAAGCTTTCCTCTCCATACATAGGTAACGACATTTTCGGATTGGTTTCTTTTAAATGTATTTTAATATTCAATGTAGGATCAAAATCTCTTACATATGGGTTCCACGAGCCTTCATAGGCAACTCCTATTTCATCATTCCAATCCCAGCTCTTTACATTGTTCGTATCTGATACTCTCGCCAGAATATTATACATAGCAATCCATTGATATTTTTTTCCAATACGCTCAACACGTTTCACATGATGCCTATCGTATCCACTTCTTTGTTGATCATATTCTGCAAACCACTCTGCATTATATCCCAAATCATTCAATATAAATTGCATAGCGTAATAATAAATGTTTGATATGTCTACATTGACAAAATCCTCCAAAGCTGACTGGAAAACATATCTTCCAAAATCGCCATACAGCCCCACGCCTTTTACCATTAAATCAAACTTCATCGAAAACAGCAGCGGCCAAAGTCCACTGTCACGATATTTATCATCACCATAATCAATTTCCTCAACCACCGGAATCGGTTCTGATTTATATGGAGGTTTCACTTTTTGTAATTGTATAGTTTCCAATTCTTCAGGATATTCTGCCGCATACCTTTCAACTATAAGACGTGCATAATCCCTCAACAAAATATCTGGATAAATCATCTCTTTATCAAAGACTTCTTTATATACCCACTGTGCTAAATTTTTAAATACTATAAAATCCTCATTCTTTCGCTTCATCACAGCACCAAACACAATACCATATAGACGCTGTAAAATGTACGGATCATTAACATCCTTAAACAATTCCAACAATTTTACACAAACCGAAAAATGATCCTTCAGAACTTCAATAACAGCTTTAGAGACTCTATCTCTAAGATTCCTGTTCGAGGAAGAAAGCATCCAGGTATATGTAATCGTTAATAAAAATGCTTTATTATCAGACATTCCATCCAATGTGTTTCCAGCCTCAATGTAATGAGCAAGGCTAATCATTCGATTATTCTCGTCAAAATCATTGATAACCATAGTCCACAAAAGATCTCTTTTGTTCATTGGATATTGATTTAATAATTTGGTTAGACCAAGTGCATTAAGATCACTTTTTTCTTTTACAGAATTTTCTATAAAAACATCCCATACTCGCCTACGGTCAGCTGGATACTTATTTATCATCTCAAAAAAATTATCATACGTTATATGTGAGCTTCTCCATATAAAAGAAGAATAATAATCATCTATAAGACAATTCTTGTCCCAATTATCTTCCACCTTATCTATTAACTCAACAAGCTCGTCTCCGTATTTCATTGCATATAGCGACGCAACCATGACAAATATAGATTCATTACCATAATTATTTATGTTCCCGGCATCATCAATATCAAGTAACTCTTTTTCACAGAATTTTGTGATTTTTTCCTTACTCTGTTCTCTATCAACTATTCTTGCTGCTTTTAAATAATCTTCCAAAAGATTATATCCGATATAATAATGCTCCTCCTGTTCTCGAACAAAAGATGTTAGGACACCTGCTCTTTCTATAGCATTCAAGTAACTGATCTTATTAACAACACCATATAAACTCCAGGAATTTAGACCAAATAATTCCCGCTTTGTAATGGTTCCATTTCCTGCTACATCGAGCATTTCATAAATTAACGGTTTTAACAAACCTACAGTTTCTGATAATCCTGCTCCTTTAGAGCCTTCTTGATCTGCCTGTTTTAAGACCTTATCAATAAGAGTCAACAAGCCTTGTTCTTCTCCGTCATATGTAGAACAAAACCATGTCAAAAACAGCGGATTCGTCATCTCCGAATGCAAATAATACTCAGGCGAAAAAGGTATTCCAAAACTTGATAAAAACTCATAGATTCTAGCTGGAGATTCATCTGCCAAGCCTGTATGTCTAATCATGGCAATTTGACCAGAATCTTTTTTATCAAGTATATCTTGGCTTAATGTCAACTCCTCAAAACCTGTTCTTAAAGAAATAATCAATTTGACATGAACATACTGCTCTAATGTTGCAATAATACGGTTAAGACCATTTTTCCAAGCATCCCTGCTTTTACTTTCATTAATTGCATCTATTAAAATGATAGCATCTTCACCAAGCAGCTCACCCTTTTCATCCATCACCGACACAAGAGATTCAAAATTTTGATCAAAACTTACCCCTTCCAGATTGTTCATTATCTGAGCTTCAATACTTTCATCCGAAATAAAGGTCTGTCCTAAAAGCAATAAGACCGGACGCCCACTGTCTACCATTCTTTTTGCAGCTGTAGCAAGTAACTGAGATTTTCCAGTTCCCATATCACCAGTAATAATTGCACTTTTACACCTAAGCATGGTTTTCTCAGTTTTTGAAAAATCAAGGCATGACACTACTCCCAGTATTCTCTCGATAGAAAACTCTTCATCTCTAAGTTTTTTATATTCCGGGGCTTCGTATGAATGTTTTGACATTTCATCACGAATCTCTATTAATCTGTTTTTTAAATCATCCCAGACTTCACTGCATTCATTTTCAAAACGATCCTTCCAGTCAAGCGCACTCAAAAAAGATCTTACATCAATATCCGCTATAGATTTTGCCCATTTTGTAAGTTGCGTTATTTCATTTTTATATTTACCATTACATCTCCATCTTAAGTCCTTTAATTCGCATATAAGATTCTCTTTCTTAGCATTAACCTCTGCAATACCGGCACTTTCTCTCAAAAAAAGAGAAATATTCCTTTGCGCTTCTGTAGCAACATTGAATAACGAATTGTATCTCCTACCCAAATTTGCAAGACTCAAATCAACATTTTTTTGAAACCACTCATCATCCAGACTATCAAGGCCAAAATAACAAGAAAGAACCGGCGGAAAATTCATAGCTTGATCTAAAATAGTCTGACCGGTAACCAATTCCATCTTGATTCCTTCTAAAGATAATAATTTCGTAATTTCTTTGTATGAGTCACATGTTTCCGTTATATCTTTATTGCAATAGAGATAAATAATATCTAGTTTGCCTGCATAATGTGCAATAGCTTCGTTTACCGATTTTTTAATCTGTGCATACCCAATTGCATTATCAAAATGCTTTGCCTGAAAGCTAATTTTAGTTCTTCCATCTTTGGCTAATACCGGTGCGACCTCTACCCCTGGATGATTATGATCAGAGTGAAGTATCGTTCCCTCCTTGCATAATTCTCTGAGAAAAAGGGAGCGCGACAAATTTTCAAACGCTATTTTTTTATCAGAATGAAGCTGTTCAAAATGACTCCACGTCAATTCATACTGGTTAGTTCCGATCACTACCATCCACCTCCGTATCTCTTCTAACATAGCTAATTTCTATGTCATATCCCAATGCTTCCATAATCTATACAAATGTAGGGTTTATAACGCCGCTTGTTTTCTTTATAACCCTATTCACATAAGATTTTGTAGTTCCAATCCGCTCCGCAACCTATGCCTGCGTCGTTGAATTCTTTATACATTTAACTTTTACATCAATTTCAATGTTGTTTTTTACCATAATAATAACCCTCATAAGATTTCACAAATCAGATAACTAATTATACCTTATGTCTCATGATAGAACAACTACTCCCCTTGCCTTTTATTCCTGAGCATATGCTCGCGCGGACCTGCCACGATACACTTCGAGCCGTCCATGACCGCCAGTTCATCCATTGTCATCAAATCTTTGCCACAATGTCAAGTGATGAATTGGTGTCAAATTATCTATCTTGAAGCTATAAGGGCAATTCAATATAATAAATAGGGATAAGCAATCTATCTGGAAAAAATTTTTATAAAACTAATTTTTATAAAAAATGAAGCCACACTATCTTTTTACAGTGTTCATTCGTTATACATGGCAGAAAGAGAAATGCGCATTGACTTTCAATAACGGGAAAGGAGGATTTCGTGGATATAGATTTTTTGTTGCTACAAAGAATGAAGCGTGGAGACGAAAATGCTTTTGATGTATTTGTTCGCAAATACTATAAGGAAATATTGAACTATTGTAACTATCATTGCCCTGATACATCAACCGCAGAAGATTTAACACAGGAAACTTTTTTGCGCTTCTTCGAGAAATTGTCTGACTACCGTTATATGGGAAAAACCAAAAATTATTTGTATACGATTGCTGGAAATCTTTGCAGGGATTCCTATAAAAAAATCCGAGAAAGTTTGTTAGAGGAACAGTCTTTAGAAATTCAAGATTGTTTACATCCCCCTGAAACAGACGAGCTTCTTAACAGGCTGACGATTAAGGCAGCTCTGGATAGATTACCCGCTGAATTAAGGGAAGTTATTATCTTGTATTACTTTCAGGAACTGAAACTTACAGAAATATCCAGCACCTTACAAATAGGTTTGCCATTAGTAAAATACCGGGTAAAACAGGCAAAAACACATTTAGAAAGACTGCTAAGGGAGGAGTGATTTTGTGAATATTGAAGAACAACTCAAAAGGTATCGGGAAAATCAGAATATTATTCCTGATGAACAGCACATAAAAGAAACCGTAAGAAAATCAATAGAAAGTTATTGCTCCGTTGAGCAGGAAAAGCAACTAACGTATTGGGAATTTTTATGGACAGAGTTACATCTTATACGCAAGCGGTGGTGGCTGCTGCAAATGCTTTTGTTATGGACTGCTGCAACCCTTTTGCCAGATCTTTTAGACAATAGGTATGTGATAAGAATGTTAGGTATGATAGGGGTACTCTTTATTGTTCTGATAATACCGGAATTTTGGAAAAACAAATCTTGTGACTGTATGCAGATAGAAGCGACCTGCCTTTATTCATTGCGACAGATATATGCAGCCAGAATCTTTCTATTTGGAATTGTCGATTTATTTATGATAAGCCTGTTTTGTATCACACTTAGAGGAAGTGTCAATCTCGCGCTATCAGAAATTGTCATCCAGTTTTTGTTTCCAGCCGTGGTGACTGCTTGCATTTGCTTTGGTACGTTGTGCAGCAATAGTCGTGTAAATGAGGGAACTTCTATTATTCTCTGCCTGTTATGGAGCGGAATATGGTGGTTCATTATCAATAACGAAACCATTTACGTTCTCATTACACTTCCGGTTTGGTATGCTTTGTTTGGAACTGCTGTTGTTTTTCTGATTGGTGCAATTTATAAAACCATATTTGATTGTAATAAATTCTGGGAGGTGGATTTAAGTGGAACTACAATTAGTTAATCTGACAAAAGAGTTTGGAAATTTTCGAGCAGTAAACAACCTGAATCTTACGATTTCAAATGGTGTGTATGGTCTTTTAGGTGTCAATGGTGCTGGAAAAACCACTTTAATGAAAATGATATGCTCACTGCTGACCCCTACAAGTGGAAAGATATTATGTGACGGGCAGGATATTGGGGGAATGGGCGGCGAGTACCGGAATCTTTTAGGATATTTGCCGCAGGAATTTGGATTTTATCCGGAATTTACGGTAAAGGATTATCTTTTATACATTGCAGCCTTAAAAGGGATTCGCCCGATTGTGGCAAAGAAAAAAGTAAACAAACTACTTGCACAGGTAGGACTTTCCAAAGCTGCTAATAAAAAAATGCGGAAATTATCCGGAGGCATGAAACGTCGGGCTGGCATTGCACAAGCGATACTGAATGACCCTAAAATTTTGATTTTGGATGAACCAACTGCCGGACTTGACCCCGCAGAAAGAATACGTTTTCGCAATCTAATCAGTGAACTGTCAGAAAACCGTATTGTTATATTATCTACTCACATTGTTTCGGATGTGGAGTATATTGCAAAGGATATTTGGCTTATGAAAGACGGTAAGATTTTGCAGCAAGGGAATTTAGATGAAATCGTATCTTCCATGCCGCAAAAAGTATGGGCTTGTCAGACTTCCCATGAAAAAGCAGCAAAGTTGATGAAACAATATAAAGTATCTAATATGAAATCAGAAAATGGTACTGTTGAATTACGAATTATTTCTGCCAGGCAGCCGCTTGAACATGCAAGACTTGTGCGCCCTAATTTAGAAGACGTCTTTTTGTATTATTTTGGAGAAAAGGGTGGTGACATGGAATGATTCGATTTGAAATAAAAAAGATATTTTCAAAAACTGCAAATAAAATCGGTCTGATCGTATTGCTGGCAGCCATCGCTGTTACTTGCTATTTTGCAATATCTTCCATGGACTATGTGGATGAGGAGGGGGATACACACACAGGAATTGCGGCAGCAAGGTACTTGCGTGATACAAAAGCGGAATGGGAAGGCCTGATCACAGAAGATGTGCTTCGAGAGGTCATTCGGCAAAATCGGCTAATCAACGAAACCTATCCTGACAGCCCGACAGATATTAAAACCAGCAACATTGGCTATTCCAAAAAACAGGGATTTTCTGATATTAGGGATTTAATTAACTCTGGATTTTCCGAGTTCCGAGAACATAATTACTATCGGGCAGACAGCTTATCAGAGGATGAGGTTGGAAAGCTTTATGATAACCGCATCTTAAATCTGGAGAAATGGCTTAATTCTGATGAAGCAAAAGACCAATTCAGTGAAAAGGAAAAAGCATTTCTGGTTAGTCAATATCAAAAACTGGAGACTCCTTTTTATTATGAATATGCAGGCGGTTTTACTGCTGCTTTGGTCTATGCACCCACAATCATTATGCTGACCGTTTTGATTATGAGTTTCTTTGTAGCAGGTATCTTTTCAAACGAATTTGGGTGGAAAGCGGATTCTGTTTTCTTTTCCGCAAGGTATGGCAGAAATAGGGGGACTTTTTCTAAAATAGCGGCTGGGTTGATTGTTATTACCGGAGTTTACTGGTTGGTAATTCTGATATATTCCGCAGTAGTATTTAGTGTTGCAGGTATTGGCGGTGCAAATTGTGTTATTCAGACAAGCTGGGCTTTCTGGAAAAGTTTTTACAATATTACCTATTTGCAGGCATACCTCTTAACCGTGATTGGTGGATACGTGGGAGCATTATTCATTTTAGCTGTTTCCATGCTGGTATCTGCCAAGACACATACAACTGTTTTAGCTGTTACAATTCCATTTGTACTGTTATTCATTCAATCCTTTTTGGGTGGATTTTCAGTATTATCAGATGTATTAGGACTTTTGCCAGACCAGCTCTTGCAGATAAATATGGCAATTAAAACCTTTACTCTTTATGAAATTGGTGGGAAAGTGATAGGATCAGTTCCGATTATTTTAACAATTTATTCCGTTCTATTCCTTATTATTTTACCTGTTCTGTATCAGGTATATCGAAAAACAGAAATAAAGTAAAAAGCGAGTGAAAAGCTAACTTGAAACTCTAAGCAATTTATGAGGTATTGATAAGGAAAAGAAAATCAAACAAATATAATAAGCCCGTCTGAAAGATAATCTTATACCTTTCAGACGGGCTGCTTTGTTATGGTTTTGCGGTGCTTATTCCGGTATCTCACCCACAAAGTTGTAGATGATTTTCACTTCCTGCTGTTTCTGTCCATCCACTTTCTTCATTTCGCCGACTACAATCCGGCTGATCAGACGGTGCAGCATGGCTTCGTCCAGTTCCTGAATGGCAGCATACTGGCGGCTTTCATCTGCTCGGTGATTACCTCCAGCCGGTTCTGTGCCTGTTCGTTTAAGTCTGCAAGGTACGTCCAGAACCTGCCGGACAAAAGCAGGTCATTGTACAAGACCGGACGCCATTCTTTCAGATAATCCCGGTGCATCCGTCCCCAGCGTCCGATAGGACGGGATTCCTCCGGCAGCCGCAGGTCAGGGATATAGTAGTCACCGACCAGTATATAGTCAATGCCGTTCTCGGTGATTCGTTTCGGTAAATGTTCCATAATCGACCTCCTGTATTCATTTTTCAGAATCCAGTTGATCGTGTCCCTGTTCGTGATAGATTCAAGGCAACTGAACTCTTCACGAAGTATTATGGCATATCCTTGCTCTATAAAAATATTCCTGTCCATTTAGTTGAAATTGACCATCATAATTCTGCATCCTCAAATTCTCCTTTATTATTAAAATCTTTGTTCTATATGTAATTAAGCCCCATCAGACAGATTTCTCTATCCAATGGGGCTTCTATGTCATATTTTTGCAATTTTACAAATTTCCACCAATAAGGTACATCACGTTTTTAGTACAGCTTCGCGCCTGCCGGAATATGGTTGTCCACCATGAGCAGGTTCAGCTTCTCTTCGCCGTTCTCCTCGCATACTGCGGACAGCAGCATACCACAGGACTCAATGCCCATCATGGCTCTGGGGGGCAGGTTGGTGATGGCGATCAGTGTCTTTCCAACCAGTTCTTCTGGCTCATAGTAAGCGTGGATACCGGAGAGGATGGTGCGGTCGGTGCCGGTGCCGTCATCCAGAGTGAACTGTAACAGCTTCTTGGACTTGGGTACTGCCACGCACTCTTTTACCTTAACAGCTCTGAAATCGGACTTGCTGAAAGTCTCGAAGTCTACGGCTTCCTCGAACAGGGGCTCAATCTTCACGTTGGAGAAATCGATCTTGCTGTTCGGAGTGAAGAATCCGTTGTTATCACCGACGGTCTGAGCACCTTCTGCCTTGCCGTCAGCTTTCTTCGAAGTGCTACTGTCTAAGCTCTTCATCGTCGGGAATAAAATTTTGCTCTCTCCATCCTGCCCCATGCCGCTCTGTAAGGGTTCAAAACTCGCACAATACTCGATTCGTGAAACTTTTTTCATTCGTCTTGCGTCCTCTTGTGCCGTCCTTTTCGCCTCAAAAGTTGTAGAAAAATTGTAGAAAGTTGTAGTGCGTCTGTTATGGCATATTACTGGCACAGGAATGGCAGCATTCTGCTATGCTATCCCAGTATGCCGTATCCACCATAATCTCTACATGAAGAACGGCTTGTTTGTTTAATCGCAGACGCATACATATTATATGATAACCTCCAAGCCCATCCAAGTCAACGGTTTTTATTGAAACATTTTATGACTTTTATTTCCCTACCTTTAATGATTAGTAAAGAGGAGACTGCCATGCCTGAATACCAACTTCAAATTAAACAAGTGGTAGATTACCCACGATGCCGGATTTATCGTGAGTTCATCCACAAGCTGATCAACGACCGGAGCATCCGCATAAACGGAGGCTCCGGCCTTTTTCATTTTACTGTACTTTGCAGCTATGCAAACTTCCGCACCTCATACCGCCGTATTGACGGGATCAGTTATACAGTCTCGCCCGGCGAATGGGTGTGCACCGTCAAGGAACTGTCTTGCTGGTTCCGCACCCGCTTTCATCGGCAGGCGCTGTCCATGCTGGATACCCTTCAGAAGCAGCACTTGATTTCCTATACACTGCTGGGCCGTGGCAATGTAGTCAAATATAAAATCCTCCACTGGGCCCGCCACAATTCCGCACTGGAGTACAATGCCCCATGCCAAAAGGATACCGGTTTTTTCTTCCTTCCAGTCTCTGTTGCCCTGGAACTGGTCAGCTCTGCCCGCTGCTCTGAAATGGACATCATTCTGGATCTGTGGATATCCGCTGTCTACAACGATACGCAGGTGCAGGGGTCAGAGGTCGGTCCGGTAGCCTACTTTCGCAATGGTACAGGAAACCCGTTAGTCAGTTATACCGAACTCTCCTGCCGCTGGGGGCTGTCACGCGCCACCGTATGCCGGATACTGAAAAAGCTGGACAGTCTTGGGTATATCTCTATCATGTCGTTTCCCGGCCGGCATGGAAGCGTGATCTACCTGCAGAACTACCTGTCCACCATGTTTGAGATTTCCGATGTTTTAATCGACAAGGAGGAAGTTGCCATGACCTTAAACATTCATCTGGAGCTTCCGGAAACTGCTGAAACCGAAGAGAGCCATTCCATCTCTGAGCATGAGGTCATTGTTTCGGATGCACTTTCCAGCGTTTCAAAATCGCACATTGAAACGATACTCCGCAAGATGGCTGACATCCTATCTACGCAAGGGATTTCCTGCTTTTCCTGTCCGCTCTCCCGCTATAAGTTATATCCCTTATCGGACGACTGCTGGGAAGAGTTGATTCCGCGTGCGCGAGGGAAATCTACGGCCCACTTTGGTCTGACCATCCTCTGCGGCACAAACGCTTCAATCGCCACTTTTGAACTTACACTCACTCCCTTTGAGGAGCACGAAAATAGGAGGAACCTGAAATGAGAAAATTTGTTGAACCTGATGTTGCTGATAATCCCCTGTACCATGACACCTGGAAACTGCTGAAAAAATACCGGGATGTTGTGTGGAGCCTGGAGCTTTCTGTCCAGCATGTCCGCACCAAGTTTGAGATCGAGTATGGCACCTCCATCGAGGATTTTCTGGATTCAGTCTATCTGGCTGGCGCTGATTTGGCCGGAAGTGACATCGAGCACCATGCCAAATGCATTGAACGCAGCCACAAAATGCTCAAGCTGCTGGATTCCGCAATCGAATTGCTGCGTACCAAGCACAAAAACGGTGAGGCATATTACTGGCTGCTGTACTACTCCTTCCTCTCGCCGCAGCAGCTCAAAAATGTTGAGGAAATCATCGAGACCCTACGACCGCATATTCGTGACATCAGTTTCAGAACCTACTACCGCAAACGCCGGGAAGCTATTGAAGCCCTCAGTTCCGTCCTTTGGGGCTATACCTCCAAGGACAGTTTAGACATGCTGGAACAGTTCTTTCCAGAGACAAAATCACCTTCCGGACAATCGGGCAAATAATTGGCACAATTCGGGAACAAAATTGGCATGGTTCTGCTCTTTCAGTGTAAATACCGATGTGTTAAACTGAATATGCTCAAACTTGCACCCAAAACCGAACAGGACAGTAACGGCACCTTTCATCAGGGTGCTTTTTTGCTGCCCAGATGGACGCCCGGCCATTTGAAAGCCCACATTTGTTTTGACAGGTGTGGGTTTTTCTGTTCCCTATTGAGCATCAAAAAATCATTCAGAATTGGAGGATCGCAAATTGAAGAAAACGAAAACCCCTCAAACTCCGCAGCTTCAGGAGCCGGATACCCAGTCCAAGCGCAGGCTTTCGCTGCCCAAAGTGGCTTACAGCGCCTTCCTGTGTGTGATGATGTCCATGATGTTCTGCCAGCCGGCTTATGCGGCAACAGATGTATGGACCAAGGCCAAAGAGATCATGCAGGATGTATACACCCAAATCCTTGCCATCTCCACTATCGCCGCCATCGTCACTGCTTCGGTAGCCTTGCTGCTCATGAACTTCTCCCGTTCCGGACGGACGGTAGATGAAAGCCGCGCCTGGCTCAAACGAATCTGTATCACCTGGGCTATCCTCAATGGCTTGGGCTTTATCATGGCGTATGTGACACCGCTCTTTAGTGGTGGACAATGGACAGGCTGATTGACCGTCTGACTGCTCGCCGGAAAGGAGGCTTGCATTTATGGGCATTTTAGACGGCATAGTGGAATGGATCGCAGAACAGGTAATGGCCGGTCTTGATCTGGTGACCACATCGGTTTTGGGTGCGCTGGGCTGTGATATGGCTGTATTTCTGCGTTATTTTCCCGCAGCAGAGACTATGTACTCTGTTTTCGTGGCTCTGGCAATCGGGATCATCCTGCTCAACTGGGTCTGGCAGTTATTCAAAAACTTCGGTCTTGGCGCAGGTGTGGAAGCAGAAGACCCGGTAAAGCTGAGTATCCGTTCCGTTATTTTTATCCTGCTGACGCTCTTTTCAGATGAGATCGTCAATATTGTTCTTACCATCGGCGGCACCCCCTACCACTGGATCATGGAGTCCGACCTTCCTGCATTAAGCTTTGCAGACTTCAATTCCGTGATGTTGGTCATCATCGGTGTGTGTGCCAATGGGGCTGTGGCGCTGATTACCTTGATTTTGGTTCTCATCCTGGCCTGGAACTACCTAAAACTTCTGTTCGAGGCAGCCGAACGGTATGTGCTGCTCGGTGTACTGGTCTACACGGCTCCTGTGGCTTTTTCTATGGGCGCCAGCCAGACCACAGCAAACATCTGGAAATCCTGGTGCCGGATGCTTGGTGGTCAAATTTTCCTATTGGTCATGAACGCCTGGTGCCTGCGCCTGTTCACAAGCATGGTGGGGTCCTTCCTTGCGAACCCGCTTTCGTTGTAAGGAGGTCTTATCCTTGAAGAAACTCAAAAAAATTTTGTTTGCGGCCTTTACAGTCGCAATTCTCTCCTGCCTGCTCTGCCAGCCGGCTTTTGCCGCTATCTCCGAAAGCGATGTGCAGGCTCAGGTAGACGCTGTGGGAAAAGAAGCCGTTTCCGGCAATGTGTTTATCTGGTTTCTCTGTGCTATCGGCTTTCTCAAAGTCGGCCAGAAAATCGATTCCTTCCTCTCCAGTCTTGGTGTCAATGTAGGACATACCGGCGGCAGCATGCTGGCTGAGGCTATGATTGCTGCCAGAGGCATCGGCGGCATCAAGAACTTTTCCAGTCACCACTTTGGCGGCGGGAGAAACAGCAGTTCCACCAATGTCAACTCAAACGGTGGTAAAGGCAGCGGCGGCTTTGGAGCAGGGTTTGCCAGCGGCGGTCTTGCTGGAGTGGTGAGCCGAAAAGTCACAAACAGCGCCATCAAAACAGCCACCACAACTCCTGGCTCCAAGCCTTCCGGTCTTGGCAGTCTTTTAGGCGATGCTGCAGCCGGAGGGATCGGCGGCCATATGTACGCTTCTTCCGTCAGTAAGGGCGGCAATTTTGCCAACAATGTAATCGGCAGCGTAGCCACGGGCAGTATCAGCCAGATGGGTTCCATTTCCGGTGAAAAAGCCGCCGAAGCCCTGCACTCTTACATGGGATATGCGGCACTGGAATCCGGAGCTGAAAATATTCCAACCTTCCAAAATGTCGAAATCGGCGGCGGCCGCATCACCGGAACAGAAGTGACCGAGGAACATCCCGAAGGCATCTCCTTTGGTATGTACCACGCAGACCAATATGTTGCCCCGGAAGGCCAGTACACCACCGTTCATGCCGTGGATGGCACAGCATGGTATAAGCAGTACGCTGTGGATGCTGTTGACAAATCGCCCTATATGGCTCCTGACGGTTCTATCGCCTTCAACGAGTCCATTGTCAAAAAGCTGCCTCCAGCCCCGAGGAGAAAGGACAAGATATAAATGCCAGAAGATCAAAAAAGCAGTTTTTCCGAAGCTGTGGAGACCGGTGCCTCCGCAGCGCATACCATCCGCGGCGCAATCAAAACCGGAAAAGCTATTTCCTCCGCTGCCAAAGGCGCTGCCGCAGGCGGTCCTTACGGTGCAGTTGCAGGCGCAGTGTGGGCAGGCCGGAAGCATATCGGGAAAATCATTGTGGCAGTCATTGCCCTGCTTATGCTGCCGGTATTATTTGTTCTCATGCTCCCCGGTCTTATTTTCGGCGGACTGACCAATGCCTTTTCGCCATCTGACCCCGAAATTCCGATTTTGAATAGCGAAACAGCGATTATTGAGAACGCCAACGAGATCACCTTTACCCTCAACGGCATCTTGGGCGAGGCACTGGATGATGTACTTGCCCGGATCGAAGCTGACTTTGCGGCATCGGGAGCCGACCATATGGAGGTCAAAAATGCCTATTCCGGCGGTCCCATTTATAACGCCAACCTGTTTATCTCTCAGTATTGTGCGGCCAAAGACAAGGATTTTGAAAGCATTTCTCTGAATGACCTTGCCGCCACCCTGCGTGAAAACAAACAGCATCTATATTCCTACACCAGCAAGCAAGAGATTCGTGAGAGCACCGTGACTGATCCGGAGACTGGGGAAGAAACAACGGTGTCCGAAACATGGATGGTCTATACTGTCCGTTACAACGGTGAGTCCTATTTTTCTGATGTTGTATTCCAGCTTACCGATGACCAAAAGGAGCTTGCATCTGATTACGCCTCCAACCTGAGCCTGTTCTTGGGCGATGGTCTGCTGCAAAATCTGGAAGCGTGGACCGGAAACAGCATCACCGCTCTGGGCGATGTTACTTTCACCGACGGGATCACACCTGTTGTTTACTACAATCAGCTGGATGAACGCTATGCCGGTAAAGCATATGGTACGGACAATATTGGCGGTTATGGCTGCGGCCCTACCGCTATGGCAATCGTGGTGTCCTCTCTGACGGACGATATGGTTGACCCTGTGGAGATGGCCGAGTGGTCTTACAACAACGGCTACTGGTGTAAAAGCAGTGGTTCTTACCATGCGCTGATACCTGCCGCCGCTGGGGAATGGGGGCTTCCGGTTTCCGGCTGTACCACTGCGGAACCACAGCGCATCACAGACGCACTGGCTAATGGTAAACTGGTAGTAGCAATCATGTCTGAAGGCCACTTTACCTCTTCCGGTCACTTCATTGTCCTGCGTGGCGTAAAAGACGGCAAGATCATGGTGGCTGACCCTGCCAGTTACACACGGAGCGAACAGCTCTGGGATCTGTCCATTATCTTAAATGAGGCCAGCCGGCGCGCTGGAGCTGGCGGTCCGTTCTGGATTATCGGCTGATGTGCCCGCCCGGCTTCGGAAACGAGGTTAATCATGAATCATAAAATCGACCGAGATACCTACATAATACCACCGAATTTCATCGAGTCAGGCACCTTCTTCGGTGGTATGTTCAAAGCCCGCAATGTGATTGAAGCCGGCATCCTGGCATTTGCCATTGGTGTGCCGGTTTTTTCATTGCTTCCTCTTGGCCTGACTGCCCGTATCATCGCTTTGTGCCTGACCGCACTGCCAGCAGCATTGGTGGCGCTTATCGGAATTTCCGGTGAGAGCCTTTCCTCTTTTCTGCTGATTTTCATAAAGTACCTGCGAAACCGCCGCATTGTAGGCGGTAACAGCGCAGAAGATGCGGTTCCTGCGGCAGAGCATGGCGGCAAGCATATTAAAAAGAAGGCACACAAGCCCGATAAGGCTCCCAGGCGGTCACGGCGCTCCGGCAGAGAGGATTTCCCAGCGGAGTTTGATGAAGTTCGTAGCTACGAGATCCGCCAAAAACTCCGTCCTGTGAAAAAGCAGAAGCCTGCCAAGGAGAAGAAAGCCGCCAAGCAAAAAAAGAAGGTCTCCAAAGAGCGCAAAGTAAAACGCCCTATCCGCACTCAGGAGCCGAAGCCCGCCTGCCTTAACCCGGTAGCAGATTATCTGCCGATTTCCAAAATTGAAAACGGCATCATCTACACGAAGGACCACCGCTATGTCAAGGTCGTCGAGGTAGTACCCATCAATTTTATGCTGCGCAGCGCCCAGGAACAGCGGAACATCATCTATTCCTTTGTGTCCTACTTGAAAATCAGCCCCATCAAGCTGCAAATCAAGGTACTAACACGTCGGGCAGAGATCAACCGCCATCTGGATACCGTTCGGAAGGAGATGGAACAGGAGACCAATGAACAGTGTCTGCTCATGCAGGAAGACTACCTCCAGTTCGTTCAACAGATCGGTTCCCGTGAGGCAATTACCCGACGTTTCTTCCTGATTTTTGAATATGAGCCGTGGAGCAACACCAAGCGCTCTGATGAAGAAGGCGAGGCAATCAATGCCCTGCAAAGTGCAGTCCATACTGCTACCAACTACCTCCGTCAGTGCGGTAACGAGGTCATCGTTCCGGAAAACTGGGATGAGTTTACCGTAGATGTCCTCTATAACCTGCTCTGTAGAAATGAAAGTGCTGTAAAGCCGCTCTCCGTCCGGGCACAGGAGGTTGTGGCTGAGTACCTTGCCAAAGGGCGCGACAGTGAGATCGACCATATCCCTGCCACCGAATTCTGTGCGCCAAAAAGCATTGACTTCACGCATGGTCACCATATCTGCATTGACGGTCTGTATTATGCTTATTTGCTGGTGCCCTCTGATGGCTACAAAACGCAGGTTCCAGCCGGCTGGCTCAGTCTTATCGTCAATGCCGGTGATGGGATCGATATGGATATGTTCCTCTCCCGTCAGCCCAAAGAAACCATCATCCAGAAAGTCGGACAGCAGCTGCGTATCAACCGTTCCAAAATCAAGGACGCCAGCGACACCAACACCGACTTTGATGACATTGATGGCGCTATCCGAAGCGGGTACTTTCTCAAAGAGGGCCTTGCCAACAACGAGGACTTCTACTACTTGAATCTGCTGATTACCATTACTGCCTCCAACGAGGAAGACTTGGAATGGAAGGTCAGTGAAATGAAAAAGCTCCTGCTCTCACAGGACATGAACGCCTGCACCTGCCATTTTCGAGAGGAACAGGCGTTTTTATCTGCCCTGCCATTGGTGGCAATGGAAAAGAAACTGTATGAGCGGGGTAAGCGCAACCTGCTGACAGGCGGTGCGGCAAGCTGTTATCCCTTTACATCCTATGAGATGTGTGATGATAACGGTATCCTGCTGGGTGTCAACAAGTACAACAGTTCCCTTATTATCGTGGACATCTTCAATTCTGCGGTCTATAAGAACGCCAATATGTCGATCCTTGGCACGAGCGGAGCCGGCAAAACCTTTACCATGCAGTTGATGGCGCTGCGAATGAGGCGGAAAAATATCCCCATTTTCATTGTTGCGCCCCTAAAAGGCCATGAATTCCATCGCGCCTGCTCCAATGTGGGCGGCTCCTTTATCCAGATTTCACCGGCCAGTCCCCACTGCATCAATGTCATGGAGATTCGGCGGGTAGACCGCTCGGTGAATGAACTTCTGGACGGTCCAGGCATCCAGTTATCTGAACTTGCAGCAAAGATCCAGCAGCTCCACATATTTTTCAGTCTGCTGATCCCCGATATGTCTCACGAGGAACGACAGCTTTTGGACGAAGCCCTTGTTCGTACCTATAACACAAAAGGCATCACTCATGATAACGCCTCTTTGGAAGACCCTGCTCAGCCCGGCCAGTACCGTGAGATGCCGGTGCTTGGTGACCTGTACGAAATTTTGAAAACCTCCAAGGAAACGATGCGCATGGCCCACATCCTAAACCGTCTGGTAAACGGAAGCGCCAGCACCTTCAATAAGCAGACCAATGTTCGGCTCGACAACAAGTACACTGTTTTGGATATTTCCTCCCTCACCGGAGACCTGCTCACCGTAGGTATGTTTGTGGCGCTGGACTTTGTTTGGGACAGAGCCAAAGCCGACCGTACAGAAGAAAAAGCCATCTTCATTGATGAGTGTTGGCAGCTTCTATCCGGTGCCGGTGCTGCTGGTGTAAGATTGGCCGGCGATTTTCTTTTGGAAATTGCCAAAACCATACGCGGTTACGGCGGCGCCTCGATTTTTGCAAGCCAGGATCTTGCCGATTTCTTTGACCTTGACGGCGGCAGATTTGGTAAGGGCATCATCAACAACTCCAAGACCAAGATCATTCTGAATCTGGAGGACGACGAAGCCCAGCGGGTACAGGAAGCCCTGCACCTGTCCGATGCTGAAACAATGGAGATCACTCACTTTGAAAGAGGTCACGGTCTGATTTCTACCAATAACAACAATATTATGGTGGAGTTCAAAGCCAGCCCTCTGGAAAAGGATCTGATCACTACCGACCGCCGCGAGCTGCGTGAAATCGTAGAGCGAAAACGCCGTGAACAATCCACATCTGCCGAACAGCAGATATAACAATTTGAAAGGCGAGGTGATTCCCATGTGCAACTTTCCTGCCAGACGCCGCTATGCATCTGCTTTGCGTCTGTATTACGCCTAAAAGCCAGTTTTGCCAGCCAGATCATCTTTTTAGCTTACACTGACTGGCTTTCCTTCCTATTTAATGCGTCTTGAATACGCCTATATTACGCCATTGGAGGTGATACCCATGAAGACCAGGGCTGAAATCTATGGAAATGAAGCTGCGGCTCTGCTGCGGATCGTCACGATGTATCCCGGTCTCAATATGCAGCAGCTTCTTTGCTTTCACCCTGGCAAAGAAGAAATCATCAAGACCCTGCTCTCCCATCTGCAAAAGCAGGGCCGTATTTTTCAAACTGATACAGGCGGTTACTTTCCATCTGGTTGGGCAGCAAAATCGGACAGCTCCCTGATACGGGCTGCCTGGGTACTCTTGGATTTTATCGGGCAGGTGGAATACCATGCTCCCGGTGATTTTCCGGTCAAGCTTATCTTCTTTGCAAACGGTGAACTATACGAAATCGTCTACGCAGCTTCCGGCCAGGAGGCCCTGATCAACCATGCGCTTCGGGATGACCGCAGCGGTGGACACCGCATCATTTTGGTCGATAATCCGGAAGACATTCGCCGCATTGACTGCCCTGGCATTTCCGGTTTCTGCACCGTGGATGCAGCGGGCCAGGTGCATTACTTTAAAAAAACAGGAGGAACTTGATTGGAACGAAAAATCATCTCACACCGGATTGGAAGCATTCTTGATGATATATCCCGTTTGAGCAATGCTCTTTACGCGATGGATACCACGGATATTCAGCGCTATCCGGACAACTATGAAGTCTTATCCACTGATGCCGCCCTGCGGGCAGAGAAAATTGCCTGCAGGCTACGGCATTTGATATATTCCAGCACCACCATCCGCAAAGGCGATTACCTGACATCCGCCGGTATTGTACACGGAATTGAGGTTGTCTATGAGGACGGTGTACTGGAGGTCACCCTGCCTGGCCTGCTCCCAAAACGCAAGCAGAGGCAAAACACTGAGTTTCTGCTCGACCCGTTCTACTTCTCATTGGAGCAATACGCCAAAGAGCATCCCATGCCCCACTTCAGCGATTGTGTGGTGTGCTTTACGCAGGTTTATGACCAGTGCCTTCCCACCCGGCGTATCCGTGACTACGACAATCTGGAAGAAAAGCAGCTTCTGGATGTCCTCTCCACCTTCGTCATGGCTGACGATACCGGCCTGCTCTGCGATGCCTACAACACCGCTGCGCTGGGCGAAAAGGACTGTACCAGAATCAGTGTCATGGAAAAAAAGCGGTTTCCCGCCTGGCTTGCTGAGCATGAAAACACCCTAAAATCCATCTCGGATTTTTGAGCATTTTCAGCCATTGCTTGTCCGACCTGCCGCAACATCGTATTTCGCCCCGGATTTCGGGGCTTTTTTCTGTCGTTACACCACGGATTTTTACCGAAGTTCCTTGCAGTCTCGGTAAAAGCCACACACCACAAGGAGGTGATCACTTGGGAAATTCCCACAGCCAGACACGATGGCGTACAAGCTTCTCTCTCTGACTGCCATCTCCGGCGAGTTCCCCACAGACCAGCTTAACAGACTTCCCGGCAGTCCATATTATCTGGAGTCTGTTATCACTGCACTGAAAAAAGACGGGCTGCTGCGTACCTATTACCGGGATAAACTGCGCGGCTACCGTCTGGGGCCGCGAGCCAAAGCCACTCTACTGGATAGCCGACCGGACAGGTTTGCCAGCTACCTGACGGGAGATACCGACACCAACCGTTTGAAATGCGAAATTGACCGAAGACTCCGGCTACACCGCCTGGCAGAAACCTATATGACCATGGATAATGCGGGTGTATGTGTGTATCGGGATGAAAAACCGGCAATTTTTGCGCCGGAGGGTTACGCTGGCGGCAGGATTGTCTATCCTGCTTTTTTCAGTTCCAGAGAAGTGAAAGAAATGGGGATCGACACCACGAAGATCCGCAGTTCCCGCTCCACTGGAATACTCCTTGCGCCCTCCGGCATCTTCGTGACCTACAACAGCAGCAGCGCCCTGATGAAGTGGCGCTACAAATCGGAAATGCGGGTCAAGGCATTGATTTGGAGCGTAATCTGCCAACAGCGCCTGTCCCCACAGTTTCGCCATGAGGATGTTCATGGACTGATTCTGGGCAACAGCATGGATCTGGCTTACCAGATTTTGACCAGCACCGGAGGACGCAAACATGATTTCTTCATGCTGGATGGCAGCTATGAGCATTTTCTTTATCTTACCAACGACCATCAGGGGGAGGTGATACTTGCACTGTTGTGCGACCCTGGGAAAACTGCGGAGCTGGATCGCATTCTGCTCCAAGGTCTTACTGCGAGGCAGCCCGGACTGGCTATTGAGCATGACGGCATTTCACCGGATGGCTCACCAGTCCTATTTGGCTATTTCTGCGATCTGCCCCGTATCGCACGCTTTAACACCTCTCTCGAACTATCCGAGCGCCCGGGCACACTGATCTGCTTTGACTTCCAGGCAGAGGTACTTCGCAGCTACTGCGGTTCCCGGATGCGCTTCCAGACCATTGACTTCACAAAATTCGAGGGGAGGTTGTTCCCATAAACAAGAAAAAACTGATCGTGAGCCTGATTGCAGCGCCCTTTGCCATTCTTGCAATCCTATACGCAGGCGGCTTTCTGGCACAGCTTTTGGGTAACTATGCAACCTGGAAACAGGGCGGCGGTATTCCCGGCGATGGTACTTCACCGCTGGCCGCTTCGCCCGACTTCCTTCTCTGCCTTTCCTCTGTGCTCCGACCGCCTTATGGCGTGTATGGCATTTTGATCTGCATTGGCTTGTTAGCAGTGCTGCTCATCATGGTCATGCGCATGGGATATGGTGATGCCGGCGAGTATGATGAAGACCGTAATTTCTCCTACTCCGCCAAAGGCACTTATGGCACCTCCGGCTGGATGTCCCGCAAAGAAATGTCCGGCGTACTGGATCTGGTGCCCGATCTGCGCAAACACAAGGGTGTTGTACTGGGTATGCTGGATGGCAAAGCAGTCTGCATACCGGAAGATACCAGAATCAACAGTAATCTGGCAGTCTACGGTGCCAGTGGTTCCATGAAAACCCGTTCGTTTTGTATGAACCGTATCCTTCAGGCCACTGTCCGAGGCGAAAATGGCGCCGGAGAATCGTTGATCATCTGCGATCCCAAATCGGAATTGTACGAGAAGTCAAGCGAATTTCTCCGCAGCCGGGGCTATTGTGTCAAGGTATTCAACCTCGTTTCGCCTGAAAACTCAGATTCCTGGTGTTGCCTTGCCGAAGTTGAGGGACAGGAACTAATGGCCCAGCTTTTTGTAGATGTCATCATCAAGAACACCACGAACAACGGCAAGAGCGACCATTTCTGGGATGCCTGCGAGATGAATCTGCTCAAGGCCTTGGTACTGTATGTGGATCAAGGCTATGCGGAAGAAAACCGCAACATTGGCGAAGTCTACCGGTTGCTGACTCTCAATGGGGAATCCCAACTTGACACATTGTTCGAGGCGCTTCCTTCCACGCACCCTGCCAAAGCACCCTACAGCCTGTTCAAGCAGGCCAGCGACACAGTGCGAAGCGGCGTGATTATCGGTCTGGGCAGCCGCCTGCAGGTATTCCAGTCTGAGCTGATCAAAAAAATTACCGCTAAGAATGAGATCGATCTGGAACTTCCGGGTCAGCAGCCCTGTGCCTACTTCCTCGTTACCAGCGACCAGGACAGCACCTTTGATTTTCTGGCCTCGCTGTTTCTATCTTTCTGCTTCATCAAACTGGTGCGATATGCAGACCACAACTGCGAGGGCGGCAAACTGCCTGTGCCTGTCCATATCCTTGGGGAAGAACTGACAGCGTGCGGCACGATCCCAGACCTCTCCCGCCGGCTCAGCGTAATACGCTCCCGGAATATCTCCATGTCCTGTGTGTTCCAAAATCTCGCAGGATTGCAGAACAGATACCCGCAGAATTTGTGGCAGGAAATCATTGGAAACTGTGACGCGCAGTTGTTTTTAGGCTGTACAGACCAGCTTACTGCCGAATTTATTTCTGCCAGGACAGGGCTTGCCTCTGTAGCAGTATCCAGTAAATCCAAACAGCTGGGCACCTGGCGTATCTCCAACTATACACCGGAGTTTCGTGAGACCTCCGGTGTTGGAAAACGCCCTGTACTTACTCCTGATGAAGTCCTGCGGCTCCCGCTGGATCAGGCGCTCATCATCATCCGTGGCAAGAAGGTTCTGCAGGTAGACAAAATGGATTACTCCAAACACCCGGAAGCCAAGTACCTGCGTTCCTGCAAAGCATCTGCCCATGTGCCGGAATGGCGCCGCTTGGAAGAAGAAGCCGCCAAAACACCGCAGCCTGCGCCGAAACCGGCTCCTGCAGCAAAGAAACCGGCAAAGCGCAAAGCCACCAAACCGGCATCCCCCACAGATAAATCACCCAAAGAGGCTCCGGCTCCCAAATCTGCCGGTACGCCGGAAGGCATTATCACCACAGACAAGGATTCCATCCTGTCTTGAACAAAACTATCAAATTCATAGGAGGTTTTAATCTATGGCAACCAAGAAAAAAGAACTTCTGGAACAGGACGCTCCTGTTACCGAAACCGTTATGTCGGAAGGCGAAACTCTGCTGGCCGATACCGCTCAACCTGAATCCCTTCCTGCTGACGCTGGCGATGGTCTGGATTTGAACGAACTGCTGGGGCAGATGGATCAGCCCCTGGAGGACACCTCTGCCGAAGATATGGCTGAAGATCCCCTTCCTGAACTTACCGAGGAGGAAATGTTCGGGGATACGCCTGCTGAAACAGACGATCAAAGCGCTGCTCCCACTGATATGCCGGAAGACTCTGATGTGCAGCCGCCTGATGTTTACGAAGATAACGCCGACGCTGTGCAGGAACCCCCTGCATCTCCCAAGCGTACCAGCCGAAAGAAGAAAAAAGCAGTTGCTCCTGAAGAAACTGTCACAGAGGAAATCCATGCCGAGACCGCCGAGCCGGTGGATACAGCCGACACTATTCTTGATACGGAGGAACCTGCTGTGGAGCCTGATGTTCCTGCCGTGGAGGAAGCTGCCGCTCCTGCACCCACTCCTTCTCCTCCCCGGCGTCAGCCCCGCCCCCAGCGCAGCGAGGCCCCCGTCCTTACCATCCGCAGCCGGGATGATGTCGAGACTGCCGAAGACCGTGATGATGTAATCTGGCATGAAATCCATAATGCCTACCGCACCCGCAAGATCATCACCGGCAAGCTGGGCGGCATTGAACAGCTGGACAACCGCAAGACGGTGGCAGTTGTGGATTACAAGGGGTTCCGTGTCATTATCCCTATCAAGGAAATGATGATCAATCTGGGCCGCAGCCCTTCCGGTCAGGAATACGCCGACCTTATGCTGCGCCAAAATAAGATCCTTGGCAACATGCTCGGCGCTGACATTGACTTCATCGTGCGTGGTATCGACTCCAAAACCCGCAGCGTAGTTGCCAGCCGCAAGGAGGCCATGCTGCGCAAACGCCAGATTTTCTATCTGGATACGGATGCTGCCGGTATGTACCGTGTCTATGAGGGCCGCATCGTCCAGGCGCGTGTGATTGCAGTAGCTGAAAAGGTTGTGCGCGTGGAAGTTTTCGGCGTTGAAACCTCCATCCTTGCCCGTGACCTTGCCTGGGACTGGATCGGTGACGCCCATGAGCGTTTTTCCGTAGGCGATGAGGTGCTGGTCCGGATTCTCAGTGTGCGGCGCAACAGTCTGGAAGACTTGGGCATCAAGGCTGACATCAAGAGTATTTCCGAGAACACCGACAGAGACAACCTGCAGAAGTGCCGTATCCAGGGCAAGTATGCCGGCCGTGTCACAGATGTCCACAAGGGTGTTGTCTATGTGCGCCTCTCCAACGGTGTCAATGCGGTAGCCCACTCCTGCTATGACTACCGGATGCCCGGCAAAAAGGACGATGTATCTTTTGCCGTCACCCGTCTGGATATGGAGCGGGGTGTGGCCGTAGGTATTATCACCCGGATCATCCGCCAGAACCTGTAAGCAAAGTGCCTGGGAAGCAGCGGCGAACTGTTTCCCAGGCTTGCTTTTTATCATTACCGAAACTCCCGCCGCATATCCTCTCCACACGGCTGTTCTCTTAAATCCTCTATATAGATTTTTATTTTTCGTTTGCGTTGATTTTTCACAAAAATGCGGATATAATATATTATAGCAAGGATTTAGGAGGTTGTTTTATGCTGATTCAATTTAGTGTAGAGAACTTTCTCTCTATCAAAGATAATGTCGTGTTATCCCTGCTTGCCAGTAAGGATAACGAACATCCGGAGCACCTGATTGTGGACGGAAACAAAAAGCATTTAAAGTCTGCCGTGATTTACGGCGCCAATGCTTCCGGAAAGTCCAATGTCTTGAATGCGTTTTGGTTCATGGTAAATTATGTGCTGACTTCGCATAACCAGCAGCTCCACAAAACCATTGAGCGTTCGCCTTTCAAGTTTGACCGGGAAACACCCTCTCGCCCCAGCAGCTTTGAGGTCATCTTCACCACAAATGGCATCCGATATGCGTATGGCTTTTCTGTAACAGACAAGGCTGTTATTGAAGAATATCTGTATTACTATCCCAATGGCAGGCAGGCACTCATTTTTGAGCGAAAAGACACAAAAGATTTTCGCTTTACCGTTGATGTCGATGAACAAAACACTCTCAAGGATCGCACTTCGGCCAACAAGCTCTATCTGTCTGTCGCATCAAACTGGAGCTATTCCAAAGTGATTCCGGTTCTGGAATGGTTTGCTTCCTGCCAGATCATCACGAAAAATTCTGTTGCAGATGCCTACGGCCTTGAAGCAGAACAACTCAAAGATGATGACTACCGGCATGTGATCGCCTCTATGCTGCGTGTTGCAGATTTTGGCATACAGTCCCTTCAGATGCGTGATGCAGAACCCGCTCCTTCTCAGCGTAATGATATCTTTACCAATATTGAGGCCATTCACACGGTACAGGATACAGAGGGAAATACTTCTTCCTACGCGCTGAACATGGCAGAGGAATCTGATGGCACCAACAGTTATTTCAAACTGATCGGTGTTGTAAAAAAGGTGCTGGATGAAGGAACGCTTCTTGTCGCTGACGAGATGGACGCTCATCTGCATCCTCTTCTGACAAAGCACCTGGTCTCGCTTTTTAACAGCGTGGAGTTCAATCCAAATGGAGCCCAGTTGATTTTCACATCACACAACACCAATCTTCTTGACTTGGATGTACTGAGGAGAGATCAGATTTGGTTTACCGAAAAAGACGAGCAAACAGCGGCTACCGATCTGTTCTCCCTTTACGATTTTTCCATCCGCAAGGATGCCAAGGTAGAGAAGGGCTATCTGATTGGCCGTTATGGTGCGATCCCCTTTATCAAGGGAGGGCTGTAAAATGGCACGTGGAAAAATTGAAAAGCGTGGACAGCGACGCAGAAAAATAAAGCCTGTCATTCTGATTGTGACGGAGGGCTCTCAAACTGAGCCTAAGTATTTTGAACACTACCGCAACCGTCAGACAAACATTGATATTCGTGTGGTCGGCAGCCGCACCAGCGGAGGTGAAACTGATTACCTCAGCCTGATCCGGAAAGCCGTGGAATATCAGAACAAAAATCAGATTTCCGTATCAGAGGGAGACTCTGTATGGGTAGTTGCAGACGGCGATGTGAACTACAACAACCCTGACCCCATCACTGCAAAGGGCAATCTGCTCTCCAAGGCAAGGAAAATGGCAGATGCGAAGGGGATTCAGATTGCACTCTCTAATCCCTGCTTTGAATTTTGGTATCTGTTGCATTTCCAGTACACCACCAAATTTTTCAAAGACTACCCCGCAGTGAAAAACGCATTGACCACTTATCTCCCTGATTATGAGAAAGCTGGCGATGTATATACCCAGTTAGCAGAACATACAGCCATTGCGATTCAGAACGCCAAACGTGTAGAGCAATACCATCTTCAAAATGACAGCAGCAAACCGTTTGGAATTGCTGTCAATCCATTTACCGACATCTATAAGCTGGTGGAATCACTGCTGTAATGTCTCAAAGAAACATGGTTGGCACAAAATTGTCTCTACATTGGCACAGTCCTGCCCTTTCGCCGTAAATCCATATCTGTTATACTTGGTACAGTCAAAACTTTGCATAGCAGCCGCTCCGGTTTGGAGCGGCTGTTTTCAATTTCAGTAAAGGTGGTGGTTTCTATTCTCTTTCAAAAAGCCCGGAAGGTGCTGAACAACGAGCGGGGCGAGGCCAACTATTTCAGTACGGTGGTCTTCATCTTCATCGCTGTCCTGCTGCTGGCCTTCATTATTGACCTGTTCAGCATCATTTCCACCAAGCAGGAACTTGACCATGCTGCCGATCAGATGGTCAAACAGATTCAGCTTTCCGGCGGCGTCAACGGCGAGACCGATGAGCTGTTTGAATTTTTGAGTTCTCAGATCGAAGGAGCCGAAAATATTTCCTACTCCATTGACGCTACCTACACATCACCCAGGCCATCCGGTATGACAAATGCCATCCAGTTGGGCACCCCCTTCTTCATTACCATCGAGGGAGATGCCAAACTGGGCGGGTTCTGGAATTTTGACCTGGTAAACATCACAGTGGTTGCCCGTGGCAGCGGCGTCAGTGAGCACTACTGGAAGTGAGGTGACCTATGAAACGCATATTCCTGCGGTTGAAACAGCCACTGCGAAACGAACGGGGCGAGATCACCTTTTTCGCCTGCTTTTTTGTGGTAGGCATCGTAATGCTGATTTCCTTCCTGCTCCTGTACGCTTCCATCCGGATCACCTGCATCAACATCCGCAACGGCGCTAAAATGGAGTTAAATAACCTTAGCGGCACGATTTATGCAGATACCTACCGTTCCCAGCGTGAAACTAACTTTGAAGAGTACCTAAATACCCTTTACTCCAGCAGTGACTATACCGACATGCTGGAGGCTACAGTGGCAGGTGGCCTGGACTCCAAGATTCCGCTTTCAACGGAGGATTACAAGGTTTCCGACATCAGCCTGGAGTTCAATGTAGAGGATGGACGGGTTGAGTACATCTTTTACTGTGACGTGGAGTTCTATGTGCGGATGTTCGGCCATAGTTATCCGGCTATCACCCAACGGGTGGAGCTGACAGGCTATCACAACACAAAATTCTAACAATACTGTTGAAAGCCCGGCACATTCTACCGTATAGGCTTTATATAACAGCAAAAAAGGAGTGTATGTAAAATATGAAGAAGTTTTTCCAATCCAAAGGCTTTATTGTTTCCTCGCTGGCTCTCCTCTGCGTCACTATTCTGGGTGTCTGCTGGTTCGTAAGCCGCGACCGTACCGGAGATTTTAGACCGGATGAATCCCCACCCAGCAGCGTCACCGGCGATTGGTCAGATGGCGGCACACAGACAGATGGTGATAATGGAGCAGATGCTTATGCCCCCGGCCAGTCCACAGACGCCGAAGAAGAATATCCCAAAGTAACCTCCCAAACGGAGGATGAGGTTGTGATCGACTTCACCGATACTGAAAAGCCTGAAGAAACGCCTCCTCCGGTGCCGGAAGGTAAGACCGAAATCAAAGATCCTGGTCAGGAGCATACCGTCAATCCCGACCCGTCAGTTCCGGAGGTTACTGCCCCGCCCGCCGAGCAAGCGCCGCCCAGTAATGAGCCGGTTCCAGGCTCCAGCAACGGAAATGGAGCTGTATATGATCCGGTGTTTGGCTGGGTTGTTCCCGGCAATGTACAGCAGTCCACCGGTGACAGCGATGGGGATCTGAACAAACAGGTCGGCAATATGGGCTGATTTACTACAACTGAATATGGCACTACTTGGCCGTCACAGGATTGTGGCGGCCTTTCTATTTCAAAAGGAATGGAGCGTGATGTATTTGAAACGACTTCTCGCCTTCCTATGCTGCTTTACCCTTGTTTTCTGTCTATTCCCCTCCTCTGCCTTTGCAACGGGCGGAAATGGAAACATAGATGGCGGCGGTGGCAGCATGGGTCACGGCACAAGCAGCAACTTCTGGAACTCAGGCAACGATGGCGTCCGCATTACTGTTGTTGACGCATCCAGCGGAACTGCCGTATCTTCTCCGCTGGACTTTTCAAACCGGACACAGAAGACCAGTCTTCTCCATTTTGGGAAAGTCAACAAACTGCAATACCTGGGCGGCGCCGGCCTGTCCCTCCAGTCCGGCGTTGCCTATTCCTGCATTAGACCTACGCAATCTATGCCCACAATCGTCAGCAGCAAGGGGCAGAGCAACATCGAAGCCATCAAACGGTATTTCTGTTCTGAATATGCGTGCATGATGGTCGCTCAGGCAGCCGGAGTCGATTATGAGCGGATGATTGCCGGCGAGTACAAGCTGCTGATCGAGCCCATTGCCTATTTCACGCACAACGGCCAGTATTACTGTATGACAGCTACTGAAGCCGGTCTGTATGATCAGATGTCCGGCGGCAACCTGCGGAAAACCATGACCTCGCTTACCCATAAAAATCTGCCGCTGTCAATGTTCCTGGAATTCAGCGACCTTGGCATCTCCGCCTGGACAGGCAGCACCACTGGAAAGCAGAACAATTCCGACATCATCAGCACCCTTGGCGTTGGTATCGTCTGGTTTGATGAAGCTCCGCCGGAAGGAGAAATTGAGGCCCCTGATGTCGAATACCGAGTAGATACGGATGTGATCACCGCCGTCACACTGCGGACAGATCAGGATCTGACGCCGGATAATCCGGCATCGGTTACCTTCCATATTCTCGGCACCACCTACCGGGTCAATGATATAGTGATCCCAGCCGGTGACAGCCAGGTAGTCTGGGTCAAATGGCATACCCCCTCTACCCCACAGACCGTGACCATTACAGTATCTGTCAGCGGCGCCTATACCGCTCAGGATACCTTTGTCGCAAAAATCGTGGATCTGAATGAGCACATTCCACCTGACCCTGTGGCAACCGACACGAATCCCGGCTACTCTGTGCCGCCCCTGCCCAGTGAAACGCAGAAGCTCACTGCCAACTGGGGCGTCTGGAGCTGCTACTGGGTGCCTGTATGGGTATGGTGCGACCACGGTGAAGATGGCGGGCACTGGGTTGATGAAGGATATTGGGAATACGAATATACGGGCTACTCCGCTTCCATCAGCGGCGAGATGTCCCTAATGCCAGACGATATTGTACCCACAGCATCCGGCAAGACGATGAAAAGCGGGTACGGCGTTAAAACCGAAGTGCGGGCAACGCTGTCCACAGATGCCCCGACCAGCCACATTACTTATCCCCAAACTGCTTTTTCCGTATTTCCTGAGTTCCAGTATCAGACCTATCTGCGGCTTCTGCAGCGTTCCGGCGGCCAAAGTGCAAAATTCATCTTCAAGCCCAACGAATTTTCCACCTATGACCGGACAGTGCATTTCACACCGCTGTGGTTCCCCGATGCCACCGACTACACCATCTATACACAGGTGTGGGATACCTGGACTCCTGACGGCATGTTATCCATCAACCTAAATGACTATGTTTCGATCCAAGGGAGCCTTTATGATGACTGGTATACCAATCGAGAATAACCTCTGGACAGCTTACCTGCTTACCATATTTTTTGTGGTGGCCGGCTTTGCTGTCTACGATGTGCTTTACAGACGGGTGCCTGACCGGGCACTCGTCTTTTTTATCCCCTTAGCTTCCCTGGCGCCGGTCCTGCAAGGGTATTTTCTGTTAAATCATGGGCTCCCGCCGCTCTTCCTCTGGCCGGTCGCTACCCATGCCCTAGTAGGCGCCCTGCTCGGCTTTTGTATTCCATTGGCAGCTGCACTGGCAACAAACGGCACCGGTCTGGGCGGCGGGGATATCAAGTTCTGCGGGATATTAGGGCTGGTCTATGGCCCTTCCGGCATGGCGCTGGTCTTTCTGACTGCCGCTGTTATCGCAATGCCTGTGATCTTTCTTCTCAGGCGGCTTTATCGAACTGGGCAGCCCCTTGCTATCCCGTTCCTGCCATTTCTCGCCTGTGGCTGCTGTACAGCGACCCTGGCCCAACTATTTTTAAGATAGGAGACAACGCTTATGAAACTGAATAACCGATTCATCTTCGGTATCCTCTCTCTGCTGTTGGCGGCAGTTATCGCCTTTGTGGCACTTCCAACCATCGCCCGTCAGACCAATGGAAAAGAGGAAATCGTCCGTATCACCCAGCCGGTATTGAAAGGCGAGCAAATCTCGTCAGAAAATGCCGAGGTGGTTGAGGTAGGCGGCTATAACCTCCCCTCCAACATCGCCCATCAGCTCTCCGATGTAAATGGTCTTTACGCTACCGCCGACTTGGCTGTGGGTGACTATATCCTTACCAGCAAGATCAGCTCTGTACCGGTTTCGTCCGATGTGGCGCTCAACAGCATCCCTTCCGGTAAGGTTGCTATCTCGCTGACCGTTAAAACACTTGCTTCCGGCCTCTCTGACAAGCTTCAGCCCGGTGACATCATCCGTATTTACCACTTTCTTGATACGGCGGCCGAAGTACCGGAACTGCGTTTTGTCAAAGTATTGTCCGTCACAGACTCAGACGGCATCAATGTGGATAATGCCAAGGAGCCCACGGAGGATGAAGAAAAGCAGCAGTCAGCCACCATCACTGTGCTGGCAAGCCCTGAACAGGCGAAGATCATTACCGGTCTTGAAAATGACGGCGTAGCTCATGTGGCTCTTATCTCCCGCAACAATGACAAACTGGCAGATGAGCTGCTTGCCGAGCAGGATAAGACTCTGCAGGAAATCTACTTCCCCGAAACTTTGATTGAGGAAGAAGCTGCAGATGCGGAAAATTCTGACGCTGAAAGTGAACCCCAGGAAACGGAAACTGCAGAGTCTGCACAATCCACTAATGAAACTGCACCCTCGGCAGAATAATCAAATCAAGGAAGGAGGATCTTCGTTATGGGTAAAGTTATCACCGTCTGGGGAAGCCCCGGCAGCGGCAAATCCATGTTCTGCTGTATTCTGGCCAAAGCCTTGACCCGGGACAAGCGGAAAGCCATCATTATCAATGCCGATATGAATGTCCCTATGCTGCCGGTCTGGCTGCCGGAACAGATCATCCAGACCAATACCTCTATCGGCCAGGTTTTGAGCAGTGTGGAGATTGACACATCTCTGGTTGCCAGTCATGTGACAGTGCTGAAAAACTATCCCTTCATTGGGATGATGGGCTATGCGGCAGGAGAAAACCCGCTGAGCTACCCAGAGGTCAAATATACTATGGTACTGCAGCTCATTCATGCTGCCGCCAAACTGGTAGATTTCGTCATTCTGGACTGCAGCACCAGCATGACCAATGTGTTCACTCCCGCCGCTATTGAAGCCGGCGATGTGGTCATCCGTATCCTCACCCCGGACCTAAAGGGCATCAACTACCTGAAAGCCCATCAACCTCTGCTTGTGGACGAGCGCTTCCGGTTTTCTGAGCATATGACATTCGCCGGTCTGGCACGCCCCTTCCACGCCTTGGATGAAATGGGCTATATCATTGGCGGGTTTGACGGCCTGCTTCCCTACAGTAAGGAGATCGACCGCTGTGCTACCGAAGGCGGTATGTTCAAGGCTATCACCTACTGTAACCCCAAATACACTGCTTCACTGAACAAGGTACTGGAAATTCTGGAGCAAATGGAACTGGCCGAGCAGTCAGAGGATGATGCGGCGTATGAATGTGAGGAGGATGCCGATGAGTAATTTGAATGATATATTCTTCACACCGGCCGCCAATCAGGAGCTGACCTATGACCAGGTACTAGAGGATGTACAGCGGTATTTTGCCGAAAACCATGCCTCCACCATTGCCGAAGCTGGGGAAGGCAATGCAGAGCGTGCCACAAGTCTGCTCAAAGAACTGATGGAACACTACATTGTCAAGCGAAAGTATGCCCTTGACGGGCTCTCTACAAAAGAACTGTGTTCCAAGCTCTATGAAGACATGGCCGGCTACTCCTTTTTGAAGAAATGGATCTATAAGCCCGGTGTTGAGGAGGTCAACATCAACGCCTACAACGACATTGAAGTGATCGAATCCAGTGGGCGTAGCATCAAGATCCCTGATAAATTCAGTTCGCCCCAGCACGCCATCGATGTGATCCGCAGGATGCTCAACGCCTGCGGCATGGTCATTGATGACACCATGCCCAGCATTGTGGGATTTCTGGACAAGAACATCCGTATTTCGGTGGATAAAACTCCCATTGTGGATGCGGATGTAGGCGTCAATGCCTCCATCCGTATTGTCAACCAGCAGACCGTCAGTGAAGAAAAACTGCTGAACTCCGGCAGTGCCACTGCTGAAATGCTTCACTTTCTGACTGCCTGTATCCGATATGGGGTGTCCGTCTGCATTGCCGGCTCCACCGGCTCCGGCAAAACCACGATCATGGCCTGGCTGCTGTCCAATGTGCCCAATAACCGGCGCCTTATTACCATTGAAGAAGGCAGCCGCGAATTTGATCTGGTCAAGCGGGATGCGCAGGGCAATATCCTTAATTCCGTAGTACATCTGCTGACCCGCCCCAGCGAGAACCCTGCGTTGAACATCAATCAGGATTTTCTTCTGGAGCGGGTGCTGCGTAAGCATCCAGATGTCATCGGTGTAGGTGAAATGCGGTCAGCGGCAGAAAGCCTGTCCGCAGCCGAAAGTTCCCGTACCGGCCATACTGTATGTACCACTATCCACTCCAACTCCTGCAACAGTACTTACCGCAGGATGATGACCCTTGCCAAACGCAAGTACAACATGGATGACTCCATCCTCATGCAGATCATGGTAGAGGCGTATCCCATCATCGTCTTTACCAAGCAGCTGGAGGACCGTTCCCGTAAGATCATGGAAATCATCGAGGGCGAGGACTACCAGGACGGGCGGCTGATCGCCCATTCCCTATACAAATATGAAGTGGAAGACAATGTAACTGATGACCGTGGTGAAACCCGTGTGGTGGGGCACCATAAAAAAATCGGCTTGATCTCCGATTCCTTAAAGAAAAGGCTATTGGACAATGGCATTTCCAACAAGGAATTGGACGAATTCATGCAGCCGCCAAAGGAGGTGGGGTAATTGCAATGGATCTATCTTATCTGTTTTATCCTGATCAGTGCTGGGCTTTTGGCTCTGTTTGGTGTGAAGCCGGGTGATTTTATTGATGCCCTCTTCCGCTCCCAGCGAAAATCCGCCACCTTGTCGGATGAACTGAATGTTCTTCTGGGCACACCAGCCAAGGGCTTTTTTAATCAGGATTACGAACTGAAACAGATCTTGAAGGGCACCGGACGGGCGGACCGCTATGAGGCAATAAAACGACTGTCTCTGATCCTGTTCGCTGTGGGGGCTGTACTTGCCCTTTTGATTGGGAATGTGTACATGGTGCCCATTCTGGGTATCGGTTTTTCCCTTATACCAATCTGGTATCTGCGCAGCACTGCCGCCAGCTATAAAAAGCACCTGAATGAAGAACTGGAAACCGCTATTTCCATCATCACGACTTCCTACCTGCGCACCGAGGATCTGATCCGTTCTGTCAAGGAAAACCTGCCCTATATCAATGAGCCGGTAAAAGCCAACTTTGAAGCCTTCGTTTATGAAGCGGAACTGATCAATGCCAACATCACCAGCGCTATCAACAGCCTGAAGATGAAGATTCCCAACCGGGTCTTCCATGAATGGTGCGGCACCCTCATCCAGTGCCAGTCCGACCGCAGTATGAAGAATACCCTTCCTACCATCAACCAGAAATTCTCCGATGTGCGTGTGGTGCAGTCGGAACTGGAGGCAATGATGCAAGGGCCGCGGCGTGAAGCCATCACCATGATATTTCTGGTTATCGCCAATGTGCCGCTGCTCTATTTCTTGAATGAGGATTGGTTCCACACCCTTATCTTCACCACACCGGGCAAAATTGCACTGGCGATCTGTGCAGCCATCATCCTGTTTGCGCTGACCCAGATTATGAAACTGAGCAAGCCCATCGAATATGGAGGTGATAGCGTATGACTTTTCTGGCGCTCATCGCCATCATCTTCTTCGGTTTTGCTGTCTACAACCTGACCTGCGCCTTTGTGGACATCCCGACCAAGAAGACCTCACAAATGATGATGCTCTCCCGCAAACAGCAGGGCACCAAAAACGAAAAGCTGCTTGATGTCTATGTGACAAAAATCGCCGGTTGGATCGCCCCTTATTTGCGGCTGGACCGGCTCAAGCGCAATAAGGTACAACGCGCTCTGGACATTGCAGGTCTGCAGCTTACCCCAGAGGTCTATACGGCCAGAGCCTGGGTAACTGCAGGGGCAGTCGGCCTGTGTGCCATCCCCATGGCATTTCTTATTCCGCTGCTGGTGCCTATTTTGATTGGTCTTGCGGTGGCACTGTGGTTTTCAACCTACTATGCAGCCTTTGATTTTGTTAAAAAGCGCCGCAAGCTGATCGAGGGCGAGATTCCCCGATTTGCTTTGACCGTCGGCCAGAGCCTTGAAAATGACAGGGATGTACTTAAAATTCTGACTTCCTACCGCCGTGTAGCTGGGAAAGACTTCGGCGCCGAACTGGATCAGACCATTGCTGATATGAAGACCGGCAACTATGAAAATGCCCTCATTCGATTTGAAACCCGCATTGGCAGCCCCATGTTGTCCGATGTGATCCGTGGCCTGATTGGTGTCCTGCGCGGTGATGACCAGCGGATGTACTTCAAAATGATTACCTTCGATATGCGTCAGATCGAGCAGAACAATCTGAAAAAGGAAGCTGCCAAACGTCCCAAAAAGATCCAGCGTTACTCTATGATGATGCTGATTTGTATTATGATCATCTACCTGGTGGTGCTCTGTACCGAGGTTATGAGTTCGCTTGGGGCGTTCTTTGGCTAATCGGCATCCGCCACGGTACTTCCAGGCGTTTTCATACCTGCTCCTCATATGGAAGACAGATACACAGGGAGGTGAGCGTTTGTACCCAAGCGATTTTCCATAGCGGCAGGCACATCATTTCTTTTCATCTGAACTGAGCCGGACTGTTTCATCAGCCCGGCTTCATTTTTTACAGGAGAATGTCTATGCCCAAAAAGAAATTTTATCCGCCGAATGATACCGGCACCAAAAAACGCCGCTTTCGTTGCTTGCTGTTCCAGCGGCCTAAAGCATATCCGAACCGGCCCCGTTCCAACAAAAACAATCGGATCAAGCCTATCCGCCGCGCTTAACAGACGGTGGACTTGATATACCTATCCACTCAATCATCAAACATATAACAGGAGGTTACCCATGAGAAAATTCACGACCCGTATCTATACCAAAGCCAACTATCTGCTCAACCGCGGCCGTATGGCATTGTCCAATCAGCGCGGCGATTTTTACATTTCGGACGCCGTCAAGATCATTATCGCCGTAGTTTTGGGTGCGCTGCTCCTAGCGGCTCTGACCCTCATCTTCAACGATACGGTCATCCCCCGCATCACTGAGGAGATTGAAAGTCTGTTCTCCTAAGCACCAAATCAGGGGCCAGTTTGCAGAACTTCTGCAGCTGGCCCCCTTTTTTATTTGCAGATAACGAATAACGGAGGTGAAAGCATGAATCAAAAACCGTGTCAGTTCTATTCCTTTCTGCAGGCAGTCCGGGGTAACTGGCGTAACGCCCTGTTCATCCGCTGCAGTGGTTCACTTTGTCCAATGATCCGGCAGGCATCCTGTGAGGGGTTCCTGATGGCAGCAGACGCAAGCTGTCAGCCGATCTTTCTGTCCGTCCAGACAGTACGGAAGCTGAGTGGAGAAGCAGTGGCCCCCGAAGAATGCTCTGCAATTCTGGAGTGCCGCTCGTTCCGGACTGCTTATACCAAGTTTCTGGAATGGCATACCTCTTCGGACCATGTATGTCCGTTTTTACAGCTATGCCCAGACCGGGATACCTACTTCGGATGATTCTGCCTGTTAAGACGCAATGCCGCCGTCATCGGCGCGTAATGGAGGTGATTTTATTGAAACAAAAGCAAATCAAATGTCCTTATTGTCATGCTCACGCTTCTCTTCGGCCTGCAAGCCTTGTGTATGGATCTACTCCACAGACCAGAGGAAAATTCCTGTATGTCTGCGACAGATGGCCGGCCTGCAATGCCTATGTCAGTGCTCATGAGCGCACATTGCTCCCCATGGGGACACTGGCGAATGGCGATCTGCGCCACAAACGCATTCTGGCCCATCGTGCCCTAAAAAAACTGCAGCAGGACTGCCATATGGAAAAATGGGAGGTCTATATCTGGCTACAAGCCAAACTGGGGCTGGATGCACACCAGACCCACATCGGCCAGTTTTCCGAATATATGTGCGAGCAAGTCATTTCCCTCTGTCAGCAGGCTCCGGCGTACACATCCGGGCGTGCTGCCTGAACGGAGGTGAAGCCTGATGAAGCAAAACTTTAAGCTTACCAAAGACCAGCAGACACTGGTAGAAAAAAACCTATCCATCGTTCACTGGGTCATTGTCAACAACATCCATGTAAATCCCGGCATCTGTGGTCTGGAGTATGGAGATCTGTTTCAGGAAGGATGCCTGTGGCTCTGCAAGGCCGCTTTTACCTACCATGCCGGACAGGCGCAGTTTTCAACCTACGCCAAAAAGGTTGTGAAAAATGGACTCCTCTCCTACTGCCGAAAAATCTGTAGTCAGGGGCGGCACGTCAGTCGGCTGATCATCGGAGAACAGGGCGAGCTGGCCGCAGATGGAGAGCAGGTAGACCAGCCGGATGACCATTTTGACTCCCACCTTTCTCGTCTGGAGACCCTTGATCTGCTGGAAGCCAGCAAACAGAACTATCAAGGCGTTGCCAGACTTGGCATCGAAGCACTGGCGCTGAAGGTTCAGGGAATGCGCATTACAGACATCGCCGCCCTCTATCAAGTCCCTCCTTCCCATGTGGGCGCCTGGATCTCCCGCTCCCTGGAAAAACTTCGCAATGACCCTGACTTTTTAACCTGCCTGCTTTGATCTGTTGAAAATCAGCATCAGCAACAGTAAGGGATATGTATAAGAAGGAGGTATCGAAATATGGCAATCAAAACCCTATACACTGCGGTCGGCCGGTTTGAACGAAGGACAAACGGCTGCAACCGCAGTTGTCCAATCATCCTGTTAGGCGGTCAGGAGTACATGGCCGATATGCAGGAAATGGTGATTTGGAGCATGCTCAACTGGAGAATCCTGCGCTGGGATGACATCGCACAAGAATACGAAAAGCTAGCCACCGCATCCGGTTACTGTACCGAGCGTTCTTGGGAAGACTGTACAAACCGACTGCTTACCCGCGGTCTTCTGGTATCCGGCAGCGGTGAAACAGAATACGATGCTTTGTATGACCTGCTTGGTTCGCTCAGCATTATCCCAACCAGCGGACCGTTCTTCCTCCGGCTCGCCTCTTTTGTCAAGCTGACGCTGCTGGCACATGTTCCGGTATCCGCTGCGCGGAAACTGTTCCAGAAAGATAAACGCACCAAATACGAAGCTCTGGTCATGCGCCTTGCCGGACAAGCCCTGCTCTCCACTGCAGAGATCATCAAGTGCATAGATAAAAATATTTCCCGCCTCCCCAATGAATGTGCGCTTTTGGATTCCCTCTACGGAGATGAAACGACCACCAGTGACAACATTGCCAGCATGGTCAAAATCAGCCAGAGCAGCAAGCCAGTGACATTAGCCGTTGCCAATCTTTATCTGCGGCAGCAGATTATCTTTGAGAGGGTATGAGCATGATGAAACAATGGACTCTTTTTCCCACTGTATTGCAGCGAAAGTTTCTGCTCACTCTGCTGGCCGGAATCGCCAGTGCGGGAATCAGCGTCATCATCTGTGTGGCGACTAAAGATCATATCCTGCTGGCATTGGGGATTGTCGTACTCTGCGCCTGTCTTATATCCTGTCGAGGGATCTGGGCGACTGCAACACATAAGAACTACGAGGTAGTGGAAGGCATCTGCGCCGGTATCAGTACACCTATGCTCCGCCGCTACCGCAAAGTACATCTGATAGACAGCCATGGCATAGAGATCACACTGCTTCTCAGTAAATCGGCCCTGCTTAAAATAGGCGAGCCCTACCGATTTTACTTTCAGAAAGGGTCACGGCCTGTCGTTGGAAATGACTATCTGGACGCAGCACTTTCAACAAACAGCTTTTTGGGCTATGAAGCAATCAGCGAGCCGGAGGAGCATCCCGATCCGTCCTCTGAATCCTAAAAATGCGAGGTGGTTTTGAGCCACCTCGCTTTCTTAAAGGGCATTTTGCAAATCACAATGACCAACGCCTGATTTCCTTATATTTTGCAGAATACATTCCTTCTGTCCCTATTTATTGGGTAGATCAAGGAAAGGAGGGTTTCCTATGTATAAGCCCCACACCATCGAACAATATAAAGTCTATCGCTTTCTGGAAGAAAACTTTGCGCTGGAGCATTTCCTGCTCGCTCCTTTGTCACGCTTCGGACTGATGCTGGAGGACAAAACCGGTGAAAAAATCGCGTTTGCCTTTCTCAATGACTGTGTGCAGGAAATACCTGTACCGGCTCCAGCTGCTCCGAAAACAGTAATCGCTTTTCTAAAACAATTCCGCAGCCTTACGCCCCGCCCAGTCATCCATGACTTTGAAGCGCTGACCCGCTGGTGGCTGGACAATCCCAACCCGCTTACCTACCAGCAGGCGCTTGGTATGTCCGATATTCTTTACCGCCATTTTCTGTCTCATCCTCTGATCAATGAAGATGACGCCCTTCGGCTGGCACGCAAAGGACTCGTTACTGAATCGGAATATAACGACCTGCAGCTATGGTATTTCAACGGCCATACGATGTCCTGCTGGTTTGGTTCCCTGGGAGTGGATGGCACCGGCAGCCTATATGGTCTGATCTTTGACTACCAAACTGCATCTCCAACAAAAACGCAGTTCTATCTATTGGACGACTACTACCGTATTATGAACCATCTTACAGAGTAAGACCTTTTCAACTACTACATATCGTACTTGTCGCTGGCTATAAATCTATATATAGCGTTTTACATCTTGACAGGCACAAGATACAGTGCTATACTGAACTTGTAATTGATTTTTGTGCGTATCCCATTTGGGAATACAGGTCTTTTTGATCTGTACCGTAGGCCAAAAGCCTGCATTGCACACGCTGTTAAGTTTGTATGCAAGTGTCAGTGATTTTTTGCGCCCTTTTAGGGCCGAAAAACTGCTGGCACTTTTTTATATAGATAATAATGCCAATGGCAGAAAGGAGTGTTATGGCACAGATTTTTGTGTTCGGGCGCGTCATGAACGACCTTGTACCCAAAGAAAGCCAGTCCAAACAAAGCTATGTATGCTTTGATCTGATGGAACGCACCAAAAACTGGACGCAGTTCTATCAGGTATGGGCCTGGGATGCAGATGTCACCCGGCTCATGCAATTCAAGGTCAAAAAAGGCAGTGTGATCTGGCTTGCCGGCTCACAGCGGCTGGTAGATGTTCGCATGAAGGACGGTAAATTGGAAAAGAAGCTGAAGGTCAGTCTAAATGACTTTGGTTTCCTCCCCAAACAGCCCGCCGCAGCGAACAGACAGGAGAATGACCCGGACATTACTGCGGAACCCGCACCGCCTCTCACAGAGGTATTGGACGGCGACCGTGAATCCCTGCCGGAGTAGTTTACTTCGGCGCCCAAGAGGGACCGTATCAAGTTTTTCAGAATGAAACTGAAAGCTTGGTGCGGTCCCTCTTTTTTTGTTTTCCAACAAATTCAGAAAAAAGGATGGTATCAAACATGAATAATGACAAAGGACTTTTGAGCGGCAGCATCACGATCCTGATTGGTGCGGTCATCGCAATTATGGCTCTGGTACGTGGGCCCTGGCAGGTTTGGCTACTTCTGGGCGTTTTCACTCTCTGGGGACTGTGGGTAGTTTTGATCTTGCTTCTCCCCTATATGCAGCAGGCTAAACGGCATCGCCAGCGTCAGCAGCGCACCAGACGGCTCCATGCAGAAGGCATCCAAACAAGAAGTTTTGAGATCCCTGACCTGGGCAGCACCAGCTCCGATGAACTGCTGGTTCGCCACACCAACCATCGTATTCTGGCATATCTGCGCTCCGCTTATCCGCAAGCCACCTTCGAGTGGTGTGAAAAGCAGCCGGAGCAGCTAATCCGCAATGGCGGTACCGGCCGCATCCGTGTGTTTGGCATTGACGAGTTTGATCACGCTGATGTGACACTGGATCAGAACGCCAATATCAAATGCGATATGGTCAAGATCGTTCCGCTATCCAAGGTCGGCGGAGAAACAAACGAGGATGATGCAACACCTCCAAACAGGCAGCCTGTTGATCCCCGTATCTGGTATGAAACGCAGGGACGCTCTGTACTGGAAGCACTGATCTCCGACCTTAATTCCCGTGGACACAGCAAACTGACGCTTCGTGAATACGGTGATATCTGCATTGAGCAGGGCGAAGATGCTGTTTCTCAGGAGCATCTGAACAACTTTCCCCAGAAGGTCTACTGGCCCCGTCTGGCAGAGGTACTGGAAAGCAATGGTCTGGCGGCTGAAGTCACTGCCCAGGGTATTCAGGTATCCTGGTAATGCTTCTGCTGACAAGGAACACAGAGAAAGGAGTGAACTTGACGAATGAAATCAGGACTTACCATCGTGGAAATGGCACAGCAGATTGAACGCCAATCCAAACTCAAGCAAGACTATTTGCTTGATACCAGGCGACTTCAAGTAGAACCTTTTGGTTCTCAACTTTATCTCCACACCTTTGATGACCACGATGACCCACTGGTGGAGCCATTGGAGATCAACCAGATTGCCCATCGGCAGATCGGCACACATCTGAAGATTCCGGCTGCTTACTATGACCGTATGCTTTCCGATTATCCGGAACTGCTGGCAGAGAATGTGAATTCCTGGTTCCAGCGGGAACCGACCCAGCGTATGGTCCGCACCCTGGATGGCACTGTACGGGCGTTTTTGAGCAACCGCTATCGCCGCATTGACAATCTGGACATTGCAGAAATCGTCCTTCCTGTCATTCAGCAAATGGAGGACGCCTATTTTGAAAGCTGCCAGATCACGGACAGCCGTATGTACATCAAGGTAGTCAACAAGCGGCTTGAAGCCGAAGTTGTACCCGGTGACATCGTACAGTCCGGCGTTATCATCAGCAATAGTGAAGTTGGACTGGGTTCCGTCAACATCCAGCCTTTGGTCTATCGGCTGGTATGCAGTAACGGCATGGTCGTCAACGATGCCCAGACTCGCCGCACTCACATCGGCCGGGTCAATGAGGCAGATGAAAACTTCCAACTGTTCTCACAGGAGACGTTAGCCGCTGATGACCACGCATTTGCCATGAAGATCAAAGATACCGTGATGGCCGCCGTGGATGAAACGCGGTTTACACGGGTAGTTGGCATGATGCGTGAAGCCACAACCGTTCAGATGAATACCACTGATATTCCCGGCGTTGTCCGTCTGGCAAGCAAGGATTTCAATATCACCGAGGAAGAAAGCACCGGCGTTCTGCAGCGTCTGATTGAAGGCAAAGATCTGACCCTCTATGGGCTATCCAATGCCGTAACACGCTTTAGTCAGGATGTGGACAGCTATGACCGCGCCACTGCCCTGGAGGGGATCGGATACAATATCCTGTCCATGCCCCGACAGCAGTGGAACCGTATCAATCAGATGGCCGCCTGACCATCTGCAACCATCACAATTTTTAAGGAGGAACCACTATGTATAATCAGAACAGCGATTTGATGAAACAGGAAAAATTCATGCTCCCCACTATGATCGAAGGCGATTTCAGCGCCGAGGAACTGGCTGAGGACGCCGATGGTCTGCAGATGAGCTTTCAGCGTGTCAAGATTCCCGCCGGCGGCACACTCCAATTTGAGATGCCGTCCGATGATCCGGACAATCCCGACTATGAAAAGAATCTGGTAGGCGTCATTCTACATAACCACGCCACCTGCGCCTACTGGCCGGCTGGCAGCGAATATGACGACGATACCACGCCGCTTTGTTCTTCTGTGGATGGCAAGGTTGGCATCGGCACTCCCGGAGGCGCCTGTGCTGCCTGCGTGATGAACCGCTTTGGTTCTGCACCTGATGGCAGCAAAGGAAAAGCCTGTAAAAATATGCGTGTGCTCTACCTGCTTCGCAGTGGTGAGTACATGCCTCTGCAGGTAAATCTGCCTCCTACCAGCATCAAGCCCTTCAAGGAATTTCTGAACCGGGCCTTCATGCTCCGCCGCCGCGCCACTTACGGCAGTATCGTGCAGATTGGTCTCAAGCGTGAGAACAACGGCACCAATGACTACAGTGTTGCTACCTTCAAACTGCTGCAGGATTTCCAGGGCGAGGAGCTGGCTCAGATCCGGGCTTACGCCAACAGTTTTAAGGAGCAGATCAAACTCCTGCTCCAGCAGCGTGCCGAGATCACTGAGGAGCAGCGCGACACCGGCTGCGATTATGTAATCGAGCCTGGCGCCATGACCAACGAGCCGGCAGACGGTCACTATACTGTCAGCCAGATCAATGGTGACTGCGAGCAGCTGCCCGCATAAGTATTCTGATGTGGCCTGCGCCACATGACACATGAACAAAGGGATGCCTTCGGTTTAACACACCGGAGGTATCCCTCTTTTTTTATTTAAGGAGGAAAACACAATGTTATGTGAAGTACCATTAACCAAAGAACAACAGGCATTTGCCACTGATCATCACGGACTAGTCTACAAGTTCCTGAATGAAAACCATCTGCCGGAAGATGAATTTTATGATGTGGTTGTTTTCGCATACTTAAAGGCAGTAAAAGATTACTTCAACTCTCCATCTGCACAAAAATTCTCTTTTAGCACAATCGCCACACGACAAATGAAATTCCGGCTCTATGATTACTTCCGCACCCAGGAGCGCCGCAAGCGCAATATGGAGGTTCTCAGTATTCACGTCGGATTATATCCCGATGGTGCACCTTTAGAAGATACCATTCCTGCCCATGACCCAATCATGCAGCAGTTGGAAATGGATCTTCTGCTCCACGAGCTGGCCGGCAGAGTCTCCAAGCAGCAAATGGATATTGTTCATCTGAAACAGGGCGGCTATGGTCTCCGTGAGATTGCCCGCACCCAGAAGGTTCCCATGCGGCGCATTAAAGAGTTGCTGGCTGAAGTCCACGATGTACTGCTGGACATTTGCTATGGATGAACCCATTACAGATAAGAAATACCCTTACATCCACATTTTCAAAAAGATTGGAGGTCAAACCGAATGAAGAAAGAAAAGAAACAGATCGTTTTGAATGGCTCTCTGCTGCGTCCGCTGTCTGTTGGGCGTGGTGCGCTTCTGCACGCCGGAGGAAACATCTACCATACTTCGCGTGTGGTGACGATTCTGGAGGAGTCGGAGGATTGCGTCCGTTTTGAAACGCAGAACTCCCACTACCATCTGTCCATGTCCCCTTTTCCGCTGGCGGCTGTCAGTCCGCTCCCTGTGAGATTGGCCGCATGTGCGTGAAGGGACTGTAAATGGTTTGGAACAGCCGGCTCCCGCTGACTATTCCACAAGTTCTGGCCGTGGCGGATACCATTCCGTCACGGCTCTTTTTATGGAGGAACAAAATGAATGAAGAAATCATGAATGAGATCCAACCAGTCCGCCCCAAAGACCAGTTTCCCTTTTCCTGCCGTCAATGCGGGGCATGCTGCCGCAATATTGAAGGCTGTGTAATGGTGGAAAGTCTGGATGCCTACCGTCTGGCTCGCTATCTCCGAACAAAAGGTGAGCTCATCGAAGGAATAGAGGATTTCCTGTTCCGCTACTGCGATCCGGAACCTCTGACCGAAGAAGGCTTCCCTATCTATATGCTCAAGACAAAAGCCCCAAACGGCTCCTGTATCTTCCTTATGGATGGGCGCTGTTCCGTCTACCCTGCCCGTACCCGTACCTGCCGTATCTATCCTCTTACCGTAGGTCCAGGGGAGCGTGGCCGTGATTTTGAATACTGCCTGTGTCTGGACCGGCACCGGAGCCACTTTACCGGCAGCCGGGTATCCGTCAAGGACTGGTTGTATCAGAATTTTAAGAGGGAAGACAAAGAATATGTAAAGCGGGAATATGAGATTGCCACCGAACTGGGCAAACTGATGCGCGCCATTGACCCTGCCATGCGGCAAGGCATTGTATTCAAGGTACTCTACTACCGCTATTACAATTTTGATTTAGACCAGCCTTTTCAGCCTCAGTATGAGCAGAATAACCGACACCTGTTAGCAGACCTGCACCGGATTGCCGGGGAACAGTAAAAGGCAAATGGCTTTTAGAAAGGGGGCCTTATTTTATGAATTTACACGAAACAGCAATGGGGCAAAGATTTTTTAATGTTCAGCTCCCCGCACTGATTAACACACTCAAAGACATTGCGGCGGCGCTTTCCCGCCCTGCACCATCTGCTATATCCTTTCCGGCAGACCCACGCTTTCTCACTTCGCTCTATTACGGCGAATATGAAGCAGATGTGTTCAAGCCCGATAAACGCTTCACACCTTTTAACCAGACAGTACAACAGAAAGAAAAAGCTCTGCTTCCGCTGCTCTCCAGCGAGGCGTCCATCGCTTTTGAACAGTATCAGACTGCGGTACAATGCCGCAATTCTGCTGTATTGGAGCAGGCATACGCCTCTGGTTACCGTACCGCTGTGCAGATGTTTGCGGCAGGCTTAGGCCCACAGCCGCCAATACCGGAACATGAGGAGGATAGCAATGGATGAGAACAGACTGCTCGAACTGCCCCAGGAATCTTTTCGGCCAATGATCGCACAATCAGTCCAACTGGAACAGTTTTTGGGGGAAGAACTGATTTTTTGCTTTCGGGATCTTGATGGCGTCCATACCTTTACTACCTGCTATGGCGATATCTACAAAACAGTCAACGCACTGCGGGACTATGTCCGGCTTTTGGAATCGGTGTGCGATCAGTGGGAGCTGACTGGATTCCATCGTGCTACCTATGAGTACCATGCCGAAAAGCTTCGTAAAATTGCGGATAAGCTGCAAGCTGGTATCGGCTACGACTATGACAAAGCCGTGGAAAGATGCAAAAAGAAACGAGCCAAAAAGTCCCACAGCAGCGATGTCGGGGAAGATGCCCTTCTGCTGACGGTACGGGCTGCCAACAAGTCCGCTGACAATAAAAAGGAGGCTGAGCCTTATGAGGAAGATACCCCTTGGGAACCTGAACTCGAATAACCCTATAAAAACATCTGTTAAAAAGTATCATGCAAGCGTTGCCCGGCAATCTTCCAGAGAACGGAACCGATTGCTGGCCTGCAAGAGCTTTGCGTTTACCCACGCCAATGTGCATAAGCACTGCCGCCACTTCCGGCGCGGATAACCGCCCGGAAGCTACCCACGGAGGATGCCTATGGAACGAGATGAACTACGCACCACTTTAGTGAACCATCTGGAAACCCTGCGGCGCAATCTGCAGGTCGTATCCATGGAGGTGCTGAAAACCAAGTACAAAAAACCATTTGATGCCCTGCGGCAAGACATCTGTAAAGCCGCTACCGCCTATACCCGCTTTCTGGTATTTGACGGTATGCGGATCAAACACAAATACTTTGATGAGGCTGTACCCTATATCGATACAGCTGTGAAGCAAACCAAGCGGCTCAAACAGATTTCAGATGCTGCCTTTCAGCGTCAGGATATTGACGAGATCGAATCCATCGCCCTTGCCTTGCGCAAAGAGATAGAAGCAGCTCTGCAGCCCTTCTATATGAGACATATGTGCCTTTATGTGACGCCGGAATGCTTTGACGACCCGCCCAAGACGCCGGAAGTCTACAACGATGCAACCGCCTGCGTCTGGCGGGATGGTACATGGCAGCTTCTGGAGGATACCAGCGAAGGGTTCCTACTCTTTGTTCAATCCAAATCCAAGGAGGAAGCTGCCGCATGAAAAATACATCCCAGCAATATCTAAACAGCGAAGCACACGGTTATCTCATGGAGGCCAAAGCCTGCAAGCTTTTGCTCAAAGACTTGGAGCGCATCCGCGCCAAGCTCAAGCGGCACATCGAAAAGGAAGCCGCAGACCGCGAGGCAGAATTTGAAGCAGCTATGCAATACCATAGCGAAAGCGACATCCAGGAAGCCTACGGCTGGGAATTTATCAGCGAACAGCAATATGAACGCTATCTGGAATTGTTCCGTCAAGGCCGCAAGGCACTTGATGAACACAGCCCCACTGTTACAGAGCTGGCTCTCTCCATCCTGAACCGCATCTTTCAGGATATTGATAGGGACTGCAGCCAATGCGAGTTTGAAGCCCTGTCGCCAGAAGAACAGCTTGCCGAGTTGAAGTGTGCTGAAGAATCCAGGCAGGCATGGAAGCAGTATATCGCCAGTCTGAAAGAAATGGTCGGCTCTATGACTGGAAAGACCAATGACCACACTGCGTCAAAAAATGCAGCAACTATACACAAGGAGGATACAAAATGAAAATTCACGAAGATCGTTCTCATATGAATATTGATACCAGATGGTTTGAAAAAGGCTATGCCAAAGAAGACGTCCACTCCCTACGCCTGCAGTCTCTATGCACCGAAGCAGAGGCAGCAGCAAACAAACAGTTTTATGACAGCCACACCCGCGAAGAATGGGAGCAGTATATCCGTCAGGCAAGTTTGGAGAGCAGCGCAGCAATGAAACCCGTCATGGAAGCCATCGCACAGGACTTTGTCTGCTACCAGTATGACGAAAATATCCCTGTGTCCTATGGCAGCGACCGATGGGATCTGTACTTCTGGTGTAATCCCTTTAACGGCGCCGCAAACGCATCCGAACGGGATTTCTCGTATTTCACGCTGACCTTTAACGAGCGTCAGACGCTGGAGAAACGAAGAAAAGTCTGTCAACAGGTGCTGGAGCTCCTATGCTCACGCTTTCAGGAGCATCCCCATCTCCATGTAGCCGTACAGTATTCCATATGGTTTGACCATCCAAAGATCCACGATGCGGTGGAGCGCGCAAAGCCCCGTCTGCATGGCCTGCGCTGTATTCAGGACCAAAAAGAAGGAAAACTGCTCCTGCAGGACGGTGCCCTGCTCTTCAAACCAAAATACGCAAAGAAATATACCCGCACGCTGAGCCAGAGCCAGATTTTGTCCCTTAGTTGGGAACTGGGCGTAGAGGACGGAGAGCCTGATACCGATGCTGCACCTGTTACCTTGCCTTACAAGAAATTTGGTGCCACGCACCCCATCCAGCTGCAGGTGACTTCCTACCTGAATGGAAACCTTGCCATACAAATGGTGACATGGGAAAGCGGTGACCCGGAACCCTGGGCGACTCTCACCGTCAACCTGCCCGGCCAACGGCAAAAAGACCATGCCTTTATCGACACCAATGCCGATTCGGAATTTCCCACCTGGCTCATACGACATGGTCTGGCTATCCCAACCGGTCGCACCATGCAGAGTGGGTTCTGCACCTATCCTGAATATCGTTTTCGTGCCAACCGGCTGCAGGAGCTGGACCCGGAAGGGTATGCAGGCTACCTGAAAAACTTTGAAAGGCGGTGCAGCGCATGAAATATAAGGCAGTTTATGATGTACTGAATGAAAGGCGGCAGACTACCCCCGGTTTCTGTTACCATGACCGTAGCGGCTGGCGTGCTTACCCCCAGACCTACATGACCATGCAGTGCCCTTTATGGATTATTGCTGAAGATGCTGCCACGGGCAGGCGTCTGTGGATTACCCAGGAGGGCACCCGTTTTAGCATTTCCATTCGAAGGATGGATGAACAGGGGCGTAACTATGGCCCTACCTATCGCATTACTTGTGAAAACAGGACAAAGCTGGCTCAGGTTCTGCGCTATCAGTTCGAGTCAAAGACTTTGGCTGTGTAGCTGACGATGACCAGAGAGGAACTGCATTCCTCTCCCTGCTCCGGTTTCCTTGTCCGGAACACACACTAAGAAGCACCGGCAATCTGTATTTTTGCAGGCGTCCGGTGCTTCTTTGGAGGAAAACGCTTATGAATACTCTCGCATTTACGCTGGGCGAACACCGAGCCCAGCTGACTTTGAAAATCAGTACATATCCCAACGGCAATCTCGCCATCAAACTTTATGAAAAGGATCACAGCATCCTGATTTTTTGGGAAACCCTTACCACCAACTTAACCGGAATCCGCCCCGACCACTGCGCTTTCATCAATATAAAATCCGCAGACGGACTTTTTCCAGTCTGGCTGTCAGACAATCACCTTGCGGAACCTACCGGGCAAATTCTTGAATCGAATGGCTGTCTTTACCCTGAATACCTGTTTTATGGCAAAGAACTGGACGCCCTGGACCATGAGGGGCACACCCTCTACATCCGGCATCAGAAAGGCGAGCTGGGGCGCCGCTTTGAGCGGCTATATCTTGCCCTGCGCCGGCTGGCACGAGAAATCAATGGGTTCAGCTACACTGATTACAGCGGCTGGCGGCGTCCAGATGGGGTTTCCACCACCCTGCCCCTCTGGATCGAGGCGTCTGACCCTTCTCATGGCCGCAAATTCATCTTCACACAGAAAGGACCCGCACTCCAGACTACCATCCGCTATGCCGATGGTACGGAGAAGCAGCACATCTATCGGCGTAAAGAGGACATGGCAACCGAGCTGATGGCCATGTTTCAAGAGGAACTTCGTGTCTACCCTCCCTGGTCTGAAGACCGGAGGAAACGGTACGAATATTAAAGACAATAAAATAGGAGGACATCATCATGAAGATCCGTATCTATCCCAAATCCCTATTGGAAACTGTATGGCAGCAGGACAAACTGCTGTTTACCCCAGAGGCGGAGCAACCACCCCTGTGTCTCCGATGTGGTCAGCCGCTGGACCGCAGGCTGGTCATCAACGCCCTGAGCCGCTATGCAGATGTCCATATCTGCGAGGCGTGCGGTATAGATGAAGCCCTGCGTGATGCCAACCGTTGCCCACTCCCTCTAACAGAATGGGCAGCTGTCAAAAACGGTTTGAGCCAGCAGCAGACCGATTTTGAAGATCCGCTGCTGACTACTTCCTGCACCTTTGAAGATCTGTTTCAGCAAGGCTCCCGTCCTGCCAGCGAGATAGCCTATTCCCGTTCTGATTATGATGGATGGAAATGGTGGACCACCTGGCATCAGTGCCAAAAGGATACGCCTGTTCTGGAAGTTGCCCGTGAAATTGATGCTTTCCAGAATGCGCTGTTCCAACTGCCGGAGTTTCGGAATTTGGACACCTTGACACGGTTCTGCCGAGGGTACGCCCAGCCCACCAGCGAGCCCTCCGAATTCAATTTGTATTCGGAAACCGCCCACTTTTATATCTGGCTGCGACTGATTACTCGGCATCGAGATTATAATGCCTATGTGCATTACTATCTGAAAGGTTAAAAAGTTTGCAACGCACCGGATACAGTATGGCTCTGTATCTGGTGCGTTTTTCTATGTACTCCCAAGTATATACGCATAAAAATATTACCTTTGTAAACTCATTTTGACCTCTATGATATAAAAGCCACTACAAACTTGACAGTGTAAAGATAACGAAGTACAATATAGACAGTGTAAAGATTGGAGGATTTAGCATGGCACAGCAACGACAAACTTATCATCACAAAGACTTGCGAAATGCTTTGATTGAAACAGGTATTCAGCTTGTAAGTACAGAGGGAGTAAATGCTTTTTCTCTGAGGAAGGTAGCTGCGGCGTGTGGTGTCAGCCACGCTGCCCCTTATAGCCATTTTCAAAATAAAGAAGAATTGCTTGAAGCAATGCAACTATTTATCACAGATAGATTTTCTAAACAATTAGAAAGTACCGTTCAAAAGAATAATAATGTTGTAGAAATATTGAAAGATATGGGGATAGCCTATGTGTCTTTCTTTGTAGATAACCCTGCTTATTTTCAATTTTTATATTCGCAATCCAACATAAAAATTGACTTATCGTTATCGATACCAGACGATCAAAACTATAAACCCTATATCATCTATAAAAATATTGTAAGTAAACTACTAGAGCAGTCGCACTATCCAGAAGAAAAGCAAAATGATATTATCATAACCATTTGGGCTTTTATACATGGTGTTACCTCATTAGCCACCATGAATAATGTAAATTATGATAATGACTGGAGGGAGAAAGTCATTGATTTTATGGATGTTTTTCAGCTTCCTTTTATAGATAATACAGGAGAAAAAATATGATTGGGATTTATTTTAGTGGGACGGGAAATACAAAATATTGTTTAGAAAAGTTTGTTGCTCTATATGATAGGAACATTGAAATAACTCCTTTAGAGGATGAAGGTACAATAGAAAAAGTTGCACATCATAAAGACATCATTTTTGCCTATCCAATCTATTACAGCAACCTGCCTAAAATAGTACAGGATTTTATCTGTGGAAATTCTGATGTATGGAAGGGAAAACACATTTTTATTATTGCAACAATGGGACTGTTTAGCGGCGATGGTGCGGGTGTATCTGCAAGATTGTTTAAGCGATACGGAGCACACATATGGGGTGGACTTCATTTGAAAATGCCAGATTGCATTTGTGATGTAAAAGCCTTAAAGCGTACTCCAGATCAAAATAAGCAAATTGTCATACAAGCAGAAGAATGTATAAAATCAGCAGTGTACAATTTGAAAAATGGCACTCCAACTAAAAATGGTTTAGGCTTTTGGTGTCATATTGCAGGTCTGTTAGGACAGCGGCTTTGGTTTTACCGTAAAACACAAGCGTATTCAGACAAAATACAGATAAATTCCGACACTTGTATAAAGTGCGGCAAATGTGCATTGGTATGTCCTATGAATAATTTGTCATTATCCAAAGGTAAGATTGTAGCAAATGGACGGTGTACCTTATGTTATCGGTGCGTAAATCAGTGCAGCAAGAAAGCAATTACTATTTTAGGAAAAAAAGTAATATCCCAGAGTTCTATCTATGATTTTGGGGATTAGCACTTTACATTTTACGAGGAGGTGAGCAATATGGGAAAACTTCTGGTTCTATCACTTTCCGACTGCGAAGAACATATTTTTAATAGGGTCATGGCAGCAATCATAGACGAACCAGAGCTTGACCGTATTGCTCTCCCGCTCTCTGCTGCCTGTCTCTCCTTCCCCGATCTTGAAATTCGACTAAAGGAGCAGACAGTATCCTGCAGAGGTCAACTTGTTACTCTGACTCACCATGAATTTGCAGTTCTTGTATATCTGGCTCGTCACCCTGGCTGGGTATTCTCAGCCAGCCAGATTTACGAGGCTGTATGGGATAGAGACGGTGAACGCTGCGGCACCGCCGTTGCCAATGTCATCAGTCAGATTCGGCGCAAGTTGACGCCGGATACACCAAAGGGTGGCTATATCCGAACTGTACTGGGCAGTGGATATAAATTTGAATCCGTGATATAGGAAACGCCGGACATATGCCGATTGGCTCTGTCCGGCGCTTCGTTTTATATAAAACAAGGCTACAAGTATTACTTCCTTGCGTTGATTGAGCCAAGAAATTATAATTGAGTAATCATAGGAATCCACATAACTTATATTCCATGAAAAAGCAGCAGAAAATGGGGTGTTACCCCAAGTCAGATCAATTATTTGTATGCCGGTGGGCGTATCCCCGGTGCTGTGAAGATGGCTACTATTTGGCTGATTCCCAAGGATGCGGAGAAACCGGCAGACCATCGTTTCAAAAATACAAAAAAATAATCCTCTCGTGAGGTTTCTGTGACATTTGGATGCTACACTAAGAATGAAGGAGTGTGATATAATGCGAATTTTAGTAGTCGAGGATGACCGACTTTTGAATAATACCTTGTGCTATAACCTGGATGCTGCGGGCTATGCCGTGGACTCTGCATTGACAAAATCAGCAGCCAGCAACTTTCTGACCAAGCAGGACTATGACCTGATCGTGCTGGATGTAAACCTGCCGGATGGGAATGGCTTTGATTTCTGCCGGGAGGTAAAGGAGCGCCGGCCGGATACAGCGGTGATCTTCCTGACCGCAAATGATATGGAGAGCGATATGCTCAAAGGATATGAGCTGGGCGCAGAAGACTATGTGACCAAGCCATTTCCCATGAGTGTCTTTCAAAAAAAGCTGTCCGTGGTATTGGGGCGGGTGGCGAAACAGTCTGGAGGCGATTGCTATGAGGATGGCGCACTATCCATCAATTTCTCGGAGATGACTGCTTCCCTGTCCGGTAAGCCGCTGGTGTTCACTCCATTGGAATACCGGCTGTTGAAAATCATGACCAAAAACCCGCAGAATGTTTTGACCAGACAGGTGCTGCTTGAAAAGCTGTGGGATGCCGATGGGAACTTTGTGGATGAACACGCCCTGACTGCGGCCATCAGCCGGGTACGGAACAAAATTGAAACGGAGGGCCGCCAGTACATCAAGACGGTGTACGGTATGGGCTATATGTGGATTGGAGGGGCACCGAAATGAATATGCGAAAACTCTCCATCAACAAAGCCTGCATCCTTTTGGGAACGCTTCTGCTGCTGGCAGTTGGTGCAGTCTGCACCGCTGTTTATCTGCTGACCCAGAATATAACCGCTGTCCGGTGTGTGTTCCTGTTCAGTCTCTTTGTACTGCTCTGCGTTATCTTCTTTGTGGCCCTGATCCGCCGGAAGCTGGTCCGGTTCTCCGATGCCTTTTGTGGTCAGATGGATGATATGCTCTCCGGGGATATGCAGCCGAAGCAGACGGTCGAGGAAGAAAGCCTGTTCTATAAAATCAACTACCGGCTGGGGCGGCTGTACGAGGTCATGCAGGAAAATAAAAACAGCATCGCAAAGGAACGGGCTGACCTGCAAGAGCTGATCTCCGACATCTCCCATCAGGTCAAGACCCCGATTGCCAACTTGAAGATGATCAACAACACGCTGCTTGAAAACGAGGTTCCCCCGCAGAAGCAAAAGGAATTTCTGACAGCCCAGGCCAGCCAACTTGATAAGCTGGACTTCCTCATGCAAGCCATGATTAAAACCTCCCGCCTGGAAACGGGAGTCATTTCGCTGGAGCAAAAACAGCAGCCGGTTTATGATACCCTTGCCGCTGCCCTGGGCGGGATTTTGCTCAATGCCGAAAAGAAACAAATAGATGTGCAGGTGGAATGCCCGGAGCATTTGGATGCGCGCCATGATAGAAAATGGACAAGCGAAGCCCTGTTCAACATTCTGGATAATGCTGTGAAATACACCCCGGCAGGCGGGCAGATCCGTGTGTCGGTGGAAGGCTGGGAAATGTATGTGAAGATTGACATTGCTGATACCGGCATTGGCATCTCAGAACAGCACCAGGGGACGATTTTCAAACGGTTTTACCGGGAAGATGCGGTGCATGATGTGGACGGTATTGGGATTGGCCTGTATCTGGCCCGCGAGATCGTGACCTTGCAGGGCGGTTATATCAGGGTGGCGTCCGAGGTCGGGAAAGGCTCAACCTTTTCTGTTTTCCTGCTCCGAAAGTAGTGCCGACACGCCCCAAAAATTGAAATGTCACAGGCTTGTGACATTTGGGGCCGAATTTAGCGGAAATTTTTTGTGGCTCGTGACATTTCTGTGAGGTTTGGTCGTTACAATGAGTTTATCAAAAAGAAAGGATGGTGTTCTTTATGAGCATTTTGCAAGCGACTGAACTGAAAAAATATTATGGCACAGAGCCGAACATTACCAGAGCCTTGGATGGTGTGACCCTCTCCATAGAAAAGGGCGAATTTGTAGCCATCGTGGGAACCTCCGGCAGCGGTAAATCCACGCTGCTGAACATGATAGGCGGATTGGATGTGCCCACCTCCGGCCAGGTGGTCGTGGATGGCAAGGAGCTGTCCAAACTCAAAGACGAGGAACTGACCGTTTTCCGCAGAAGAAAGATCGGCTTTATCTTCCAGAACTACAATCTGGTGCCGGTGCTGAATGTCTACGAAAACATCGTGCTGCCTGTGGAGCTGGACGGAAACAAGGTAGACAAGAAGTTTATGAAAGAAGTCGTTCAGATGCTGGGGCTGGAGGATAAGCTGAACAATATGCCCAATAACCTTTCCGGCGGCCAGCAGCAGCGCGTAGCCATTGCCCGCGCTTTGGTGTCAAAGCCTGCAATCGTCCTGGCTGATGAACCGACTGGCAATCTGGACAGCAAGACCAGCGCCGATGTGCTGGGGCTTCTGAAAACCACAAGCCAGAAATTCCATCAGACCCTCGTGATGATTACCCATAACAGTGAGATCGCCCAGCTTGCCGACCGCATCATTCGGATCGAGGATGGTAAGATCGTGCAGTAAAGGGGGCAGGCCTATGAATGACATTCTATTTGGCAATAACAACAAGGCTGTCATCAAAAAGCTGGCGAACCGCAGCTTCCGCAGCAACAAAATGCGGAATGTGATTGCGGTCATTGCGATTGCCCTGACAACCTTTCTCTTTACAGCAGTCCTGACCATTGGTATGGGAGCCAAGGGAACGCTGGAATACAATATGGCAAAGATGATCGGCACTGGTGCGGATGCGCTGGTACAGGGCCTTTCCGAAGAACAATTCCAGCAGTTAAAAGAAAACTCCATGTTTGAAAAGGTAGGTTGTTGGGTTCCCATTGAGATCATGACCAACACCAACCGGATGGTTGCGGAAATTGATTACGCAGATCAGCCTCAGTTGGAGCTTCGGATGCAGACACCGCGCACAGGTTCTGCGCCCCAAAAAGCAAATGAGGTTTTGGTTTCTGCCAATATACTGAAGGATCTGAACATCGAAGAAAAAATTGGGGCAGAAATTCCTATCGAATTTAAGAATCGTCAAAGCGGACAGATGTATCATTTTGATATGATTGTATCCGGTATTTACGACACACCAAACGAAAAATCGGAATCAGTCATTGTTTCCAAAGCCTTCATGGAAGAAAATCCGGAGATGATGCGCGAAATTGCCCAAGGGCGTGAGGGCTGTGGCATTTATGATGCTGATGTGATTATGCGGGATAGCTCCATGGTAAAGGAGCGTATCTCGGAGTTTGTCCGCAGCATTGGCGGTAATCCAGACGATAGAAGTGCTGAGAATTATGTCCGTGTAGCCCCCAACACTTTCCTTTCCAACAACAGCGGCGGCTCTATCATGTGGCTGGTAGCAGGTGTATTTGGCGTCCTATTCATGTTCTGTGGGTATCTGCTGATCTACAATGTATTCGAGATTGCAGTTACCAACGATATTCGGCAGTATGGCCTGCTACGGACGGTGGGGACTACTTCCCAGCAGATCAAGCGTTTGGTCAACCGGCAGGCGCTGTACCTGTTCCTGATTGGAACACCATTTGGCCTGCTTTTTGGCATCCTGCTCGGACGCAGTATTCTGCCTGCGGCACTCCAGATGTTTGCTGCCGATTATAGTGGTAAAAACATTGAGGTCAGCACACTTCCATATTTGGGTATCATCGTAGGTGCGATCCTGTTCTCAGGACTTACAGTTTATATTAGTACCAGAAAGTCGGTGAAGAAAGCCTCCCGTGTGTCACCTATCGAGGCTATCCGCTATGTAGAACAGGATACGGTTTCCATAAAACGGAAAAAGACAAATACTGGAGCAGTTATTCCTCGCATGGCGAAGGCCAACCTCCAGCGCAATAAGCGCCGGACGGTCTTTATTGTGATTTCCCTGACTTTGAGCATCGTCCTCCTGAACTCGGTATTTATCTTCAGCGGCAGCTTTGATGAAGCTACTTATGTACAAAAACAGACCCGAAGTGACTTTGCGGTTTATAACCCAGACATTCAAGCCGCATGGGGAGATGAATTTGGGCATAGCTGTACTGTTTCAGAAAAATCGGTAGAGGAAATTGAACAGCAGCCAGGTGTAATGAACGAAGTCCGCCTATACCGTAATACTTTTGAGGATGATCATATTGCCTGTGATTGGGGTCCTTCTTTCTCGATTGACAATACAAATAAATATGCCTATGTACTTCCTGATTCATTAAATCTCGGCTGGACTGAGGATGGAGAGGATTATGCTGCGTTGACTGCGGATAACCTTCCTCTTGGGAATGTGTATGGCTTCTCTGAAAATCTCCTGAACAAGATGGACATCATTGAGGGTGAAAGCGATGTGTCTGTCCTGAAAGAAAAACTCTGGAATGGTAACAATGTAATTTTAGTAAGTCACTATGACGATAAGGGAAACTTAAGCGGTGGTGCGGATAATATCTATTATTTTGGCCTGTCGGTTGGAGACACCATTCAATTTTATGAAAATGGAGCTCCGACTGAGGAGTTTACAGTGATTGCAAAGGCTGCTGTTACGAGCAATGAAATGACTTTGACTGGCGGTGGCGATAATATTACGACAGATGTTGGTGGACCAAAGATCTATATGTCAGAAAATAAGTTCAAAGAGATTTATGAAACCCCTACCTTGTACGGTTTCCTCTTTGATGTAGAGGAACAGTATCAGCAGGATATGGAGAACTATCTGATGCGGGACACCGATGTTTCCTATAATTCTATTACAACGCTGAAAGCTGATGTTTTAGGCATTAAAAATGTTGTCCTGCTGGTTGGCGGAATGATAGGTGCTGTATTTGCTTTGGTGGGCCTGATCAACTTCATCAATCTGGTTATGACCAATATCGTTACCCGCCGTCATGAGTTTGCCACTATGCAGAGCATTGGTATGACGAACCGGCAGCTCCGAAAAATGATGATTTCGGAAAGTTTCTCCTATGTGCTTCTGGCAGGGATTATCGGCACATTAGTTGCGGCGACACTTGGCATGACATTGCTAAGAGCATTTGTAGAAAACGGTCCTACCAGTATGATGATGACATTCCAGATAACCTTGCTGCCTGCGCTGATTATGCTGGTTCTCTTTCTGGTACTGGCGTTTATCGTTCCGGTTGTTGCACTCCGACTCCTTAACAATCGGAGTGTCGTAGAGCGGCTTCGGGTAAATGAATAACAGGCGCAGCCATATCAAGTGAATACTTCCTGCGCCGTCGTATGTGGCTGTGGGACGCGGAAAACCGGGGGATTTTTCTCCCGGTTTTTCAAATGTCACGAACTTGTGACATTTGGGGCCGAATTTAGCGGAAATTTTTTGTGGCTCGTGACATTTCTGTGAGGTTTGTTCGTTACAATGGGTCTAAGTTAAAGAAAGGATGGTGTTCTCTATGAGCATTTTGCAAACGACTGAACTGAAAAAATACTACGGCACAAAGCCGAATATCACAAAGGCCCTGGATGGTGTGAACCTCTCTGTTGAGCAGGGGGAATTTGTAGCGATTGTTGGAACCTCCGGCAGCGGCAAATCCACGCTACTGAACATGATCGGCGGGCTGGATGTGCCTACCTCCGGCAAGGTTATTGTGGATGGGCGCGACCTCTCTACATTGAAAGATGAGCAGCTTACCATCTTCCGCAGAAGAAAGATCGGCTTCATCTTCCAGAACTACAATCTGGTGCCGGTGCTGAATGTCTTTGAAAATATTGTGCTGCCTGTTGAGTTGGACGGAAGCAAGGTAGACAAGAAGTTTATGAAAGAAGTGGTGCGGATGCTGGGGCTGGAGGATAAGCTGAACAATATGCCCAATAACCTCTCCGGCGGTCAGCAACAGCGTGTAGCCATCGCCCGCGCTCTGGTATCGAAGCCTGCTATCGTTCTGGCAGACGAGCCTACCGGAAATCTGGACAGTATGACCAGCAGCGATGTGCTGAGCCTTCTGAAAGTTACCAGCACAAAATTCCACCAGACCCTCGTGATGATTACCCATAACAGTGAGATTGCCCAGCTTGCTGACCGTATCATTCGGATCGAGGATGGTAAGATCGTGCGGTAAAGGGGGCGGGACTATGAATGACATTCTATTTGGCAATAACAACAAGGCTGTCATCAAAAAGCTGGCAAACCGCAGTTTTCACAGTAACAAAATGCGGAATGTAATTGTAGCTATCGCGATAGCCCTGACGACCTTTCTCTTTACGGCAGTCCTGACCATTGGCATGGGTGCCAGTGGAACGCTGGAATACAGCATGGCAAAACTGATGGGGTCATCTGCTGACGCTCTGGTGCAGGGACTTTCCGAGAAGCAGTTTCAGCAGTTAAAAGAAAATGCCATGTTTGAAAAGGTGGGCTGCTGGATACCAGTCGAAATTATGACCAACACAAACCGGCGTGTTGCAGAGGTCGATTATGCCGATCAGAACCAGTTGGAAATTCGGATGCTGACGCCGCGCACAGGCTCTGCACCCCAAAAAGCAAATGAGGTTTTGGTTTCTGCCAATATACTGAAGGATCTGAACATCGAAGAAAAAATCGGGGCGGAAATTCCTGTTGAATTGAAGGTTCGTCAAAGTGATCAGGTTTATCATTTTGATATGGTCGTATCCGGTATTTACGACACACCAAATGAAAAATCGGAATCGGTCATTGTTTCCAAAGCCTTTCTGGAAGAAAACGCAGAAATGATGAGCGATATTGCCCAGGGGCGTGTTGGCTGTGGTATTTATACAGCCGATGTAGTAATGCGGGATAATTACATGGTAAAGGAGCGCATCTCGGAGTTTGTTCGCAGCATTGGCGGTAATCCGGATGATGCCAGTGCTGACAACGCAGTCCGTGTTGCTCCTAATCCTATTGTTTCCAATGAAAGCGGCCTTATGATGTGGCTGGTAGCGGGTGTATTTGGCGTCCTGTTCATGTTCTGTGGGTATCTGCTGATTTACAATGTGTTTGAGATTGCTGTAACCAATGATATTCGACAGTACGGCTTGCTGAGGACTGTGGGAACAACTTCTAGGCAAATCAGGCGTTTGGTCAATCGGCAGGCACTGTACCTGTTTCTGATCGGCACGCCATTCGGTCTGCTTTTTGGCACATTGCTTGGCCGCAGTATTCTGCCCGCTGCACTCCAGATATTTGCGGTTGATTACAGCGGTGGAAACATTGAGGTCGGCACACTCCCATATTTGGGGATTATCGTGGGTGCAATTCTGTTCTCGGGACTTACGGTTTATATCAGTACCAGAAAGGCAGTAAAGAAAGCTTCCCGTGTGTCCCCTATCGAGGCTATCCGATATGTAGATCAGGACGCTGTTTCCATAAAGCGAAAAAAGACAGCTTCCGGGTCAGTTATTCCCCGCCTGGCGAAGGCAAATCTTCAGCGCAATAAGCGCCGGACAGTCTTTATTGTGATTTCCCTGACTTTGAGCATTGTCTTCTTGAACTCGGTGTTTATCTTCAGCAGCAGCTTTGACGAAGATGTCTATATCGAAAACCAGACCCGAAGTGATTTTAGAGTATATAGTCCAGTCATTCAAGCTGCATGGGGAGATAACTTTGGGCATGACAGTGCTGTTCCAGAGAAGGCAGTGGAGGAAATCAAGGAACAGCCCGGAGTCACAAACGAAGCCTATCTGTACCGGAACACTTTTGAAGATGACCATATCTCTTGTGACTGGGGAACTCCCTATGTGGTTGATAACACAAATAAGGAGCAGCGAATGCTGCCGGAACACCTCAATTTAGGTGTTTACCGAACAGAAAATGGTGGGCATACTGTTGGGTTGACTGCGGATAACCACCCCCTCGGAAATGTATTTGGCTTTTCGGAAAACTTCTTTGATCGGCTGGACATTATCGAAGGTGAAACTGATTTATCTGTCTTAAAAAACAAACTTTGGAATGGCAACAATGTAATTTTAATGGGCGAATATGACGATCATGGTAACTTTGCTGGGGCAGAGTCCGCTTTTTATTTTGGATTATCAGTTGGAGATACCATTCAATTTTATGAAAATGGAACTCCAACCAAGGAGTTTACCATTATCGCAAAAGCCGCAGCTACTGATGGAGATGTGACTGTGACTGGCGGCGGTTCAAATATCGCACAAATAATAGAAGGTCCAAGAATTTTTATGGCTGAAAACAAATTCAAGGAGATTTATGAAACTCCTACCTTGTACGGTTTTTTATTTGATGTAGAGGAACAGTACCAGCAGGAGATGGAAACCTATCTGGCGCAGGATACAGATGTTGCCTATACTTCTATCTTGACGATGAAAGCAACTGTTTCCGGTGTAAAAAATGTTGTCCTGCTGATTGGCGGAATGATTGGCGCGGTATTTGCCCTGGTTGGTCTAATCAACTTCATCAACCTGGTTATGACCAATATCATTACCCGACGTCATGAGTTTGCCACCATGCAGAGCATCGGTATGACGAACCGGCAGCTCCGAAAGATGATGATTTCTGAAAGTTTCTCCTATGTGCTGCTGGCCGGGATTGTTGGTACGCTGGCTGCTGCTGTGCTTGGCATAACATTGGTAAGATCTTTTGTAGAGATCAGCCCAAGCAGTATTATGATGACATTCCAGATGACCTTGCTCCCGGCGCTGATTATGCTGATTCTGTTTTTGGCATTGGCGTTTATCGTTCCCGTTGTCGCACTCCGGCTCTTTAACAATCGAAGTGTCGTAGAACGGCTTCGGGTAAATGAGTAAAGGCATAGGAGGTGACCAACATGAATGATATTTTATTTGGCAACAATAATTCCAAAGTGATAACCAAGTTATCCAAACGCTATTTCAAGAAGAATAAGGTCCGCAATCTGGCTGCACTGTTGGCAATCATTCTGACTGCTTTCCTGTTTACCTCTATCACTTCCTTGGCGTTCAATATGGCGTCCTCCATCCAGCTCTCTCTGCAAATGCAGAAAGGCAGCAAGGCGGATGGCACTTTAGGATATATGACGGAGGAACAGTATGAACAGCTTGTAAACAGCGATTTTGTGGAGCAGGCAGGTCACCGGCGCATCATTGGCTATGCAAGCAATACTTCCAGCCATTCCATTGAGATCAATTATGCGGACAGTGTGCAGCAGGAGCTGACCTTCTGCGTGCCTACCCATGGAGCAGCACCGGAGAAAGCGAATGAGATCGCCACTACGGATTTGGCGCTGAAGGCGCTGGGTGTAGAACCTGAGATCGGCGCAGAGGTTCCGTTAGAATTTGAACTGCGGGGGAAAACTTATCATTACGATATGGTGCTTTCCGGCTGGTGGGAAGCAAGCAATGACTCTGTGAGCGTTGCGACTGTTTCAGAGCAGTTTATAAAGGAAAACCCCGATGTGGTCCAGAACACTTATGCGGTAGACCATGAAATGTCCGGCGTTACTTTTTCCGATGTCGTGCTGAAAAATAAAGCAAATGTTCAGCAGCAGTTGAATGAGTTCGTTTGCTCCATTGGCGGCAATCCAGAGGATATGGGCGCAGACAATTTCATTCTCGCCTCTGAAAATCAAATGTCCCAGGGATTGACTTCATCAGAGTCCATCGTGTTTGCTGTTGTATTTATCCTGATGTTTGTCGTGTGCGGATACCTGCTGATCTACAATATTTTTGATATTTCCGTAATGCAGGATGTTCGGCAATACGGTCTGCTGCGGACGATTGGAACTTCCACACGGCAGATCAAGGGTATTGTGAACCGTCAGGCAGTCTGGCTCACGCTGATTGGGCTGCCTATTGGTCTGATTGCCGGTTTCTTTGCCGGCTGGGTGCTGCTTCCTATCGTGACAGAGATCATTAACCTTGAATACTCTATGGTGGGTACATCCGTATCGACCTCGCCTCTGATCTTTGTTATTGCCGCCCTCTTTACGATCCTGACCGTGTTTATCAGCACCCGGAAGCCTGCAAAAAAGGCGGCAAAGATTTCTCCTCTGGAGGCGATCCGCTACACCGAGCAGAACGCCTATAAAAAGAGAAGTGCCAAGCGTACCAATGGAGTAAAGCTGTCCCGCATGGCCTTTTCCAACCTGGGGCGCAACCGCAGGCGTTCAGCGTTCATCATTATTTCCCTGCTTCTGTGCATCGTCCTGTTTAACTCTATCATCATTGTGACGCAAAGCCTTGATGAAGAAAAGTGGGTAAACCGTGTTACCAGAACAGATTTTAATGTCTATAACTCCGCCGCATTTAATGTAATGGAAAGCGTTCAGCACCATGAAGATACGCTCTCACAGCAGGCGGTGGATCTGATTGCCGGACAGCCCGGAGTTGAGGATGAACGCTATCTTTACCGAAATACAAAAGACGATAGAAATGTGTTGGTTGACTATGGGTTTGAAGATTTAAGTGGCATAGAGCTATTCCATGAGGAAGAAGGCGTCGTAAATCAAAGCTATCAGGGATATAGCCTGTACACAAGTTCTGATACCGAAAGGCGCTATTTTGGTAATGTGATGGGAGCCTCCGAGAATTTCTGGGCGGATATGTGTATTTTTGAAGGCGAAAAAGATGCCGAAACCTTAACTCAGAAAATGGCTACCGGAGAATATGTCATTATTGGCTGTCCCATGGACAAACTGACAGAGGAACCAAGGAACACTCCGCTGACCGATCAGTTACAGGTTGGAGAGAGCATTTCCTTCTACAAGGATGGGGAACTGGTCAAAACCAGCACTATCCTTGCAAAAGCGATCCTCGTGGGAACGGAAACCGAAACGCCGACAGGCACCACCGCCCAGGCGCACATCGCCGCTGATGCTCCTTTTGTGTATCTGCCGGACACTGTATTTAAGGAAATCTATGACGCTCCCACGCTGCTGACTTATGGATTCAATGTGGATGAAGCCTTGCAGCCGCAGATGGAAGAATTTTTGAGCAGCTATGTGAGTGAAAATACTTCGGTTGCCTATACTTCCACCAAGCTGTTGAAAGAGCAGCTTGATTCGGTCCGCAGCATGATCCTGGTTATCGGCGGTCTGATTGGTTGCATCATGGCCTTTGCAGGACTGATTAACTTTACCAACATGATTATTACCAACATCATCACCCGCCGCCATGAGTTTGCTACCATGCAGAGCATCGGTATGACCGGCAAGCAGCTTCGCTGCCTGACGGTCTATGAGGGCATCTACTATGCCGTAGGTGCGGACATTATCGGCGGAGCAGTCGCAGCGATCCTGGCAGTCACAGTGCTAAAGAGCGCATTGAATGGCCCTTCCATGTGGTTCTTTACTCTGAACATTACATTGGTTCCTGTTCTGGTCATTGGTGTGCTCTATCTGCTGCTGGCTGCGGTTATTCCGCTGATCGTTCTCCACTTCTTTAACAAAGGAACTGTGGTGGAGCGGCTGAGGACTTCAGAATAAAATATCACAAAACAAGTGAGAAAGGATGTGAGCAAGATGGGGAAACTCGTGATTCTGTCCATTACTGACTGTGAAGAACATATAATCAATAAAATTATGGAGCTTATTGCGGATGAGCCGGAGTTTATCCACCTTGCACCATCTCCACCGCAGTCTGCACTTTCCTTCCCTGGTCTTGAAATTCGGCTAAAGGAACAAACTGTATATTGCAACAGTACCCTCATCACTTTGACTTACCATGAATTTGCAGTCCTTACATATCTGGCTCGTCATCCAGGTTGGGTATTTTCCGCTCATCAAATCTATGAAGCTATATGGCACAAAGATGGTGAGCACTGCGGCACTGCAGTTGCCAGTGTAATCGGCCAAATCCGTCGCAAGCTGACGCCGGACACACCGAAGGGCGGTTATATCCGCACTGTACTGGGCAGCGGATATAAGTTTAACAGTTCCCCCTTTTAAGGCAGCAAGAAAGGCTTCGAGACCGTAATAATCTCGAAGCCTTTCTTATTTCCATGAGACATGAACACTATAACTCAATCAACTATAATTCCTATAAGAATGCTGGTTTCAGATAATATTTAAAGAACTAATCCATTCTTGGATTGCTTCCACCAGTACATACTGCTGACGCAAGACGGCCATACCTGTTTCCGGAATACTGGGGGTGTTTTCTTTTTCCCGTATATTATCTTCCAAATAGGATTTTAAGACACTAACATTTTCCTGAATTTCTGCTATACACGACTTTTGTTTTTCGATCTGCAAGAAATCCAAATTTACAATAACAGCGTTGAAGTCAAGAAAAATGTTAATCGGCTTTGCAGAAATCTCAAACATGAGGCGTTCAAATTCTGCTTCTCCGGCTTCCGTTAGAGAGTAAATTGCTTTTTCTGGCATCTTTCCTTCCTTTACGATTTCGCCTCGGATTAGTCCTTTTTCTTCCAACTGAATTGCTTTTTTATAAATAGACGGGGTACTTATTTTTACCCATTTTGATATTTTTCTATATTCTACTAATTTTTGAATATCGTAGGCACTCATTGGCTCCTTTTTTAAAATTCCCAACACGATTAAATCTATGGTAGCCATGTGGATCACACCCTTTCGCTATGTTCTCTGCATGAAATATTACCGTCAAAGTCGCTATAAATTATAGTAGTAGACTTTATACTCTTTGTCAAGGCAAATCGCCTCTCTCCTCTTGACATCTACTATAAATTATAGTAGTATATTCATTCGGTAGTATACTATAATTTATACTACTCTATTTTATACCTTCAAAGAGTGAAAGGAGTATTAACAATGAGTGAACGTAACAACAAACTTGAGCTTTTGGGCAGTGCGCCTATCCCCAAAGCTCTGATGGCGCTTGGCGTGCCGATTATGATTGGAATGTTAATCAATGCCCTATATAATCTGGTGGATGCCTATTTTGTGAGCGGACTGGGAAAAAGTCAAATGGGAGCTATTTCCATCGTTTTCCCATTAGGACAAGTCGTAGTTGGATTGGGACTAATGTTTGGCAACGGTGCTGCATCCTACCTATCAAGACTTCTGGGACGAGGCGATAAGGATACTGCCAATAAGGTGGCAAGTACCGCTCTATATAGCAGTCTTCTGATTGGCGCTATTATCATCCTTTTCTCTACAATCTTCCTTAAACCAATTTTGACTATGTTAGGCGCGACAGAAACTATCATGCCGTATGCTCTGACATATTCAAGAATTTATATATTGTCCTGTGTTTTCAATGTGTTTAATGTGACCATGAACAATATTGTAAGCAGTGAAGGTGCAGCAAAAACAACTATGTGTGCGTTACTGTTGGGAGCCGTGTTGAATATTGGATTAGACCCTCTTTTTATTTACACTTTCAACATGGGGGTTGCCGGTGCAGCGATCGCCACTGCAATTTCTCAGCTAGTATCTACACTTGTTTATCTTACATACATTCTGCGAAAAAGAAGTGCATTTTCTTTCAGCTTAAAAGCATTTTCTCCAAATGGGCAAATGATGGTGGAAATCTTGAAAATCGGTGTACCTACTTTGGTATTCCAGTTGCTTACAAGTCTTTCTATTGCTCTGATTAACCGTGCAGCCAGCGATTATGGTGATTCGGTTATTGCAGGCATGGGGGCAGTCACTCGAATTACTTCTATGGGAACGCTTGTTGTCTTTGGATTTCTGAAAGGGTTTCAGCCTATTGCCGGATTCAGCTATGGGGCAAAGAAATTTGATCGTCTGCGCGAAGCAATCAAAACCTCAATTATTTGGTCTACAAGTTTCTGCTTAGTCGTGGGTTTGGTGATGGCCGTTTTCTCCACGCAGATTATCTCTCAATTTACCGAGGGAGATGTTCAAATGATTTTAGCCGGTCAAAAATCCCTGTTTGCGAACGGCCTTACATTCGTTTTTTTCGGTTTCTACACGGTATACTCCTCTCTATTTCTTGCTCTGGGCAAGGGAGCGGCAGGTTTCTTTTTAGGGGCATGCAGGCAAGGTATCTGCTTTGTTCCTGTCATTTTGCTGCTTCCTATGGTATGGGACATGAATGGAATTCTATATGCCCAGCCCATTGCAGATATAATTTCCGTAGTAATCACACTGTTTATGGCAATACATCTTCATAGGGAAATATCCATAACCGAAAGCCATACTATTTCTGAAAAAAAGCAATAACCTAATTTTACTATAACGAAAGCCCGTATTCGCTGACAAAAGGAAAAATCATCGAACACTAAATATAAGTATATAGGAGGGGGATATACACAATATGGGAAAACTCTTGATAGTGTCCATTTCTGACCACGAAGAACATATTTTTAATAGAGTCATGGCAGCCATCGCAGATGAACCAGATTTTGACCATATTGCCCCTCCACAGTCAAGTCTTTCCTTTTCCAATTTGGAAATCCTACTGAAAGAACATACTGTGTACTGTAGTGGCAAGCTTATTCCTATGACCCACCATGAATTTGCAGTCCTTACATATCTGGCTCGTCATCCTGGCTGGGTATTTTCTGCCAGCCAGATCTACGAGGCTGTGTGGAATTCGGATGGTGGACACTGCGGAACTGCAGTTGCCAGTGTAATTGGCCAGATTCGTCGCAAACTGACGCCAGACACACCGAAGGGCGGTTATATCCAGACTGTACTGGGCAGCGGATATAAATTTAACAGTTCTCCCTTTTAAGTCAGTAAGAAAGGCTCCGAGGCCATAATGATCTCGGAGCCTTTCTCATTGACTTAAATCTTAAATAATTTAATCGCCTTCAACAAAATAATGCTCAATTCCTGGTACAAATCCTCATCCAGTACACCATCAATAATGGCATACTTGAGTAGCAATGGTCGATACATCTGTAAAATCACTGTAATGGCATCCTCGTTTCCGGCTTTGGCATTGAGAAGCAGACATTCAAAATTCATCCCTTGTCACCTCCTACTACAATACTCTTTCTGATTTTCTGAATCGTCCTGTAGTAAAGCGCCGCTGCCCCTTTATAGGACAGTCCAAACTTTGCTCCCAAAGTCTCAAAATCTTCTTCCTCCAGCGTTCGGGCCAGAAATATCTGGCGTTCCCGTTCATTGAGTTTCTGCAACGCCTCCAGAAGCGCTCCATTCTCAATGACATCCATAAGCGGTAATCTGTCCAAGACCACTTCCTCTGAGCTGGGTTCAGACTCATAGACCACTTCCACAGCACTCTCTATACTGCTTCGTTTATAAAGCTGGATCAAATAATCTTTTCTGCGGCGCTTGACCGCCGACACCAAATATGCTGTAAATCTAAATTGCAGGTCATCTTCTGCCTGCCCATTGTTCCGTTGCCACATGGCTTTACCTCCAAAAGTCTCAAGAATTCCGATGGATTTCCTGAGCTTCTGGCGGTGACCTGCATCGGGCCAAAACTGCCTGATATAAAGAAAAACAGCCAGCTTTGTACCAATGGACAAAACCAGCTGTTTCTTGAATTTCTGCATCGAGCAGTTCAATAGATACCGTTCGGGCAGGTGGAGGTTTATCTTTATATGAAGAAAACTCTCTTGCCCTACCTCGACGATATACCCCTATTGAGAGCCGTTCATGAAAAGCCGTGTGTCCTGGAGTTATGAAAGCAATGAACTGCTCGATGTCGTGGAATCCTTTCTCCATAACACCGTTACTCCCTGTCCGCAGTTATGCGGACGGCACACAGGCGGCCTGCATCATCCCCTTTCTTTCGCGATATGGCAGCGCAACGCTGCCGCCCTGCTGATAATTGTTAAATTGTAAAATAATACTTTTTCAAATACTGTTCCAGAGCTATTCTATATGAAAACAGGAGGCGGCCTTTATCCCCATCATCAGGATAAAGACCGCCCTGTACTTCCGATTTTCATTGGGTATCGTACTGATCTCATACCCCCACCTCCGCTTGCTGAATTTTCATTGATTTTTGGGATCACTGCCATAATTACAGTGTAACTGACAGTTTTCGGAAACTTTTGGAGTAGCATTGGAATATCCTTCGAGGAAAGAGAAAATCATTCGACATTATATGACAAAACAAGCTCCAAAACGGTCACTGCATTTTTCCGCTTTGGAGCTATTCCTTTATTATTTCCATAAAGTTGCATCTTCTGTCGTTACCTGTGCCGTATCCGGATGGATATAAATGATTTGGAGTCCTTTCTTTTTGGCATAGTTAACAGTCTGCTGAGTTCCGGATCGCATATTGTTTACATTATCATAAACAGCCACCATACAGCCGGCCTGATCCACCATAAAGTAATTGCGTTTTTTATAATTCTCACTTGATGGCATTTCACCCAGGATTAAAACCTTCGCTGCATATTTACGAATAAACTTCATTCTCTTTCTGTGCCAGTCATCCCAATCTGCATCATATCCCTCAAAGGGGAGAGCCAGACACAATTCCACATCTTGATACGCCGTCTGTTCTTTCATGCGCAACAGGATCTCTGACGCCCACATATCAGCTCCCATTGCTCCCCCAGCCCAAAAGCATCGTACTCCCTGATTATAAAGCCGTATAAGCTGCTCCTGCAGACACTTTTTGATCCGCTGGCAGCGCTTGTCCTTTTCGTTATATTTGAACTTGAAACGAGTCGGCCTATGGCCTGTAATCACACACGAAAAACTGTTCATATGGTTCTCCTTTCCCGGCATCCATCTTCGTCTATTATACTTGCCATAGACGAGATAAATCAACCATGACCGCTTAATAATCCATGTCATAGCGGATAAAATGTAACTATGGCATGGAGGTGACGCATGGATAATCTACTAAAAGATATGGGTAAACGGATCTTCGACCGGAGGAAACAACTGAATATGACCCAGGAAACTCTGGCAGAGCTGGCTCATGTCACACCACAGACCATCTCCACCGCAGAACTGGGACAAAAGGCTATGCGACCTGAAACAATCCTCAAAGTCTGTGATGCACTCAACATCAGCACCGAATACTTGTTGCGAGGCATCATCACAGAAACAGATTCCTCCCTTCTTATGGAGAAGATTTCCACACTAACGCCCAAACAATACAGGCATTTTGAAGATATTTTAGACAGCTTTATCGCGGCCATACGGGAAGAGGCATAGGAGCATCACTGGCTCCCATGCCTCTTTTGATTATCCTCTGCTACGGAATGCAGACAAAGTGCCAGCAATCAGACTGCGCATTCTATCGTCCATTTCCGGATCATCGCCTACTTCCTGTGCAGTCGAAAGCATCATAGGCGCTGCAGGCTTCTCCACCAATCTGGCTGTGGAAATCTGCTCTTTTGCTTTTTCCTGTCCCATACCTTCCTGCCACAAAATCTCTTTGACAATAGCTACCACCGCTTCTTTGCTAATAACCGAAGCATTTAGCGGCTGCGGTTCCTGCCCAAAGTGCTCATTATAGTAGACCACTGCATTTGCCACATACTGCGCTTTTGTGCGGGGACTCTGCAATTCCAGTAATCCAATGGCAGCTTCGTGTATGGGATCGCCCTCATTGAATCGCAGCGTAAACCGTCCTCGTTCTTTTTTCTCGCCCATGCCATCACCTGCCTGCGGTTTCAATCCGGTACAGATACTCATAGCCATCTGCATTCGCATTGATTTTCGGTACGAAGAATGGTGCTCCCACCTTTCCTGCAGTTTCGATCTGCCGTTTTAATAGAATAGCACCTCCGCCTACAAAGACTACCTTGCAGTATTGCAAGTCTATCATACGCTCCCGCAGCGTGCTGAATAGGTCACTGATAAATTCCTGCGTCATCTGTTCTGTCAGCCGTATGGCTGCTTCCGGATATTTGGTCTTTTTCCCCATCAAGATGGCATCCACATCTCCTTCATCCAACAACAGGTCCAATTCCGAATTCACCTTGGAACGTACCTTATTGTACAGCAGGATCACACCATTTTCTAATGAATCGCAGGAGGTAAGGTCAATCTCTCCATTTTTCATCAGCAAATAGTCCGCAGTGAACCCACCAATATCCAGGATTACTGCTTTTGGTTCCTCCACAAGCGTGTGGAGCATGGTGGCCGCTGCTGCGTAAGCCTGGGGGAAACAAACCACATCCTCAATATAGATAGAATACGGCTTGCCCTGCACCTCAAACTCTATCACGCCACGCTGTCCAAAATATTGCGTGAACCGTTCCACCTGGGCGCCAAAGTGTGCCGGCGGCAGCCCTACTGCCAGTTGGATACGCTGAACCTCCGTGGAATATGCCCCCCTCGCTTCAACCTCACCAGCCAGAGCAAATAGGGTCAGGATAAAGAAGCGATCATCCTCCGTTTTATCTTTTCGATAAGGAATCCGCTCAGTAGACAGGGTATAGTAGGTGTTTTGATACTTCATTACATTCTGTCCAAAGGGTCGGGTGACGCTCTGCTTCAGCCCGGATACAAATGGCTCGCAGTGTACCGTTTTAATTTGTTTGTTGCCATGATCAACGCCAATTAGCATATGTAATGCCTCCTTTTTGCTTTATACATATCATTTACGCCTATATGACGCCTATTCTCAACAATCACACACTATTTTTAAGAAAAAGAAAAAGCAGGAGACCTAGAGGTTTCCCGCTTTTGGCTACTACACAGTATGCGCAGATAAAATATTCGATTGTTCTATTCTGCTATATCCTGCGGAACTTCAAATTTGTATCCGCTTCCCAAGACAGTACGGATATAGCCTGCTTTCGGCATATCCGGCGTCAGTTTTCTACGGATCTGACCAATGACGCTGGCAACCGCCGTTCCGCAGTTTTCACTATCCTCACCCCACACTTCTTCATAGATCTGCCCAGCAGAAAATACCCAGGATGGATGTTTTGCCAAGTATACCAATGTCGCAAATTCCCGACGAGTCATAGAAATCAACTCACCGTTTCGGTATGCTGTTCTTTCCTTCAGCCGAAGCTCCAGCCCCGGAAAAGCAAGAGTATTACAAGGGTTGGATGGTGCAATATGGTCAAATCCTGACTCGGCTGCAATGATCTCCATAATTCTGCTGAGTACATATTCTTCATGGTCTGTTACCGATAAAACAAAGATTTTTCCCATATGTTCCTCCCCCCTCAAAAAAATATATTCTAATTAACTACATCATCCTAACAAACAACCCTAGTAGCAGTTTTCTTCATTGAGCTAACTTAAAACCAGCAACTGAACCATCTTCAAAAAAGCTTGCGGTGAAAGTTAGCTTTCCTTTTTCATAATCCGCCACTTGAATGACTCTGACAAATTCACTTCCATCATCTGTCTTGTCCGCTACATACGATACATCACCATAGGACTCAAACTCACCATAAGTTTTGATTATTTCGCCACTTGCTTCAAAAGTTGTTGCGTCTACTTCCGGATTATCATAAATTTCAGAAACACCATCATAATCAAAGGCATTAAGCGTATCAATCATCGTCCGAGCTTTTTCTGTCAGAGCCTCAGTATCTGCCCACTCCGGAAGTTTATTGTTCCCACAGGCAGTAAGTAATGAAGTGACAATAAGGCAACAAGCTAAAAGGTTAATTATTTTTTTCATTAAACAGTACCCCCTTACTCTTTTTTAATGTAGACAAGAATAGTATTGCAGAAAAAAGGAAAAGTCCAATTTCAAATATAAATGGAGAAACACCGTAATCAAGCAATATAATAGGAAGATCGTATGCTGTATGAAGGATGATTGCCAGTATCAAATAGCGATATTTTTCCTTTCGATAACTGCAAAAAACTATATAGGAAAATGCTACTTGAGCCAGTAATGTGGAAATTCGTTCTACACCAGCCAGCGCAACATCTGCTCCCATATTGATCAATGTGTAAGGCGAGCAAACAAGCAATATAACATTATTAACTCCAACGGATAGAGCCTCAATACCTCCATGACCTAGACCAAAATATAATGGCGTATTCTGCTGTTCAGGATTTTTCACGAAAAAGCGAAATGCTATATATCGCCCTACTTCTTCCGCACATGCCGCTGTAACTGCTAAAACAGCAACATAGGCCACCCGATTTGTACTTATCAAGATCCTATATGAATCAATGTTTTGCAGTATTGCAAGAAGAGGTTGGCGAAAGAGTATTTGTGCAGCTAAGTATGTGCATATACCGACAATAAATATTTTTAGTTCCGTATTTAACTTTTTAGATTTAGCTAAGAGAACGATAAAGACGGTTATTGGAAAACCAACACAGACAGAGATATTGAATACTGCACTCAGCAAACCTATCATTTTTTCCTCCTTCCTCAGATATTCTCAAATTTCATTTGCACGCCAAATATGAGTAGGCAATAGGTGATAGAAATGCGATTATCATAGCAAAAACAATGATTATCGTGTATATGTCATCGCCTGCATATACCATGGATAAAATCACAAAGAAAAATCCACAAATTACCCAAATAACTCCAGCAAATCTATGTGTTTTATTCCAATTATCTGGATGAGATAGTGTCCACGGCAATTTGTACCCCACAACGCTGTTTATTCTATTTTTGGGAAGATAATTCCCCATAATGATAAAGATACCGCCAACAAGAGCCAAAACTATTTTAGAAATGTCCAGCGCATATCCAGCTGCTTTGAACAAAGAAATGGGAACTATAATTATCGAAGTCAACGGTACACACCATAGACAAACGCCTCTAACAATATGCGAAAGTTTTTCCGGTTTTTTTGAATACTCTCTCTCAACGCTAATCGAGACTATCAGATGAACCGCAAGTAAAAAAAGTGTAATTGCCCATATTCCAACTTCTTTTGATATAAATCCATTTGCCTCACCAATACTATTCCAATGAATGGGCATTTGTACCGGCAGTTCATCATATAGTAAAAATCCTGGAATTAAAGGCAATATGCAAAGAATAGATGAAAGCACAAGAACTTTCTTAATTTTCATTATCTTTACCTCCTGTAAATTGAGAAATCCAAATGAGAACATCTTCAAAAACTGATGCGTTTAGTTCATAGTAAATGAAATTTTTATATTTCGATTCGACTATAAGCCCCGCTTTCTTTAATTGACTTAAATGATGAGAAATAGTAGCTGCCGATAGTTCAAAATGTTTCCCAATATCTCCTGCTGAGAGCTGTCCATGTTTTAACAATTCTAAAATATCCCGGCGGACAGGATCGGAAAGAGCTTTCAAAGTATCGTGTAAGCTCACAAAAAACTCACCTCGTTTCTATTTAGATAATCATCTAAATTTATTATACTCAACATATACCCTTTGTCAACTCTATTTTGAATTATATCGAAATAGCTGAATTAAACATCATATGACATGGTTTGTGAACCTATTAGATAAATCTACTTACGCTTACATAAAGAGCCGCAGATCATCTCTGACCTGCGGCTCCGTTCCTATTAACCTGTTAAGTATGTATCCCGTATTTCGCCGTTTGGATGTTCTCTCCGCCATGCAGAATTACCCCGCCGCAGGTCTTTGCACCCGGTACCATATAGCCCTCAAAAAAGAAGCTGTAAGGCAGGTAATCATCCGTCAGGACGATGCGTTCGTAGTTATACCAGTTAAAGTGCTGATCCAGAAACTTTCCCAGCTTGTGCCGCAGAATAGGATTCTCCACTACGGCCTTGAGATTTTTCCGGCTGTGAAACTCCAGCTTTGGCCTGCTCTGTTCCGGAATGGATAGCAACCGCCACCGTGTTCCATCTGTGACTTCTTCCTCACCTGCCGCATATACGCGGAAGGGCTCATAAGGCAACCTGACCTGCTCAGTATAGCCGGAAACGCTGTTTCTGCCAGCATCCTTTAGCCATGTGAAGGAAAGCTCCAGCACTTTGGCGCCGCCTACAGCATCACATATCCGTAATTCTGCATAGGAATGAATATCTTTGGTGATCAAATGCTTTTTTTCCTCCAGCCGCTGCAATTCCTTTTTCAAAATAATAAAGCGCTGCGGCGAGCAATCTTTTCTGGAACGGGTTTTGACGGAAATGCTATCCTGATCCACATAAATTATTGCCATTGTCCTATTATTCATACTCCACCTCATTTCTGCTATTTACTTCTGCTTGATGCATGGCAGTCTGCATAACCAGGAAGGGACGCTCTACATACTCCTCTTTTGCTGAGGTATATGCCGCTCCGCCTAAAGAGTCCAGATACTGCCATCCGTTTTTGGATTTTGAGATATACACATAGAACGGTGCAAGTACATACTCATCCCGTTCATAGCAGCCCAGATACCGTCTTGCAAGTACAGCCACAACGCCCAGCTCTGCCGCTTTCTGTGTTGTCAGGGAAACTGCTAGTTTCATTACTTCCTCTTTTTCAACATCGTTGAGTCCGAAAGTATAGATGCTCTCCAGAAACAGCACAGCCTTCTCATCGGCGGCAGATTTTCCGACCTCCGTATTCTCCTGCGACAGATCAGCAAAAGAAAAATCGACGGCAGGCGGTTTTTGAAATGCACCCTTTGTCAAGCGGAGACAGGCACGAGCCACCACCGCTTCATCCTTTTTCACAAGGACAATCTTCTTATTAGAGTCGAAGGCAGCTAACAGGCACTCCCTCTGGCTTCCAGTACGGTAAGACAAGCAGGTACTATGAGGAAGTTCACCAAGCCGCAGCGTGTGGTAAAAATCATCCACCTCTTCTGCCCCAAATGCACCTCGCGCCAACGAAAGATTTTTCTTCCAGAGGCTCTCCTGCATCTCGCTGACAGGGTAGCGGATCTCACGCTGCAGGTCACCGGCAAAATATTTGAGTTTATAGAACTGGCCCATCAATTCAGCCTGTACGATCCGCCGCAGCGCTTCAACAGCCAGCTCCTGCCTGTCCAGTTCCCCATAGAGAGCGCGTACCATAGCCGCGCCGCCCTGCAGTAAAAATTCCGTGACAGTCTCCCGGTTCTGCTCCACAAAATCGTCCAAAAATGCCAGTTTTTCTTTTAGAACCAGCCAATCTGCATCAGTTGTCAGAATATCCTTGCGCACCTGCTTCCAATCCGTCCTTTCCAAAAGAGCCGTCATATTATTGAGGGCAAATACCGCATCCGACTCTGTAGTGAAATCCGGTATGAATGCCCGCAGCCGCTCGTAGTGCTGCAGCAGTCTCATGGCAGTACTCCTGGTCAATCCGCAGATATGTCCAAATGAGCCTCGATACCATTCGCTAAACGGCCTTTCCAACAGACATTTTCCAAGCTGCTCCAACTCTGCATCTCCTGTATACTGGCTGACCAGATCCCGTTTTATCAGCTGCCGCAGTGTCAGCAAACGCTGATCTATGGAAAGAGGTGTCAGCATAGTGTATAACCGGACATAAACCTCTTTCTGATGCCAAAGCTGATACATTTCCTCAAAGGTGTACTGCTGCCCTTCTTCCAGAAGCGTAAAGAAGCTGTCGCTGCGGTTCACAGAATCGCTGGCTTTCAAATTCTTCAGCGTCAGGGAATTGATGTTGCAGTGCTCACAAAAGCCCGGCTCAAACAATAGAGAGTATCGCCCCAAGGACAGGAACACTTCACTGTTCTGATCCACCAATTCCAAAAAATGCTTTTTTCTATGTTCCACCGCATAAATGAGAATTGAAAACTGGAATTGCCGGACAGCATTAAAATCCAGATGGAGCCTGCCGGCATACAGAGCATTCAGATAACTCAGTTGGTTGCATAAAATTTCTTCCCTCTGTTCCTTGCTCAAAGGATGTGGCTGGGAGATAAACCAGTTGAGGTCATATTGTCCGGCATGGTTGTCCAGCCAGAGGTCAAAAAAAGCAGACAAATCCTCTGCGTCATATTCAAATACAGCCAACAGCCGGCGGAATTTTCCCACATCGGTCATTTTCATCCACCGGAGATCTTTCAGGCGCTCTACTGACAGAAACAGCCGCACACCATACCGATAAAGCAAGATGCAGACTCTCTGGAGCGGACGATTCTGTTCCAACAGTTCCAGAGCTTTCCGTTCATTTTGATGCCAGCAAAACAGATACGAACCAAGAAACGGCTGCCGCATCATATCCCGCTGGTGCTCCGTCAGCATGGAAAGTCCCTTCCACTCCGCAATGGGAAAAGTCTGCAGGTTATCCAATATGACCTGCTCCTCTTCTTCATACATCACAAAGGGAAAATAGTATTTCAGGTATTCAAACCGCAGGGAAGGCAACAGTTCCAATTTCATGACTGCCAGCACCTGCTCTTGGGGATACGCTGTCAGTCTCTCTCCATACCCGTCTGCCGACTCTAAGACTGAAGCAATTTCTTCATCGCCAATCTCCTGCCTGCACAACGCACCATAGAGCGCTGCAAAGTCCGACACCCGAACCAGTTCTTCCTGTATCCGCTTTGTCTTTCGGATGTGCAGCCGTTCCTGTAATTGAAGTGTCTCCACCTGTCCGCATGCCTGCGCTATGGCATCCTCTGAAAAGCTGCCTGTAAGCGCCGGAAGCAATCCGTCATCTTTCATTCTGGTCAATAGGGTCAGATGTTTTAATGTATTTCTCATGCTGCTTCACCTCCGATCATTGTCAGTACCATATTCAAAATCTCATGCCTTGGCCGGGGTTCAGACTCTACCAGTTCACCACACAGCTCAAAAAAGGCGTGTGCATCTTTGGCATCCATTGTCTGCACACAACCGGCGGGCCATTCCACCAACTTATCAAATGTCATATCCAGTACCTCTTTCTTCTCATCCCTGTAATAATATCCCCCAATGAATTTAACCAGAGATTCGGCGCTGCCGTTATAAAGTTGCTGCAGCTTTTCCCGTTTCTGTATGGTCCGTTTTTCCTGCTCCAATCGTTTTTCCTGCTTCTTTCTCTCAGCTTCGACTCTGCGCTCATCCTCCAACTCTTCCTTGGAATAGAATGTTTCCTTCAGCCGGTTGATTTCATAGCCGTTATACTCGCTGTGGAGCAAAAACTGCCGCAACACCGCTGCCAGCGCTTTTTTATCATAAAGGCGTTGGATCTCCGGTGCTTTTAAGGCACTTAAAACGAAGTCCTCATATTTTTCCGGCTCAGTCTGGAAAAATGAACGCTCCACCCAGTCATAGAGCTGTCGATGCTGCTCTGCAGATAGGAATGGACGGCTGATGTATGTTTTATATTCCCTTCTGCTGTAATACCCCTCACTCCTGACAAAGCATTCGTGAAAGTAAAACCGCTTGCCAAATATCGTTTGAAGTTGGGAAAAAGTGTACTCAGCCAGTAGCCTCTCTACAAACCGGAAACACCTCCAACTTGAAATTCTCAGGGCATACTCCCGCAGCAGTTTCAGTTGTGGCGCATCTTCACCATCTTGCCGATGCTGCTTGAAAAACTCCCATAGATTGATTTCCTTCTTTTCCACCAGAAAGGCAAATGCCCGCCTACCGTTCGTATGCCAACTTCTGAAATATTCTCCATAGTCAGCTCCGGTCAGTTCCTGATATCTGGAAAGCCACTGTTTCAAATGGATCGTCTGCCTGGAATGCAGCATTTGCAAGGTAAACAACTCCATATAGTTATCCCGCTCCAGTTCCTTCGCCAGATCATCGTACTGAGGATCAAACACATCAAATCGGTACGGAAAATCCTTCTGTATCGTTTGATTCATCCATAGCAGTGTTTTCGGCGCTGTTGGATTCAAACCATATTGAACCGCTTCCCAGAGTCCCTGAAATCCTTCGTACTTGACCGTAAAGCTGTCATAGAACCGAAACAGCCAGCCAAGATACTCATAAAATTCTTCTGAAAGGTTTTGGGGATCATTCAGCAGCATCCGGCCACATGTCACCGCGATTTTCTCAGCGGGAATACTTCTGGAATTCAACCGATCCGGCAGCCTGTCCGCCCATACAGCGAGAGAATTTGCCAGTACGATCTCATCATGGCGGTACCCTACTTTGCGCAGAGCCAAAAACTCCCGGCTATCCGGCTTCATGTTCATATAGGGCAGTTTCATCAATGTGCGCAGCGCCAGGTCTGCCTTGCCCCGGTATTTCTTTACCTGTTCTCCATAGAAGCGGATAAACCACTCAAACACCCCAAAATCGACGGTTGGGAAAATGGTTCTGTTCTGCGTCAACAGTCGAAGCAACTGGTCGTGCATGGCCCGATAACCGTATTCGACATCATCAAACAACGACAGTACAAACAAGGCCTCCTCCGTTCTGACATATACCTTTGCCGCCAGTTCATCCAGCAGGCTATGCCGCTGGGTGGTATCCGTTTCCAGCAGATACAGAGCGCCCTGCAGGTACACATCTTCTCTTGCAGACCGCCGTACCTTTTGGAGAAATGTTCCCCGCTGATTGCCAACAAACATATTGTCAGACTGGATCGCACAGGTATTGCCCAGTGCCAGAGCCAGAGCGCGGAGCACCCGGACATCATCGCCCAGTTTTTCCTCAAACCGCTCCAGCACTTCGCCGGGATAACGCAGATTGTACGGTTCAAAGTAGCCGAATACATCCGATTCCGGCTGCCATATCTGCATCGTCCTCATTTGTCGATAAGTCCTTCCCGCCGTATCGTCCTGAGAAGTCTGGACGACCAATTCAGCAAATGCATGGTAAAGATCCAGATCAACAGTCCTCTGATATGCCCGGTAAACCGGTATCCTATCGATATGCATTAAAATTCCTCCTATTCGAAATCTTTCATAAAAGAATGGGGAGAGGCCCGCAATGCGTTCCTCTCCCCATTGATCACCTGACAGCACACCGATGGTATGCTATATTTTCTTACTCAGCACCGGCCATGCGGAAAAACTCCGCAGGCGACAGCACCGTAACGCCCAAATCTCTGGCCTTGGACAACTTGCTGCCGGCATTTTCTCCGCAGACCAGATAATCCGTCTTCTTGGACACCGAGCTGCCGGCATGGGCGCCCAGTGATTCGATCATGTGATTGATTCCGTCCCGGGTGTATGGTTCCACCTTGCCGGTGACTACGATAGTCTTTCCCACAAAGGGATTATCCTGCACCCTGTCTTCGCTGTGTTCTGCCACAGCAGGCTTTTGAATATTCATCATAGTCTGTAACTCCTCCCAAATACAGAAATTATCTTCCACGCAGAACCAGTCGTGGATATTGTTATGCAATGTCTCCCCAAAATCCGGAAGCTGCCGGAAATCATAGCCTCCATAGACCGCATCCCGAAACTCATCCAAATCATAGTGGAACACACGACCCAATACCTTGCTGGCAGTGTTGCCGATCATAGGGATGTCCATAGAAATCAGATACCGTTCAAAGGTGGTATTCCGGCTCTGCTGGATAGCGTCCCAAAGGCGCTGCCAGGACTTTTCACCAAACCCATCCACGCGGACGATTTCAGCCCGGTAGCGGTCCAGACGGTAAATGTCCAGATAACTATGGATAAATCCCTGACCAATGAATTTTTCCAGTGTAGCCTCCGACAGCCCTTCAATGTCCATCGCCTTCTGGCTGACAAAATGAACGAACTTCTTCAGTCGGCGTGTTTCACAGTCAGGATTATCGCAGTACAGCGTCTTGATGATGCGATCCTCGCCCTTTTCGCCCTTTCCGCTTGATTCATGGATGCGGGTAGGCTGTCCGCAGCAGGGGCAAACATGAGGAATCGTATCCGCCATAGAGAAACCGCCTCTGTCCAGATTTTCCTCCACATGGGGGATGATCATATTTCGCTTGCTTACCAGAATCCGGTTTCCAGCCATCAGTTCCAGATCCTCAATAAAGGACAGGTTGTGCAGACTGGCCCGGCTGACCTCGCAACCATCGATTTCCACCGGTGCAAACACAGCTACCGGAGCAATCTCTCCGGTTCTGCCCGGCGTCCATTCAATGTACTGCAGCAGGCTCTCATGCAGGTCATCTTCAAATTTATAGGCCAGACCGTCCTTATAGTGATGTCCGGTGCGGCCGCAGCTCTGGGCATAGGCGATGTCGTTAAACGAAACCACGATACCGTCAATGGGGATATCTTTGTCAGTGGCATATTGCCGCAGCTGATAAATACCGGCTTCCACATTTTCCAACGTCAGTTTCTGCTTTGTGACCAGATACTTGCAGGGCTGGAACCCCAGTGCACGCAGTTCCCGCAGCTTATCTGATTTCCGGGTCAGGTGCGGAAAGCCCTCCAGCACACCAAACGGCATGAAAACCAGCCGACGCTCCTGGCATGTCTTGGCATCCATCAGACGGATGGAACCAGCAGCCAGATTGCGGCCGTTTTTATAGGGCTTACCGTTGCTGTCCTGCAGGCCGGCCTTCAGTTCCTCAAAATCACTGGGTCTGATAAAGCCCTCGCCCGTCACAACCAGTCTCTCTTTGTAGGTGATGTGGGAAGGGATACCGCTGATGGCTCGGGTATTATGGGTAATGATCTCCCCTTCGTCACCATCGCCACGGGTAGCCGCCTCCAGAAGTTCTCCATTCTCATAGTTCAGCTTTACAGTCAGGCCATCCAGTTTGAGCATCAGCATGATCTGCTGCTCACCCATGAAATTCAGAAGATCCATACTGCTCTTCGTCTTATCCAAAGACAGCAGCGGGATCTCATGTCTGGTTTTCTCCAGCCTGCTCACCGCAGGATAGCCTACTGTCTGGGTTGGCGAATTTGCCATTTGGATTCCCGTTTCCTGTTCCAGTTCTTTCAACTCGTCAAAGAGTCTGTCATATACCTCATCTGACACACTGGGCGCGTTGCGGTTATAATACTCATCCCGATAACGGTTGAGCCGGTCATTCAATTCTCTCTGCTTTTCAAAAATATTCCGTTCCATTATGCTGCCTCCTTTTCAAGTACCCGGAAGGACATAACCAGTTCTTCTTCCGTATGCTTCTGTTCACTGTCGAAAACACTGCAAACACCGTCTGTAAACTGCCAGTGGGCGGCTCTGCCCCACCAAAGGATCGGGCCGCGGCCGCCGTTGCCTCTGTTGTCAGACGCATCTGGCTGATTCGCTACGGTACTGTAAAAGCCTTGCGTGTTTACCAGCGTAATGTTCCGTATCTGCCCGATACATTCCGGGCGGCAGTGATCCAATATCTCCAACTGCGTTCCTTCCCGAAGCGTCCTGCGCAGCTGGTTCAGGTTTTTAATCATGCACTTTTCTCCTTTCCCCGCCCCGCAGGGCAATCCTGCTGTGCGGTATGCAGCCCATTTCTGCCGGCTGCATACCTGCCAAAATTCAATTCATGGACAATACGCCGAATGGCATCATCATCGTCCCATGCTGCGTGAAGCGTATCCCGTTCCGGTCCGGCTCCCACATGGACCCATACCTTTTCGCTGCCGACCTGCAGCAGCACATTCTGACGCCTGGCGCAAACCACCGCCAGATTTCCAATTTGTTTCATGCTCTGCTCCTTCCTTGTTCATCAATAGCCGGACACCCAAAGGATGCCCGGCCATTCTCATTTGTCACGCTGCAGCAGCCAGCGCCGGAGACTGGATGCTATCCGTGTTCTCCATCAGATCTGCCATCAGCACATCCACCAAAAGTTTTCCTGCCAAATGGCCGGTATGGATGATGACCCGATCTTTCTTCAACTGGATAAACTCCTTCTCACGAAGAATCCGACTTTCCGCAGCCAGCGCCTTGTCGCTTTCTGTCAGCCTGGCAGTAATCACCCGCTGCCACTTCTGCAGGAACTCGGTCGCCTGCTCAATGTCCTTCTTCTGCCGGTCATATTCCGTCCGTTTCTGCCGCACTGTTCCATCCGGCTCCACTTCCAGCGTGTAATAGGCATGGAAAGGATCAGCCGTTTTTCGCAGAAACATCACAAAGCTTTCTCGCCGCTCAATCCGGTCCCAGTAGCGGTCACTGCTGCCTGCACAGTGATGGAGCGCACGCCCCTCGGTAATAATGTCCAGAATGCCGCTTGGCACCATTACCATGTAATCTGCATCGGCATACTCATATTTCGCTTTGATTTCCTGACAGATGGCATTAACATGGGGGAATTTCTCCTCCATCTCCTCGGCCTGCAGTTCAATATCCTTCTCCTGGCATTTGAGCACCAGATCATCGTGGCGCCGCCGCAGTTTTCTGGTGCGATATACGATCTCATCATATACATCCATGTGCAGTTTCTTTGCCATGGAAAGATAATCCTCCCAGGTACGCAGTACCTCATGGCTGTTTCGCCGGAAGGATGGCATCTGACGCCGTACATAGTTGTAGACCTGCACCATGCTCATGCGGTCAGCAATGAACTGGACATCCCTGGGGCTAATGTTCTGCTGACACATCCACAAAAGGACATTATCCGGGATTTCCCTGCCGGTGCCCTTTTCATATTGTAGCCACCGCAGCAGATCACAGCCTCCATTATGGAGCCGAAGTCGCTGAAACCTCCTGCTGTCAAGGCCCAGAGCTTTAATCAGACTCCCAGCACTATGGTTTTTGATTAGTTCACTGACTGTTCCGCAGGAACTGAAACATTCCTTGGTAAGCTTCGGCAGGTTCGCCTTGCTGATCTGTTCCATTTGCGGTATCCGTTCGAGCACAGCCAGATATTTTTCCGGGTCAACGCTTTTCTGTTTCCGAATCCAGTTGACCAGTCCTGTACAGCGAAGTTCCTGCTGTTCCAGAGTTGGCAGTGTTTTGCCATAGACCCGTCCATCATCCGAACCATACCAGCCGTAAGAACAGGGCCTTCCGGAAATCCAACGCATATTGCGTTGTTTATACAGCCCCCAATAGTAGGTTCTTGGTTTTCTTTCCCGGTCATAAATCGTGCGCCGGATTTCCTGGCAATAAAGCTTGGAATTTGGAAGGCTTTCTTTTCTGTATGTCCGGTCAGCCTGAAATTCACGAACTACAAAGCCGTCCTTGCATCGCTGAATCAGGTAGGCAAAATGTTTTTCTGTCTGCATATACCCCGCTCGTCCATAGGCTTTGAATACCACCGGATGTCGGCAGCAGCTACAGCGGCCTTGTTGATTGTGATGAGGATGCACCTTGATTGGCACTTCCTTTTCGCAGTAGGTACAGTAACCTGTTTTGGCACCGCCCTTTTTGTAGTGGTAATAAATGTAATTTTGCCGAATGGCAACCTTATCCACCCAGCGGCTCCAGTCCTTTGGAAGCTCCGGCACCTGTTCCATATCCTTATCCCATGGGTCAGTTTCCCGCCGGTGCCGCTGTTCGAGTTGTTCATCACGCACATCCCGCTGAAACTGAAGAATTGCATCTACTGCTTTTTTATCGCTGCCCAAATAAGTCTGTACGGCTGTCATATCTTCCTCACTGACCCAGCTGGTTTTGGCATACCAGTACAGCCGTTTCCAGTCCAGTCTGTCCAACTTGGACTCACACCACTTCTGCGTCAGGCTGTTATAGGTGATAAACTGCCGCTTTTCTTTATCCAGATACACTTCATAGGCCGGATTACTCCCATTCAGGCGAAGATGCTCCGGCAAAAAGAAAGCCACTTTCAATATCCCATCCTGCGTGATACATCTCAGGTAGGCATAATACTCACACACCTCCCGAACATATCCATAGGTGGTTTTTTCTTTTCTTGGCAGATCCGAAGCGGCAATCTGCTTCATTTCATCCGTCGCTGTCAGCTTTGGAAGCGCCATCAGGGCTCGTTTTTTCATCTCAATTCACCGTCCTTCTTGTCAAATCCACGCCATACCACACATCCGGCAGTAATGTGACACCATCAATTTGTCCTACAGCAACCTGTACGATACTTTCCGAATCCGGCGCTTCCTTCGCAAAAGCAAGGATGTCTCCCAGTCTGCCGGTGGCAACGGGGTCTTTCCCCCGTACCACCGCATAACCGCAGTTCGCCATTGCCCGGTTGGCTGCCACATGGGAACTCCACACCCTGCGCGGGTGATCTACCATGTAGGCCAAACCATGTAAAAACAGCTCCTCTTTGGTTAGCCGCTTAATCACAGTCAACTCCGTACAGGCGATTTTGGAGTCATGCTCATCTTCATCGATGTCGCCGCCGGCGTTGACAATATAATATTCCGAATGCTCCAGGCTGGAATAATAGCTAAGGCAGTCGAGCGGATTTTCCGCGCAGTGAAATCCATTTTCCCTGCAATTTGCTTTTTCAGTCGTATTGAGCCCCATCACAAACTGATAGCCACGGCATATCAGCCCGGGGCGAAAACCCTTATAAGCAATCATTCTGCATTTTTCCTCCTTTGCCGGCTCAGCCTGCCTTTGCCATCCCAAAATCCAGCAGCGACATCTGCCCATCCTGAGAAGGCTTTTTTTCCTCCTGCTTGGGTGCCGCCTTGGGTTCCGTCTTTTTCTTCTCTGCCGCCTTCTTAGGTTTGCTCTTTGCAGAGGACTTCCCAGCATACGGCTTGGGAACAAACTTCTCCTCATCCTCATGGTCTTCCTTGGCATCAGGGTCACGGAAATAATCTTCCGCCCACTGATAGCACATATCATCCGGCACATCGCAGCCATATGTCTGCTGTCCGGGACCAGGGCGGGTTCCGCTTGCTTTTAGTTCATCCTGCACATAATCCCATGCCTTTCGGTTGATGTACTGGAAACAGCGGATCATATTCTTTTTCGGATGCATCGTCAGACGGGCAAACGCCGTATCTTCCATACAGAGCATCTGGATATGCTCGGACACACATTCCTTCATATTTCGCCGTGTCAGTTTTTCCACATCGGTACTCACCCTCTGGGTAGAGGCCGCGATTACTTCTTCATCACTCATCGCTTCCAGACGGGCGATTTGCTCCTGCTCCGCGGCTTTCTTCGCCTGCTGTTTGGCGTCAAATTCCGCTTTGCGCTGGGCTTCAGCCGCCTCATGCTCCGCACGCTTTTTTTCTTCATCTTCTGCGGCGGGCGGTTGTGCCGAATTCCCCTCCTCAGCAGACTTCTCTTCCCCAGCAGGCGCTACTTCATCCGCAGGTTCCTCCTCTGCATCAGCCAAAGCAGTCTCACCGGCACAAACCGAAGCCGCCGATACTGGGACAGTGTCTGTACCTACAGGCGGCACAGGCAAAGATTCCATCTCCTCCAGCTCAAAGGCTTCATCATCCTCAAAGGCTGCAGACGAATCGAACATACTGTTTTGCTGCTCCATTGCTATTTCTGAAAAAACACCCATTGTAAAATCTCCTTTCGCAAAAAATGGCATAGAGCAGGCCGTTATGACCCTTTCCATGCCATTGTGTGTTGCTCACAGCACATATAAAAGTGTGCTGAAGCTGTCAAAACAGTAGCAGACCACGCCAGTATACTGCCTTGACCATTCCTTGATTTTGTCCTGCACCTCCTGCGCAGTCTTTTGATTGCTCATATTCCAGGGTGGAGGTACCGTTACGGTAAAGTAGCCATTCTCCAGACAACTTCTGACATCTGCCGGAAGATTGGAGCACTGCTCATACAGTGCTGTAATCTGGCTTTTCTTCTTTTCTGCAATACGCATCTGACCCCTATCCCTTCATTCCTGTTTTTGAGCAGGCTCCGGAAGTCTTTTACACAAGAATGGGGAGAAGCGTACCGGTGCAAAATCCCGGCAGTCATTCACATAGAAGTATGTGCGTTTGCCTTGGCAGTCCAGTTCCACCACATCAGATGGAGCCAACGGACGGCCTCTGTAATCTTCCGGCAAATGCTCATTAAAGTCCAGGAACAGGCGCCCCAGCACTTCCATGTCATTCTGCCCCTTTGGGCAACAGACCTCTGCGCTCCATACCGTCTGATAGGCGGCAGCAGGCGGCTGTTCATATCCAGCTTTACGCAGTGCATCCAGTTGCTTGAACGCGAAAGGTACCGTCTGTGTCTCACCCAGGCAAAGCTGGTAAATGCAAAATCTCCGGAAAACTCTCTGGCTGTCCAGAATATCCTTCAGCGCCCGATTGCCCTGAGCAAGAAATATCTGATACTCTTCCTTTGTCAGCCCCAGATACTCTGTCAGATCCAAATCTTTCTCCGCTCTGGTGTGCCAAAGCTCGACGCAGCCATCTATATAGGTAAAATCACACTTACCGCACAGATATTGCTGCTTAAAATTCATTCTCTGCACCTCCTTTTCCTTCTGTTCTTTCTCCCGAAGGGCAAGCTGCCAATCATCAAACCCTTTATAATTCGGATTCCAGGTCAGCCGACGACATGCCATTCCATTTTTTCGGGCCATCAGATAGATCTTAGATGCCCCATTAGAGGTCATTTGGTTACTGTACTTATCCATATCATGAGCCTCAATGATCTCCTCAGTGCCATTCTGTGCCAACAGTGCAAACAGCGTATCCAACTGGCTTGTGTTGTTTGCGCCGGCAATCGCCGCAAAAGTCCGGTTTGTCAGGCAGTGTGAGATGTCTGCTTTCAGCAGTCCCTCAATGACATAGACCACCCGAGCAGATGGATTGCCGATAAAATGTACCGGGCTCCCGGATGTGACACCCATATTTTTGGACGAGGACGAAAACCAGATGTATTTGGCTCCTGACTTATCCGGTGGATCATCTTTTTGCTTGAGCGGACTATCCAAAAGTATCTGCAGGCCATGTATCATACCGTCGTATCCCACAGCTGGAATCAAAATCCCTGCGTTTTTTCGGTAGAAGTTCATGGTCCAGCGCCCGCTGTCATCCAGATAAAAGCCGGGCACCCCCTCCACCTTGCATCCCTGTTTCATCAGCCGCTCGGTAATGGCGCGGCAAAGGAAAGGGGGTGGAGTGCTCTTGAACCCAATCCGGTCGATCTGTTCATCCGACAGTCCCCGTTTTGGGGAGTGCAGATGGTTGCGGTGGGCAGGCTGAAGAGGCAGCATAGCGAGCAGCAGCGAAAGCGTTTGATGAATTTCCTGTCCGCTGGCCCGTTCTGCTTGCTGCACTGTTTTTAGTTCGCCCCTCCTCTCATATCCGGCAAGGTCGGTCTGAGTCCCCGAAACCGGGGACCCAGTGCCAGCCTGCTGGTTTCCTGCCATCTCATATCCAGAGTTCGGCCGTTCCCTGTGAAAATCGTTGCACAGGGCTTCTCCTATCTCCCAATACGCATCGGATGTAGTCGTATTGTTTAGCCGCGCATAAAGCGCAAGCATACCGCCATGCTCATCACAATAATTGCACCGCCAGACATTTTTGACGAAATTCACATTCATCTTGCCGCGGCGGTCACCACAAAACGGGCAATCCACATATACACTGTTTGCCTGTCGGCGTCTGATTCGTAGATGTAGAAGTTCCACTACATCCATAATACCGAACGGAAAATCTCCTGGATATGAGTCCATCTGTTCTCCCTCCCTTCTTGGCCCCATAGATGGGGCTGCTTATCATCCGGCTTTCTGTGCGGCCATACCATCGAGCATGATCTGCGCCGCAGCACGAACGATATTGTTGGTGCTCTTGTTGCCTGGGGTGAGGTAGAATTTCAGACTCACCGGACGCTCCTTGGCAACTGTTGCCATGGTCTTTCCTTTGCTCAGACCGCTATCCACCACCACATTCTGCGCTTCTTCAAAGGTCATTACCTTCAAGATGTCTTCTACCGGAGTGCTCTCCGTATAAGAAGGCGCCACAGGCAGTTCTTCCGGTTCATCCGATTGGAATACGGAGGCGGCCGGCTGCTCAGACGCATCATCCTGTTTTGGACTGCTATCCAATGTAACCTCGCGGCTCGGTACCGTCAGCTCCATATTGGGAGCATTCTCCTCTACCTTGCCGGCAGGCAGTGTATCCATATTCTCCTTCTCTTCTGCAGCCATCTGCTGGACAGTAGGCTGTACCGGAGAAACCGGGGACTGTTCATTCTGAACCGGCTTTGCCGCAGGTTTCTGAATAGGCGCCGGACGAGCAGGCGCATTACGGCGCTCTACGGCGTTCTGAGGCGTTCTCTCCAGCTGGGCATGAACTTCCCCACCAGATTGCCGCAGCGCCGCTCCAGGGTCTTCTACGGGCCTCTGCGCCGCATTTGGCATTGGTTGCCGGATAGGAGCCGTCCCGGAAAGCGGAATACTGCTTCCAAACACCTTGCCCGTACTGTCAACAGCAACATCGGCAAACTGCAGACCGAAGCCGGCATCCGACAGCGCAGCACTCAATGCCTCATCCTGGGCAGCCTGTACATAGTCGGTATCTTCTTCTGCACTGTGTTGCGAGATGTAACTGCTGATAGGCTCTGCATCACTGCGGTCCAGATAAACTCTGGCCTCCATAATCGCAAGCTGTTCCGTGATCCGCAGAGTAGTCAGTTTCATGCGGCCCTGGGGGTGACGCAGGCGAAACCACAGCTTCTGATAGGGCAATTCCAACTGCAGCATTTCCTCATTGGTTTTTCTGGACACCTTATGGCGCAGAAATTTGAGCGGGTCAAAGCCCGGCACCTTGTTCAGTTCTGCCACTGCCGGAATTGTTTTGTACATCATAGGCATCGGATTACTTTTTTCGTTCATGTTGGAAACTCCTTTCTGACATAAAAATAGGAGACGCCAAGTGCTATTTCTGCATCTGACCTCCCTTTTTTAACTTGCGTTCTTTAATTGTTCTTCCAATACAGCTGGAATGGGGATACCGGCTTTCTTTGCGTAGGCTTTGAAATACATCTGGATACGCATACCCAGCAGCGTATTTCGCTTTCCAATCTCATTACGATGGATTGCCATAAACAATACCTGTTTCTGCCCAATCAGCACCACCCGCTTTTTAGCGCGCGTGATTCCAGTGTAGAGCAGATTACGATACATCATGATAGTGTGCGCTTTGAGCAGCGGCATAATGACTGTTTCATACTCAGAGCCCATAGCCTTGTGGATCGTAGTAGCATAAGCCAGATCCACATTGCTCAAATCATCTACGCCATATTCCAGCGTCCTGCCAGCACCAAAATCCATGCCGATCTTTTTGCCCTGGTCAGTGTCCTTAATATACCGGATGAAACCCAAATCACCATTAGATACCTTTTCTGTGTTCTTGGTCTGCATGATGCGGTCATTGATCCGGAATATCTTGGGGCCGAACTTGATTTCCTCCTCCGCAGAGCGGAATGGGTTGACCAATTCACGAATGGTCTCATTCAGCTGTTCCGACGACGCGGCGCCTTCTGAACGGAAAGGTGAAAGAATCTGCACATTCTCAATGCCACTCTCCTGTATCTCCAAACAATACCGTTCTGTAATCTTTTCAGCGGTGTCTTCCTGACTATCACCAGACACGAAAACAAAGTCCGGTCCGTAAAACAGTTTGGTATTGCCCTCGTTAATAAATTTGGCATTATAGGCAATCAGACTATCCTTCGACTGACGGAAAATCTGATCCAGCACCGTTACTGGGACGATTTTGGTTTCGATGATCTCACGGAACACATTTCCGGCTCCTACGCTCGGAAGCTGATCTGGGTCGCCTACCAGTACGATTCTGGCATTTATCTTCATGCGTTCAAAAAATTTCTCAGCAAGCCACATATCCACCATGGAAAACTCATCCACAATGATTAAATCGGCCGACAGTGGCTCTGACTTTCTGTTCCGGCTACCCTCATCCTCTTCACTGGTCAGTCCCAGACCACTGTGTAATGTTCGGGCATCCTCAAAGCCGGTACTCTCCGACATCCTGCGGCTTGCCCGACCGGTAGGTGCCATAAGAGCAATTTTGCCATCAGGGTGTAGCCGCCGGTAAACCTCAAGTATCGTCCGTAGCACTGTTGTTTTACCAGTACCAGGAGAACCCGTAATTACTGACAAGCCATGCCTAAATGCTGCATAGACCGCAGCCTCCTGCTGTGCAGACAAGCGCAGTCCCATTTCAACCTTGACCTGTTCCAGCACCGGCGCAATATGCTCTACTGGCATCTGGGCGACCAGACGCTGGGCGATCCGGCGCGCCGTTTCGTCCTCTTGGGCAAACACTCTGGGAAGATAGATATTATCCTTCACGGAAACGACTGCTCCATTCAGGATCATTTCCTGCATCATATCCCTGACTTCCTGCTGATGCAGGCGAAGCTCCGGTACAGGTATCTTCTCATTGAGCAGTTTCAGCGCTGATTTCTCCAGTTCTTCAGAACTGATGTACAGATGGCCTCGTTTACTCTTGCCCTCATCCAGCGCACAAAAGACAGCCCCTTTGATACGCATAGAGTCATGGAGATTGCCCCCGCTCTTTTGTACGATTGCATCTACCCGCCGAAATCCAAAGCCGGAGATCTGGCAAAGCTCAAATGGGCTCTTTTCCAAAATCTCTACGCTGGTCGGGCCGAAATATTGATATATTTTCAATGCCGTCTTGGGAGTAATCTTAAACGGTGCCAGCAAGGTCATAATTCCTTGGAGCATACGGTTTTCTGCATAAGAAGCTTTGATGTCCTCCAATTTACTTTCCGTAATGCCCCGGATCTCCAACAGCCGCTCCGGCTGGTGTTCCAGAATATCCAGTGTGTCCACACCGAACCGCTCCACAATGTCTGCGGCAGTTTTGGGACCAATCCCTTTGATAAGCCCGGAGGCAAGGTAGCCCTCTACGCCGTTTTTTGTTCTGGGCACAATTTCACGCCACTGCTCCACCTGGAGCTGGACACCATACTTGCCCTTTGTCCATTCACCATCCAGTTCCAACTCTACCGCATCTGTCCGTGGAATCTCATACCCCACAGCTGTAAAGCGAATCAAATGGTCTTTGTATCGCCTGTTTGACCTGGCCTCGGCTGGCACGCTCTGATCTGCGGTTTTTACACTGACGATACAAAACTTATTGGCAGGATTATAAAAAATCGTCCCGTCGTAGGTACCAATACAATTCATCCTTTTTCACCTCACTAAGCGGCCTCCATAATCGAGGCTCTAACACTGAACCGTCTGGATTCGGATACTGTAACAAACTGCTCGTAAATATCCGGATGCTCCAGTTTCAACCGAAGCAGGTTATCCTTGTCGATGATGGACTTGCGAACAGGGGTATAGGTAACCGTATAGTTCACTCCCTCCTGCTCACAGACTGCAGTGCAGCTGGTACCCATTTCCGCAATCAACAGTGCCTTCAGACGCTGAATATCCTTGTCGATTTCTTTGGAGTACACCTCTGCATTTTTCTTTTCATCCAAAAGCCGCAAATACTGCATGAGTTTTGCAGTCATATCCAGGTCGAGTGCAACGGCCGGGGCATTTTTATCTGCCGGGCCAAAGTGTTTGCGTGCGCTCTCAATAATCAAGGCCCCACTTTCTGTATAGGGCGGCGGCACATGGCGCTGCACATGGTTTTCCCAGAAATACTGCTCCAAAAAGACCATCTCAGCCTCATACTCTAAATCACGCTTGACCTCCCGGATAATAACTTCCTCCTCGTTGTTACCATACAGGCAGCAAAAGAAACATCGGTCAAGATCCGTTACTGCCATATAATGACGCCCCTGAGATTCATAGTAGACTGGAACAGTCTCCTTCCCATTCATCCACCAGTTATCTCTGGCATTATAGTTTGTGGTCTTGATCTCAAGGATCGCTGTGGTGCCATCCGGCAGTTCCACAAAGTAGTCCACATCAGCCAGCATCCAAGGATACTGTGGGTGCTGGAACATCTTTTTGATTTGGTAGACCCGATATCCGGTTTTCCGCTCGAATATCTTTGCTACCAGAGGCTCCAGCAAATGCCCCATTTCCATGGCAACCCAGTTGCCCTCATCATCTTCCACTGACGCTATGTTCAGTTTGTCGTAGTACAAATCCCTGGCTGTCCGGAATGGAGAAGTGCCAAAGATCGCCGATACATCGCTGCCGCCGATTCCACGGCGCCGGTAATCCAGCCAGTCTTCTTCCGAAAGATCTGCCGTTTCTACCAGCACCAGCGGTTCATGCCGCTTTCGTTCAGCACTATTGCTGCCAGACATATCAAATCCCCCTTCGTGATCTTCGGGGCAAAATAACTGCCCTCGCCATTGGTGCAACATTTCGGGGCCGGAGCGAAGATACTGCCTGTCTCTTCATCTTCCAGTCCGTGGAGTGTGCCGGCTTGACCCGCCGGCCATTCTGCTTTCTTTTCTGCTTCACATTCATGTACATGACCTGCCTTTCTCAGTTTTGATTTATCCTTAAAGCCCTTTCAGGCTTATAGGCAATAAAAAAGCGAGAATGACAGACGGCATAAAGCCTGGCGTCCATAGTTGCCTATGAACCGATGTCATTCTCGCAATGGTGGGTAAATCCCGTAAAATAAAAAAAGCCAGCAATATACCGGCCTGAAAAGGCGCAGTGATACTACTGACACAAGTACAAAATTAACAGCGTGTGCAATGCAGTCATTACTCCGCAACACAAGCCCTAAAGCCTGTGTACCCTGACGGGCAACGCACAAAAATCAATTACATTGTAATTCTAACACAATATATAGTGCTTGTCAATTCAAACATTCTATATATTGTTTTTTGGATTTTCTTTAAATTTTCTTTCCTCTTTGCAGAAGTTCTTTCTTCCCCGCCTATTTATAGGATGTATCGGATCATTTGGTAATACCGGATGATCCCTACGCTCTTTTAGTACCTTGACAAGTTCATAACCTCTATGGGGAGTTATACAGGAATTCTGGACAGTGTGCGATGACCACAGAAGCGCGCCCATAATCGAAGTGCTGCACAGCAGCAGCCTGAAATACACGGCAGAACCGTTCTGGCGTAGGAAATGGCCCCATTAGAGTTCTTTTGTTATTTCAATACCTCCTGACCTCAAGACCGTTTTCATTGTTTTTGTTGAAAACCTTCTTCTACAAATCGTAAGGGATCATTGTAATCGAAAAAAGGAGGACGATTATGGAGAAAAGAAAACCGAATGACCTACCGCCGGAGCAGTGCTTGGCTGTTGATACCGATACCCTTTGCAAACTGTTGTGCTGTGGAAGGCACACTGCAGTACAGATTGGGGATCTTGCCAATGCACGCATTACCATGAACACCCGTGTCCTATGGAGTGTCCAGCGTATCAAAGAATATCTTTATGATATTTCCGGCTAAATAACCATGCCAGTAAGGCGCACTACACTTTTATAATCAGGAGGTACCAGTAATGGCAAAAGTGAGAAAAGACAACAAAGGACGAAATCTTCGGCCCGGAGAAACACAACGGGCAGATGGCAGCTATATGTATGTCTACAAATTAGGCACTAAAAAGAAATATCTTTACGACTCCGATCTCGCAAGTCTTCGTGTCAAAGAAAAGCAGATCAACAAAGATAAGGATGATGGCATCCGTACTCAGGAAGCCATGAAGCTTACCCTGAATGATATGTTCAAGGTCTACATGAATAACAACATCAAACTGAAGCCCTCTACCAGAGCAAATTATCTTTACCTGTGGGATTTCTATGTGAAAGAAGAGCCTTTCGCTAACATGCCTCTGCCACAAATCCACAGAAGTGATATTCTCGCGTTTTATACCAAACTGCTGAAACACGGCTTTGCTATCAACTCACTGGAGAGCATCAACACCATTGTTCACCCTACGCTTGAAATGGCCGTGGACGACGATTACATCCGCAAAAATCCCAGCAAGGGCATTTACCGCAAGCTCAAGACGGATGGCAGCGCTCCAAAGCCTAAACGGCGGATCGCACTCACAAAAACGCAACAGCAGAATTTCCTGCGTTTTATTGCCAAGTCCCCTACATACAGCCATTGGCTCCCCATCATGACTGTGCTCCTTGGAACAGGAATGCGTGTAGCAGAATGTACCGGCATTACCAAAAGCGATATTAACTTGAGCGAAAACACAATCTCGGTCAACCACAACTTAATCTACCGGGTCATTGACGGAAAAGCCGGATTTCACATTACCACTCCCAAAACTGAGAGCGGTACACGAATTATCCCTATCCTCTATCCAGAGGTGGCCGAGCAGCTTCGCCTCCAGATTGAAACCATCGACGCATTGTATCCAGACGATCAACTGGTGTTAGGAGGAGTTCACGGTTTTGTTTTCCGCAACCGAACCGGCTCATTCATGAGCGCCCACAATATCAATCGGGCGATTGAGAGAATCAGCGTAACTTACAACATGGAGGAAATGGATCAGGCTGAACTGGAAGACCGTGAACCGGATCTGCTCCCTCATTTTAGTGTTCACAACTTGCGGCACACCTTCTGTACCCGGCTCTGCGAAAGCACCAACGATGTTAAATTCATTCAGCAAGTCATGGGGCATGCCGATTTCTCTACTACAATGGACATCTACACCCATATCACACAAGAGAATATGCAGGAGAAGGCAAAAAACATTAGTGTGAACATGAAGCTGATGTAAAAAAGAAAGGCGAATCTGCATTTTATAAGCAGATCCGCCTTTCATATTGCTTCATCCGGTTTCGTAGGGTCTCGCGCAAAAGTTGTAGAAAAGTTGTAGTAACGCGATTTTTTGTAGTAAATGACCTCTTTAGTACAGCTTTGCTCCTGCCGGAATACTGTCATCCAGCATCAAAAGATTTAAGCCTTCCCGTCCGTCATACTCGTACACTGCGGAAATCAGCATACCCTCGGAATCAATACCCATCATCTTTCTCGGCGGCAGGTTTGTGATTGCCACACAGGTCTTACCAACCAGCTCTTCCGGCTCGTAATACTCGTGAATACCGCTTAAAATGGTGCGTTTCCGGTCTGTTCCGTCATTCAGTGTGAATTTCAGGAGCTTCTTGGACTTCGGCACTGCCTCACAGGCTTCGATCTTAACCACTCTGAAATCAGACTTGCTGAATGTCTCAAAGTCTACATCATCTGCAAACAACGGCTCGATTTTCACCTTGGAAAGATCAATCTGTACGCTTGGCGCGGACACGGTTGCATCCTCTGCAGAACCATTTACCGCTGCTTTTTCGGCTTTGTTTTCAGCCTTCTTTGGGTCCAGGGTCTTCATTGTCGGGAAGAGCAGAACATCACGGATCGCAGGAGAGTTGGTCAGCAGCATTACCAGACGGTCGATACCGTAACCGATACCGCCGGTAGGAGGCATACCGATCTCCAGTGCGTTCATGAAATCTTCATCGGTCGTATTGGCTTCCTCATCGCCTGCTGCCAGGGCAGCTTCCTGCGCCTTGAAACGCTCTCTCTGGTCGATGGGGTCATTTAACTCGGAATAAGCATTACACATTTCACGTCCGTAGATGAACAGCTCGAAACGCTCTACATAATCGGGCTTGTCCGGCTTTCTCTTGGTCAGAGGAGAGATCTCTACCGGATGATCCATGATGAATACGGGCTGGATCAGATGCTCTTCTACGAACTCCTCGAAGAACAAGTTCAGAATATCGCCCTTGGCATGACGCTCTTCGTAATGTACACCCTTCTCATCTGCCAGCTTCTTCGCAGCAGCGGTATCGGGAATCTGGTCGAAGTCAACGCCTGCATATTTCTTGACAGCATCTACCATGGTCAGTCTCTCGAAAGGCTTGCCCAGGTCGATGGTCTCTTCCGCATAAGGGATCACGGTAGTACCGCATACTTCCTGTGCCACATAGCGGAACATGTTCTCAGTCAGATCCATCATTCCGTAATAGTCGGTGTATGCCTGGTACAGCTCCATCAGTGTGAATTCCGGATTGTGTCTGGTGTCCAGACCTTCGTTACGGAATACACGGCCGATCTCGAAGACACGCTCCATGCCGCCGACGATCAGTCTCTTCAGGTACAGCTCCAGGGAGATACGCAGCTTCACGTCCTCATCCAGCGCATTGTAATGGGTCTCGAAAGGTCTTGCTGCCGCACCGCCGGCATTGGATACCAGCATGGGGGTCTCTACTTCCAAGAAGCCCTGTCCGTCCAGATAACGGCGGATGGCGCTGATGATCCTGGAACGCTTTACGAAAGTATCCTTAACATCCTGATTCATGATCAGGTCGGTATAACGCTGACGATAACGGATATCGGTATTGGTCAGGCCGTGGAACTTCTCAGGCAGGATCTGTAAGCTCTTGGACAGCAGTGTTACCTGGGACGCATGTACGGAGATCTCGCCGGTCTTGGTCTTAAATACTTCGCCCTCGATACCTACGATATCGCCCACATCATACTTTTTGAAATCCGCATAGGACTCTTCTCCGATGCTGTCTCTTGCCACATATACCTGAATGTTGCCGGGCAGATCCTGTACATTACAGAAGGATGCCTTACCCATGACACGTTTGGACATTACACGTCCGGCGATACGGACGGTCTTGCCTTCCAGTTCTTCGAAATTATTCTTGATATCGGTGCTGTGATGGGTCACATCATATTTGGTGATCTGAAAAGGATCCTTGCCTGCCTGCTGCAGGTTAGCCAGCTTCTCGCGCTTTACCTTAAGCAGCTGATGAATATCCTGCTCCTGTACATTTGTGTTCTGTGTATCTGCCACTTTTTTCCACTCCTTACTCTGTCTTACTTACTCAACGTTACTTCTCTGGATCTCCAGAATCTTATATGAGAATACACCTGCGGGTGTCTCTACTTCAACGGTATCGCCGACCTTATGGCCGATCAGTGCCTTACCTACGGGGCTCTCGTTGGAGATCTTGCCCTTTAAGCTGTTGGCCTCGGTGGAACCTACGATCTTGTAATCCAGCTCTTCGCTGTATTCAATATCCAGGATCTTGACCTGGCAGCCGATGTTGATCTTATCCAGATCTACTTCATCCTCGACTACGACTTCTGCATTCTTCAGGATCTTCTCCAGCTCTTCGATACGGGCTTCGATGTCTCTCTGCTCATCCTTCGCTGCATCGTACTCAGCGTTCTCGGACAGGTCTCCCTGCTCTCTTGCTTCCTTGATCTTCTGGGCAACCTCCTGACGTTTTACCACTTTCAGATCATGTAACTCATCCTCATATTTTCTGAGGCCTTCGTAGGTCAAAATGTTTTTCTTTTCCTGCATGATACCGCACCTTCCTGTTTTCTATATTTGCGCTACCGACACTCCCGGCAGCATAACTGCCTAATCAACCGGGTTATTATACCCATTTTTATTGATGGTGTCAAGGTATTCCAAGGCTTTTCGCGGGTCTTTCCACTCTTTTTTCATGGAAAAATAACGGATCTGCGGACATCCGGACGCGACACGGCGTTCCTTTTCCTCCGATGCCGGAAAATCCAGCCAGACGCTGCCCGCTGCCAGCCCGCCACCGTAGACTTTATCGCTGTCGCAAAAATCCAACACCAGGCAGGGGGCTGTCGCCTCCAGCCGCACCCTGTCGTAATCTGCTGCTTCCGCTAGCAGACGGATCTCCGGGATCAGCCCGTATTCGTCTTCCAGCTCCCAGGTAAGTCTCTCCTCGTCCTCCCGGAATTCCCGCGCCGTGAGATACCACTTCATGCTTTGAAGTTCCTGCGCATATTCGAGAATGACATACGGCAGAAAAGGATTATGCCCCAGCACGATCAGATCCCGCCACAAAGGCTCACCTTTTGCTTTTTCCCCATAGGCAAGCAGATGTTCCACCCATTCCTGCTGCAGATATTCCCGAAATTCCCTTCCGTAATAAAAAGACAGGGGTTCACGGCACACAATGTATGTGTGGTCCGGATCCTCTGTCAGTTCCTGCAATTGTTCCCGGAGTATTTGCTCCGCCTGTTTCTGCTCCGTGCCATCCGCTAACGTCACTGCTGCCCTGACCAGACGGTAATCCCGGAATAGATATTCCGTCCGGCGAACAGTCACTGCCTCCGTAGCCTCCTGCGTTTTTGCATTTTTCCACAGTGCCCGGAATATTTTTAAAAGTTTTCCCCGGGATGCTTTTCCCTTCTGTACAGGCTGTGACTTACACACCGCTGCCTGTGCTCCCTGTTCCACGGTTTGTCTCACCGGATAGAGATACAAAATAGTGTCCATGCTACATTGTATGCAGCCAACCCGATTATATGCACAGTGCTGCATCACACAAAGCCATATTCTATACAGGCCTCCGCAGACACTGCTGTACACCGGGCTCCCGGCACTACTCTTCATCCGGGAATATGTCATACACGCCCCGGATCAGTTCGTCCATTTTCTCCATGGTGTTGATGGTCTGACGAAAATGGGCGGAATGGGGCATTCCCACGGTATACCAGGACAGATGCTTGCGCATCTCCCGGACGCCGGTATATTCGCCCTTGTATTCCAGCTGCAATGCCGCATGGCGCAGGATCAGCTCCCGCTTCTCTCTGTTCGTGGGGCGTGCCGGGATCGTGCCGTCTGTAAGGTACGAGACCACTTCCCGAAAGATCCAGGGATTGCCCTCCGCCGCCCGGCCGATCATGACGCCGTCACAGCCGGTCTGATCCATAATGGCTTTCGCTTTCTCGGGGCTGTCCACATCGCCGTTACCGATGACAGGGATCTTCACCGCATCCTTCACCTGTGCGATGATGTCCCAGTCCGCCTGTCCACTGTAATACTGGGCTCTGGTCCGTCCGTGCACCGCTACCGCTGCCACACCACAGGCTTCCGCGATCTTCGCGATCTCCACGGCATTGACATGGTCATCATCAAAACCTTTCCGGATCTTCACGGTCACCGGCTTGTCGATGGCTTTGACTAACGCCGTCAGGATCTGCTCCACCAGCTTCGGATCCTTCATCAGTGCGGAACCCTCGCCGTTATTCACTACCTTCGGTACCGGGCATCCCATGTTCAGATCCAGAATGGAAAAAGGACGCTCCTCGATGCGTTTTGCCATCTCCGCAAGAATCTGCGGATCGGAACCGAACAGCTGCAAGGAAGCAGGCACCTCGTCGGGATGGATCTCCATAAGGCTGTCGGTATTTTTATTGTTATAATAGATTGCCTTGGCACTCACCATCTCCATGCACACCAGTGCTGCTCCCATTTCTCTGCAGAGCAGACGAAATGGCAGGTCGGATACGCCTGCCATGGGTGCCAGGATGATGGGATTATCCAGGGTCACATTGCCAATCTGTAATTTCTTCATAATTTCTCCGTGATCCGGTATCCTATATTTTATTTATAGATTCTTTTACGTATCCTGTTTGCGGATCTTGTTTGCGGATACTACTTCCGGTTCTTGTCGTAGATGATCCGCAGTCCATCCAGCGTCAGAGAGCTGTCATAGATATCAATGCTGTCGGTCTCGTCTGCGATGGCACGCCCCAATCCTCCGGTGGCTACCACCTTCAGATTGGCAAGACCGCTCTCTTCCTTTACCTTACGGACGATGTATTCCGTCTGTCCGATCTGACCATACATCAGGCCGGCCTGCATGCTGGTGATGGTCTCCTGCGCCAGAATGCTCTTCGGCTTGCGTATCTCGATATTTGGCAGCTTCGCCGTCTCTTTCCATAAGGCTTCGGAGCTGATGCGGATGCCGGGAGCAGTGATACCTGCAGTAAATCTTCCGTCCTCCGTGATCAGGTCATATGTGGTGGCAGTACCGAAATCCAATACCAGCACCGGTCCGCCGTATTTCACATATGCTGCCACCGCATCGACGATACGGTCCGCGCCGATACCTCTGGGATCCTCCGTAGCCACCTTAATACCGCTTTTGACTCCGGGGCCTACGATGAGAGGCTTCGTATGCAGATAGCGGATGACCGAACTGGTCAGGGAATGCATCACATCCGGCACGACGCTGGCGATGATGGCTCCCTCGATATCCGAGATCTCAATTCCGTTATTTTTCAACAGCTGTGTGATCATGATTCCGTATTCATCGGAGGTTCTGGGAGTCTTGGTCATGATCCGGAAAGTAGCTGCCAGTTTTTCCCCCAGGAAGACACCCATGGTCATATTGGTATTGCCCACATCTATGACAAATATCATTCGCCGTCCTCCTCATCCAACAGTGCCGAGACATCCTCTTTTTTGATAAATACACGGTAGTACAGACTTAAGGATTCAAATAGCTCCTGTCTGCTGCGGCGGATCTCAGCGATCAAAAGTCCGGAAGAGATCTCATCGTAATAGATGTCATCGTCATCCGCGTTGGTCTCCATGACTACGTTGCCGTCCTCTTCAAAAGCGATGGTGAACACGCCGCCCACTTCCTCCGTGAACAGCACACAGATCACATGCAGCTCCTGCTTGATGGAGTCCGGGATCATCTTGAATTGTTCTTCGTTAAAATAATATTTTTTCTCATAGGCGTTGGCGCCACAGAGTACAACTTTGTTCTCGTCCATAATTCTCTATCCTGTTCTGTCTCAATTCTGTCACGGACTATCTGTTCCGGTCTTTTTATTCCGGTCTTTCCATCCGGCTGTCCGTCCTGCCTTCTGCCATCCCGGAAAATGCTGTACCTGCCTACACATACCCATAGATTCCGCGGACCGATACCTCTCCGGCATAGACTTCCTCCACGGTGCCGTCCGGTCTCTCCACCAGAAGCTCTCCCTGGTCGTTGATACCTCTGGCAATGCCACGGTATTCGCCCTTGGGATCCAACACGCAGACTTCCCTGTCCTGGTTCAGCAGAAGCTTGGCATAGGAGTCTCTGAGCCCTTTCAGGTCATGGGTCTGTAAGAAGATCTCGTAATCCTCCTCAAAAGCTTCCATGATGTCCGCGATCAGCTGGCTGCGGGAAATACATACTCCACACTGTTCATCAATGGCTGCTGCCCGCTCCCTGATCTCCTCCGAGAATTCCTGCCTGCGCACATTGATGCCCACGCCGATGACGATGTGCTGGATGTACCCCTGCTCCATACTCATCTCCGTGAGGATGCCGCAGACCTTTTTTCCATCCACGACGATATCATTGGGCCATTTGATACCGACCTTCGCAGCTGCCTCCCTGCTGTCACGGCGTAGTGTCTGCCGGATGCCCTTTGCCACCGCCAGTGCCATGACTAACGTTAACATCGGCGCGCAGTCCGCATTGAAATCCGGCTTTAACATTAATGTGTAGTAGATATTCGTCGCCGCAGGACTCTCCCAGCCACGACCTCTTCTGCCACGTCCGGCGGTCTGCTGATCCGCTACGACTAACAGTCCGTTCTCCGCGCCCTGTTCCGCTTCCTGCTTTGCGCGGATATTGGTGGAATCAATACTGTCAAAAAACAGTAACGGATGTCCCACCCATTTCGTCTTCAGTCTGCTCTGAATATCCGCCTGGTTATAGACTTCCTGTGCCTGTTCCACCAGCCGATAGCCGCGGTTCTGTACCGCTTCAATGACATAACCTTCTTTTTTCAATTGTCCGATGGCTTTCCATACCGCAGTTCTCGATACGCCGAACTGTTCGCAGAGCTCCTGTCCGGAGACATACACCCCGGACTCCGGTGCTCCTGCTGCCACCTGCTCCTTTTTTTCCCGAAGGAGCTCTAATATCTTTGCTTTCATACTCATAAAGTTGCCGCCATCACTGCCTTGATTGTATACATACGATTCTCAGCCTCTTCAAATACCAGAGACTGACTGGATTCAAATACTTCATCTGTTACTTCCATCTCGGTGATACCGAATCTCTCACCCATCTGGGCGCCGATCTTGGTCTTGAGATCATGGAAGGCGGGGAGACAGTGCATGAAGATTGCCTGCTTGCCGGCATTGTCCATGACTGCTTTGTTCACCTGATAAGGAGACAGCTCCTTAATACGCTCGGTCCATACTTCGTCGGGCTCACCCATGGATACCCAGACATCCGTATAGATCACATCCACATCCTTGGTTCCGGCCTTAACATCCTCGGTCAGGGTGATGCTGCCACCGGTCTGTGCGGCGATCGCTTCACATTCTGCCACCAGTTCTTTTGCCGGGAAATATTTTGCAGTGGTACATGCGGTAAAATGCATACCCATCTTTGCACAGGCTACCATCAGAGAGTTACCCATGTTGTAACGGGCATCTCCCATGTAGGTCATGCGGATCCCCTTCAGGTGTCCGAAATGCTCACGGATGGTCAGAAGATCTGCCAACATCTGTGTGGGATGGAACTCATTGGTCAATCCGTTCCATACAGGAACCTTGGAGTATTTTGCCAGTTCCTCTACAATATCCTGTCCAAAGCCACGGTATTCGATACCTTCGAACATACCTGCCAGTACTCTGGCGGTATCGGCGATGCTTTCTTTTTTACCGATCTGGGATCCGGTAGGATCCAGATAAGTGGTACCCATTCCCAGATCATGCGCTGCCACTTCAAAAGCACATCTGGTACGTGTACTGGTCTTCTCGAAGATCAGAGCCACATTTTTGCCTCGGAGAGTATCTACGGGGATTCCCTTTTTCTTTTTATCTTTCAGGTCTGCTGCCAGATCCAGCAGATATTCGATCTCTTCCGGTGTAAAATCCAGTAACTTTAAAAAATCGCGTCCCTTTAAATCCATAATACTCCTCTTTTCCGAGGCTTCTGACCTCTGTATTTTTAGCTATATGTAATCAATATACTTCATTATTCGGCGTTTTTCAACCCCTCGCAGCATGCACTTTATGCTACGTTTTCTGATCTTTAGAGCAAAAAAGGATCCCTACCGGCACTCCGGAAGAGATCCTCTTTGATCTGTCTGATTCTATTCGGTATGACTTTTATTCTGCTTTTTTGCCGGCTGCTGCCTTGAAGGTCTCTGCTACGCTGGCAATACCCTGCAGTTCTGCGGGAAGCAGGATCGTGGTAGCCTGACCGTCTGCCACTTTTTCAAAAGCTTCCAGACTCTTTAACTTAAGGACTGCTTCGTCTGCGCCTGCTTCTCTTAGCATCTTGATACCATCGGCATTTGCCTGCTGCACCTTCAGGATGGCTTCGGCTTCACCTTCTGCCTCACGGATCATTTTCTCCTTCTCAGCTTCCGCACGAAGGATGGCTGCCTGCTTATCTGCCTCTGCACGGAGGATAGCAGACTCCTTGGCACCTTCTGCCTCCAGGATCTTCGCCTTCTTCTCACCTTCGGCACGGGTTACGGCTTCACGTCTCTCACGCTCTGCCTTCATCTGCTTCTCCATGGCATTCTGGATCTCTGCGGGAGGAATGATGTTCTTCAGCTCTACACGGTTGACCTTAATACCCCAGGGATCGGTGGCGATATCCAGTGCTGCACGCATCTTGGTATTGATGGTCTCACGGGATGTCAGTGTCTGGTCCAGCTCCAGGTCACCGATGATGTTACGCAGAGTGGTGGCAGTCAGATTCTCGATTGCCATCATAGGGTTCTCTACGCCGTAGGTGAACAGCTTGGGATCGGTGATCTGATAGAATACTACGGTATCGATCCGCATGGTTACGTTATCCTTGGTAATTACGGGCTGGGGCGGGAAATCCGCTACCTGCTCCTTTAAGTTGACTTTTCTGGCAACCTTGTCGACGAACGGGATCTTCAAATTAAATCCTACATTCCAGGTAGCCTGATAAGCACCCAGACGCTCGATGACATAGGCCTGTGCCTGAGGAACGATCTTGATACAGGATACGAAGATCCATAATACTAAAACGACAATAATGATCAATGCTAACATTTTTCCTCCTTCTGCGTACGTTTATGTACGCTGCGTATCCCTTGTACGCGCTTTTCCCTCATGTATTGGTTCTACACGATTCTTACGACTGCGGTCCCGATAGGTTTTCCGTCACTTTTGCCATCTGGGGATCCACTTTGACGATCAGCTTGACTCCGCTGACTGCCACAATGTCCACCACGGTCCCGGGCTGTAAATTCATCCCGTCTGCTTCGGTTCTGGCACTCCACTCCTGACCGCCTACCGTTACCTGTCCTATGCCCTGCAGATTGTCGATCTCACTGGTCACGATGGCCTGCCTGCCGATCATGCCTTCCACGTTCGTCCTTACGCGGTCCTTGTTGAAATACCGGACAGCGACAGGTCTGGTGAAAAATAACAGCAGCAGAGATACTGCAAAAAATAACAGGATCTGTAACCAGACCGGTCCATGAAATGCGGCAACGATCACTGCCACCACTGCGCCTCCGGCGAACCATATGCTCGTCAGTCCCAGCGTAGCGACTTCCACACCGATCGATACGATCAACACCACAAGCCACAAGGTTACCATTTCACTCATGTAATCACTCCTTTGGTTTTGTAGTTGTATCCAGTGTACTACAAATATATGTGCGTGGCAACCGCTACTTTTGCACGATACTTATGGTTATTGTGCTGTCTTGGGATGTCTTTTTAGTCAAAAAGACGGCATCCCCTTTGGGACACCGCCTCTTTTGTATTCTTTTGAGTTTAATAGAATACATGATTACCGATCACGATTCCGTCACGGCCGTTGTTACGTCTGAAGTGTGTCAGATCTCCCACATTGGATACGCCGGAGATGGCTTCTTCCGCTGCCTTGATGCAGCTTGCGTTGATCTTGCCGGATTCGTATACGGTGTTTACCTTACCGTTCAATGCCGGAGTGAACTGTCCGGACGCATAGATCACACCATGAATGCTACCCGGGTAAGCACCGCTTCGTACACGATTCATAACCACAGCACCTACTGCCAGCTGTCCTTCGTAGCTTTCGCATCCTGCCTCGCACTGGATCAGTGCTGCCAACAGCTGTGTGGTATCCGCATCGGTGGTGTACTCACCGTAGTTCACATGGCGCTTCGCTTCACGCTCTGCGGCTTCTCTTGCCTTGATCTCCTCTAAGGTCTCACCGGAGTCGATCTGGAAATCCAGTGTTACATATTCGGCGGACACATAGCCGTCCGTACCTTCATAATCAATGCAGACCCATTCGGGATTGCTGCTGTCCACGACATCTACGATGTCACCCTTGGGAACCAGTCCCAATACTCCTGCATCCTGACTGGCTTCTGTTCTCACACGGAGAGTCTCCGTATTGATCTGTGCGATCATTCGTCCCACATCATTTGCCAGTGCTTTGGCATCCTCACCGAACAGAAGGTATTCATTCTTCGCCCAGCCGATCAGGGTTCCGGACTGGATCTTAGTCCATCCGTCCTTCTGCTCTAAGATTGTACCTCCACAGTCCTTGTATAACTTACCGACCTTGGAAGCATCCTCGCTGGCATCGCTTCGTACATTCACGGCATCTCTTACGTTTGCCATGACCAGTCCGGAACCGATCTCATCCTCAGAGGGAAATGTCAGATTCAATTCCTTTACTGTGGCATTGATCACCTCGGTACTGTTTTTGGAACCGGGATCTAAGATCGATGCGACACCACCGTTCAGATCATTGACATAGTTTCTGGTATTGCTTGCCTGTGCGGTCATGCTCATTTGCATGCTCAGGAAGATAGAACAGAGCAGTCCTGCACATACAGCCAGCATTCTTCTGCTTTTTGTCATCTTGATACACGCCTTTCCCACAGGAAAATTCCCCGGACGGGGTGGTATACCTGCGGCTCTACCAGTGAATAGTATATGATATATTTCTTAATATTTTCACCGGTTTGTTACAAAAATGTTAAATTTGTTACGCGGAATATCATAGCAGATGACAAAATTTTTGTCAAGTTATGGGGGGTGGGCGCTATTTAGCCATGACAGCTCGGCTTGCGCCATTCGCAAAGTCGCGTTATCACGCTTTTCGTCACTGCGTGACTACCTTTGCTCATGAACCGGCGCTCAACTCATGAACATATTCGTTCACAAAATCATGTTAACATGATTTTTGCTCTCGACTCTGTTCATGGTCGAGCTGTCACTACATACATTTCGACTTCTCGATGCAGGCGTCCATGGCATCCATCACAGCGGCGCGCAGTCCCTTCTCCTCCAGCACCTTGACTGCCTGGATCGTGGTGCCTCCGGGAGAGCATACCATATCCTTCAGCTCGCCGGGATGTTTTCCGGTCTCCAGTACCATTTTGGCGCTTCCGAGTACGGACTGTGCTGCGAATTCATAAGCCTGTTTTCTGGGCATTCCGGCTGCCACAGCCTCATCCGCCATAGCCTCGATGAACATGAATACGTATGCTGGAGAGCTTCCGCTGACTCCCACGACCACATCCATCAGTCTCTCGGGCACGACACTGGCGATGCCGAAGGAACGAAGCAGAGCAAGCACCTGCTCTAAGTCTTCTTCTGTGACATTCTCCCCGGCGCAGACACCGGTGCAGCCTTCCAGTACCAGGGCCGGCGTATTAGGCATGCAACGGATCAGCTTGAGCTCCGGTCTGCCAAATGCATCCTTCAGATACTGCAGATTCCTGCCTGCTGCGATGCTGACGATCAGGGTATCGCCCTTCACAGCATCCTTAATCTCGGCGATCACTTCCGGAAAAAAGATCGGCTTTACGGCCAGGAACAGGACGTCCGCCTGCGCGGCTGCAGTTTTGTTATCGGTCGATGTGTTAATATTAAATTTTGATTTGACTTTTTCTGCTGTTGCTTCTGTCTTAGAAGAACCGATGATGTCCTCCGGCTTTGCAATGCCTTTCTGCAGCATGCCGCCGATCATTGCCGTTGCCATATTTCCCAATCCGATAAATCCAATCTTCATAATACCTTGTCCTCCTGTTTTGTTTTCCTACCTAAATATCATATAGCCCCGAACCGCTACTATGCCTACAGTTTTCGCTGTCTGTGGGCTTCGTACATCAAAAGTGCCGCAGCGATCGAGGCATTCAGGGATTCCACCTTACCCTCCATGGGGATTTTGAGGTACTGCCCGGACTGGTCTGAGATCTCTTTTGTCAGCCCGTTTCCTTCATTGCCAATGAGGAATGCGGTGGGCTCCCGGAAGGAAAAGCTATCGTAATATTCCTTACCCTTCAGGTGGGCCGCATAAGTATGGATCCCTTTTTCATGCATCTGCGTAAGCACCGGGGATAACTCCGGCACATAGACAAACGGTACCCGGAATATGGAGCCCATGGTGGCACGGATGGTCTTGGGATTGAAGATATCCACGGTCTGACTATTCATGATAACACCCGTTATCCCAGCTCCTTCCCCAGTACGGATCATGGTTCCCAGGTTCCCGGGATCCTGTAAATTCTCCAAAATCAAAAATAAAGGCTCCGGCTGCTCCAGAAGCTGTGTCAGGTCATAGGAAGGCTGCTCCAACACGGTGAGGATACCCTGGGGAGTCTGGGTATCTGCCATTTTTGCAAATACTTCCGGGGATACGGTCTCATAGCCGGTATGCTGAAGCTTATCCCAAAATGCAGTATCGCCGTTTTGGGCATTCTGCCAAAGCTTCTGCTCCAATTCTTCTGTGAGATAGACCTCTCTTACACTTTTTACCGGGGCTTCCTCACACATTCTGACGCCCTCCGCCAAAAATACGTGATCCTTACGCCGTTCCTTCGCCTTCGTCTGCCACTGCACGACCTGTTTTACTTTTGCATTGTTGCTGCTCGTGATCATATCTGTATGCTCCCTGCTCCTAAAGATCATAATAATATGGTTCTCCGTTCTGCGAACTCCTGAATCCATAACAAGCATGCGTAATCCGGGCTAATCGTCCTACTTACATATGTTTGTTTACTCATCTCATAGAGTGCATCCCCTGTCTGCAAGCAGTCGGGATGCATTCTATGGATGAGTTTATTATAGTCAAAAAGGCGCTTCCACGCAATGGGAAACGCCTTTGTCTTCGTATCCGTTCAGACACTCTTATTCATGATGTCTGAACTGTTAAATTAAATTAGATGGAAAGTAAATGAGATACCTCAAACTGATAATCGTTGATACCCTTCTCCATCTGCAGTGCATCCTCGATATCGAAATCGATGAATTCACCGTGCTGGTAACCAACGACACGATTGGTCTTGCCTTCCAGCATGATGTCTACCGCGTAAGCACCCATGATAGATGCATAGTAACGATCCTTCGCAGTAGGGCTTCCTCCACGCTGCATGTAACCTAAGATCGTAGCACGGGTCTCAATACCGGTAGCTGCCTCGATACGGCGGGCCATGGAAGTGGAATGTCCGATTCCCTCGGCATTGATGATGATGTGATGGGTCTTGCCATGCTTACGGTTGGTAATGATATTATTGATAATATTCTGTTCGTTGTAATCGTACTTCTCGGGAAGCAGGATGTCCTCGGCACCGTTGGCAATACCGCACCACAGAGCGATATATCCGGCATTTCTGCCCATTACCTCGATGATACTGCATCTCTCGTGAGAGGAAGAGGTATCCTTAACCTTATCGATAGCCTGCATTGCAGTGTTCACTGCGGTGTCGAAGCCGATGGTGTACTCGGTACAGGCGATATCCAGGTCGATGGTTCCGGGAAGACCGATGGTATTAATGCCCAGTCTGGACAGAGCCTGCGCACCACGGTAGGAACCGTCACCGCCGATGACAACGATACCGTCGATACCATGCTTTTTGCAGATCTCAGCACCCTTCTTCTGTCCTTCCGCCTCCTTGAACTCCAGGCAACGTGCGGTTCCAAGAATGGTACCACCGCGCTGGATGATATCAGACACATCCTTGGCTTCCATATCTACGATCTCTTCATTCAAAAGACCCTGATAACCTTTTTTAATACCCTTAACCTTCAGTCCTCTTGCAATGGCTGTACGAACAACTGCACGGATAGCAGCGTTCATTCCCGGTGCATCACCGCCGCTGGTCAGTACGCCGATCGTCTTAATCTCTTTTGCCATGACTGTTACCTCCTAAGTAAACGAACGAATAATTTTCTCTTCTCGACTTCCTATTTTAATCTATTTTGGTACGGTTTTCAATAGGTTTCGTTATAAATTTAACATTTTCTTTTCCAAACAGTGTATGCATTTTTTCCAGCAGTTTTTCATCCGCTTTTACACGAAAATTTGACGGCAGGATCTTGTAGTTCTTCGTATCCCGCAGGAAGATCACCACATCATCATCGCCCTCGGAATCCGTTATGGCCTGCAGAAGTTCCTGCTCGCGCTCCTTATAGGCTTCTCTGTTTGCAAACTGGATCCAGGCTCCCGCCGGCATTCCCTTTTTTTGGCCGGTTTGGGCGTCCTGCGGCCGTTTGCCGGGTTGCGTCTGTTCCACCGTTCTGCCTGTCTGTCCGCCTGGCATGGCGCCGACCGGATACTGTCCGCTGCTGTTCCCGGGATTACGGTATCCGTTATTGTTACCATAGCTTCCGTTACGTATGTTGCCTCCCCGGCCTCCGTAATTTCTGGGAAACAACGGCTGGTTCGCCGCTCTGGCTGCCTGTGCATCCTCGAAGCTGATGATCTGGTCACAGATCAGCTTGCCGTCCTTGTCTTCCTCCAACGACACTCTGCCCCGGATAAACACTTTCGCATCTTCCACAAGCAGCGTGCTGTAACGCTCATACACCTGCGGAAATACCACGACTTCCACATTGCCGATCAGATCCTCCACATTTAAAAATGCCATGATCTTGTCGTTCTTGGTGTATTTTACGTTTTTATCCGCTATCAGTCCGCCGATGACCGCATTTGCCTGATCCTTAACCAGTTCCACCTCTCCGGACTCTTCATCCAGTGCAAAGTCTCCGGCGGTATTGCTGATGCAGCTCTGCCACAGCTCCTGGTATTCCTCTAAAGGATGACCGCTGACATAGACGCCCAGAACCTCTTTTTCAAAGCCAAGCAGCATTTCCTTGCTGTATTCACCTACACTCGGCATCCGTATATCGAATTCTTCCTTATCTTCTTCGCCGGCGATATCAAACAGGGAAATCTGCCCTGCCAGGTTGTTTTTCTTATCGTGCGCAATATGATCCGCGATCTGCACATAGACGCTCATGAACTGTTTTCTCGTGCCACCCAGTCCGTCCATGGCTCCTGCTTTGATCAGGTTCTCAATTGCCCGCTTGTTCATCTCTTTTTTGTCGGACATACGGGTGATGAAGTCCTTCAGGTTTGTGAAGGGGCCTCTCTCCTTACGCTCCTGCACCAGACTGTCGATGACCGGACGTCCCACGCCTTTGATGGCCGTCAGGGCATAGCGGATCTTGCCATCTGTCACGGAGAATCCGGCTTCTCCCGCATTCACATCCGGCGGAAGAATGGCGATATTCATGTTCCGGCAGTTCAAAATATACTCCGATACTTTTTTCGGGTTATCGATGACGGAGGTCATCAGCGCCGCCATGAATTCCACGGGATAATAGTATTTTAAATACGCCGTCTGGTAAGCCACTACCGCATAACATGCCGCATGGGACTTGTTAAACGCATACTTGGCGAAGTCCATCATCATGTCGTAGATCTGTCCTGCGGTCTGCTCATCAATGCCGTTGGCAATACAGCCGGGGACATTCTCCTCCGGATTACCGTAGATGAAGTTTGCCCGCTCTTTTTCCATGACAGCCTGCTTCTTTTTACTCATGGCACGGCGTACCAGATCGCTTCGGCCCAAAGTATATCCCGCCAGGTCGCGAACGATCTGCATTACCTGCTCCTGGTATACGATGCAGCCGTAGGTGGGCTTTAAGATCGGCTCCAGCTGCGGGCAGGCATAGGTGACGGCATCCGGATGGTTCTTACCCTGAATATACTTCGGGATAAAGTCCATAGGGCCGGGACGGTACAGGGAGATACCTGCCACCACATCCTCCAGATTCTGGGGACGCAGTTCCTTCATGAAGCTCTTCATCCCCCCACTTTCCAGCTGAAACACGCCTTCCGTTCTGCCGGTGCCGATGGAAGCCAGTACTTTCGGGTCATTATAGTCGATGGCATCCACATCAATGTGTCTGCCGGTGGTATTTTCAATGAACTGAACCGCATCATGGATCACGGTCAGGGTACGTAACCCCAGGAAATCCATTTTCAGAAGTCCCAGCTCTTCCAGTGTTGTCATGGTGAACTGGGTGACGATGGAACCATCGGAGCCCCGGGACAGGGGCACAAATTCATCCGCCGACTTCTGACAGATGACTACGCCCGCCGCGTGCATGGAGGTATGTCTGGGTAATCCCTCCAGTCGTTTACACATATCGATCAGGTGATGTACCTGTTCATCCTCCTGATAGAGCTTACGGAATTCCGGGTTCATCTCCAGTGCTTTATTTAATGTAATGTTCAGTTCATTGGGCACCATTTTGGCAATGGAATCCACGAAAGCATAGGGCAGATCCATGACTCGTCCCACATCGCGGATGACACCTTTCGCCGCCAGGGTACCGAAGGTGACGATCTGCACCACCTTGTCGTTACCGTATTTTCTGCCTACATAATCGATGACCTCCTGTCTCCGTTCAAAGCAGAAATCCACGTCAATATCAGGCATGGAAACACGTTCCGGGTTCAGGAACCGTTCAAACAGCAGATTATAATGGATCGGATCGATGTTGGTGATCTTCAGGCAATATGCCACGATACTTCCCGCCGCGGAGCCTCGTCCCGGTCCCACGGGGATCCCGTGCTCCTTGGCATAATTGATGAAATCCCATACGATCAGGAAGTAGTCCACATATCCCATTCTCTGAATAACACCCAGCTCATAATCCAGGCGCTCCCGGAGAGTCTGTCCGGTCTCTCCGGCGGGCTGATTGCCGTCACCGTAGCGTTCCGCCAGTCCGTCATCGCAAAGCTTATTCAAGTAGCTCCAGGAATCATACCCCTCCGGCACATCGTATTTCGGCAGCTTTGTCACGCCGAATTCAATCTCCACGTTACAGCGGTCCGCGATCCTCTGGGTATTCTCCACTGCCTCCCAGGCATAGGGGAACAGTCCCTTCATTTCCTCTTCGCTCTTGACATAATACTGCCCGCCCTCGTAGCGCATACGATCCTCGTCCGCCAGCTTTTTGCCCGTCTGCAGGCACAGCAGGATGTCATGAGGGATCGCATCCTCGGCATAGGTATAGTGCACATCGTTGGTGGTCACCAAGGGAATGTCCAGCTCTCTGCTCATCTGGAGCAGTTCCATATTTACCGTGCGCTGTTCCGGGATGCCGTGATCCTGTAATTCCAGAAAATAATTGCCCTTGCCAAAGCATGCCTCATACTTACGGGCTGCCATTCTCGCCTCTTCTTTCATGCCCTTTAAAATAAACCGGGGCACTTCTCCCGCAAGACAGGCAGACAGCGCAATGATACCCTCATGGAACTCCTGCAGTACTTCCATATCCACACGGGGTTTATAATAATAGCCTTCGGTAAAACCGCGGCTGACGATCTTCATCAAGTTCGCATAGCCGGTATTGTTCTCCGCCAACAGCACCAGATGATGGTAACGGTCCTCACCGCCGGTCAATTCCTTGTCAAAACGGGAATTGGGCGCCACGTACACCTCACAGCCCAGGATCGGCTTGATCCCCGCTTCTCTGGCTGCACGGTAAAAATCGATCACACCGTACATAACACCATGGTCGGTGATCGCCGCGCTGTTCATGCCCAGTTCCTTGACTCTGGCTACATATTCTTTAATCTTATTGGATCCGTCCAGCAGAGAATATTCTGTATGGACATGAAGATGGGTAAACGCCATTTTGCTGTTCCCTTTCTAGTGCCTTTCTAGTACAGTTCTTTTGCTTTTTTCACACATTCCTCGTAGGCCGGTCCTGCCTGTTCCCTGTGATAACCCGGAGCAAGCATCGCCGCAAAATACAGGTTCTCCAGTGTCTCTTCCTGTGCCGCTGTGGGATGGGAAGGCACCACAACACGGGTGCTCCATACTAACATACAGCCGGTATACTCCACCATGAAAAATATGGGCTCCATATTTTTCTCCATGCGGCTGTTCAATGTCAGTTTATCTTCACCGGAGATCTCTTCCAGCTTTTTGATATGAGAAGGCTGCGGTTCCTCTACACTGCCGTCCGGCAGGATCACGCACTCGCAAGGCTCCATATCTTCCCTGTGTGTATTGATATATTCCATGACAGTCATTCTCACACCTCCTTTGTTCTATCTGTCAGTCTGTTATTCTTCCGCCCGGATCGCCCAGCGCATTTTCGTGGAACGGGCTCTTCCGTTCTGCGCGCATTCCTCCGCGGAAGGGCGGATCACATCCTTGGCATAGTCTTCGTAGATACCGTTGCGGCAGCCTTCCCGCAATGCCTGCTTCACCAGCTTGTCCTCACCGGAATGGAACGTCAGGATGGCGACTCTTCCACCGGGTTTTAAGGCTCCCGGCAGCTTTTCCATGAATTCATACAATACTTCAAATTCACGGTTCACATCAATACGCAGAGCCTGGAACGTTCTCTGACAGGTCTTCTTGATTGTATCTTTTTTCTCCTTTTCCGGGAGGAAATCCAGTGTCTTCTCGATCACTTCTCTGAGCTTCGTCGTGGTGTCGATCCGGTGTCCCTTACGGATCTCATCGGTGATTGCCTTCGCCAGTTCCTCGCAGTAGGGCTCATCGGAATTCTCATAGAGCATTCCCGCCAGTTCTTCCCTGCTGATCGTATCTAAGCGCTCGGCCGCACTGATACCCTGTGTCTGATCCAGTCGCAGGTCTAGGGGGCCGTCCACCTTAAAAGAAAAGCCTCTCTCCGGATTATCGATCTGCATGGAGGATACTCCCAGATCCGCCAGGATAAAATCAAATCCACCGGCCTCTTTTGCAATTTCATCTATGGTACAGAAATTCTGCAATTTGATCGTCAGAATATCCTCTCCATATCCGGCCTCTGCCAGACGTTTTCTCGTCTTGGCAGATTCTTCCGGATCCACATCTGTGGCATAGATGTGACCACGGCCCTGTAACTGTTCCAGCATAGCCTTCGTATGTCCGCCGTACCCCAGCGTCGCGTCAAATCCGGTCTCTCCCGGCTGGATCTTCAAAAAATCCAGGATCTCCTGTACCATAATGGATCTATGCATGCCTGCGGGAGTATTGCCCTTGCTGATGACATGGGCTATGGTATCCCCGTATTTTTCCGGCTGTAATTCTTTATATTTTTCCTCGTATTTTTTAGGATATTTTCCCTTATACCGCACTCTGCGCTTATGGGGTGTCTGTTCCTGATCCATTCCTATGATTACCTCATTCCAAATTAGTATAGTGTCGGAGTTAAAAGCGCAGGCACCCTCGCCGATACCTGCGCTTCCTCTTTTTCTTTTCTCTTCCTTTTTCCGTTTCCTTTTATCCTTTTGGATGATGTCTTTTATTATAATGCTCTCTTGATCGCTGCCATCAATTCATCATAGGTCTCATATGCCGGCAACTCGGGATGATCCTTTTTGATCTGCTCAGTACTCTTGAACAAAAAGCCTGCCTTGCTGGCCTGGATCATGCCCAGATCGTTATGGCTGTCGCCGCTGGCGATGGTCTGGAAGCCGATGGACTGCAAAGCCTTCACCGTTGTATATTTGGAGTTCTCCACACGCATCTTAAATCCGGTGATCTCTCCGTTCTCGGCTACTTCCAGTGAATTACAGAAAATGGTCGGATAACCTAATTTTTTCATCAGAGGACCGGCAAACTGTGAAAAGGTATCGCTGATGATGATGACCTGGGTAATAGAGCGCAGCTCGTCTAAGAATTCCTTCGCGCCCGGGATCGGGTCGATCTTCGCGATCGTATCCTGAATTTCCTTTAAACCCAGACCGTGCTCCTTCAGTATCCCAATTCTCCATTTCATTAATTTATCGTAATCCGGCTCGTCTCTGGTGGTTCTCTTAAGCTCCGGGATCCCGCTGGCCTCCGCAAATGCGATCCAGATCTCCGGTACCAGTACTCCTTCCAGATCCAGGCATACAATATTCATATCCATCCTTGTGTCCTCCCAGTAAATGCAAATGTATTTGCGAAAAGTATACCCTATTTTACTGCTTCGTGCAACCATTTACTTTCTTGGCACTTTCCTTGGCATTTTTTGAAATTTGCTTGTAATTTTTACTTTTTCTTTCTTATTTTTGTGACATTTTCACTGTTTACTTTGTTCTATATGTGCTATAATACACATAGTGCAAAAAGAACTTCCGACAAGCTCTCATCTACACCAAACCAACGTAGAGATAGAGGAGGCAATTGTTATGTTGACATTAAAAGCTGAGAAAAGAAATCCTGATGAAAAGGCAAAGAAATTAAGAAGAGACGGTTTTATCACCGGTGTCCTGTACGGCAAAGAGATGAAGGAAAACGTATCCTTGAAATTCACAGAGAAGGATGCAGCTGCTTTCATTAAAAACGCAAAAGAAGGTACGCAGGCTTATCTGGAACTGGACGGCAAAAATGTAGATGTTCTGGTGAAAAATATTGATTTCGATCCTCTGACAAAGAAATATATGGCTCTGGACTTCCAGGCTCTGGTAGCCGGTGAAGTCGTATCTGCGACGGTTCCTATTGTATATCTGAATGAGGACAAGGTACAGGGTATCTTTGAAGCAGAGTTGTCCGAAGTGCATTACAAGGCTGATCCCGCACATCTGTTGGAGCCCATTGAGATTGATCTCGCTGCACTGCCTCAGACGACCAAGACCATGTATGTGAAAGACCTGAAGCTGGAGGAGAAGGGCGTCCATGTCACAACCTCCGGTGAGCAGCAGCTGTTCCATATCGGTGCATACGGTCAGGAAGAGACTGACGAGGACGAAGCTGCCGATGAGACGAAATAACCCACTGCAGCGATCATTGATTGTTCCTTGAATACCACCCGGGGAGTTTGATGATATACTCCCTTCCGGGTGGGTATTATGCATTTCTTACTAACTTGAAAGTTACGCGAGCAATGAGCCGCGCATAGGCATAAGTAAAGACAGCGATGGGCGCTTGCGCACAAATCGCTGTCTTTACTTATGCCGTGATGCGGCGAATGCCGCGATATGAAATAAGATTGGCAGCGCCTTTTGCGACACATTTATGAATTGATGCATGTCTCGTAACGTAGGGTTGCCGCAAACCCCACGAACGCCCACGGCGAACGGAATGTCCTTCCTCGATGTGAGGTCTCCCGGTGGGAATTATCTTGCGAAAAGTGAGTAGCGGTTCTAATCCGTACGGGCACGGCTCCAGTTGCCATCCATGGCAACATCCGGATGCCTTGAACGTCCTGTTCGCTCCACCCTGTCTTTCAACACTTTTCGAGAAAATATCACCACCTCCCGACAAACATCTTCGGAAGGACATTCCGTCCACCGTGGGCGTTCTGTTTACTGATTCCACTAAAATCCATCGAATAACAGGAAATAGTGGAATTATTGTTTTGGGAGTAAATAATTTCCTCCATAATTGCAGAAAAGATCTAAAACAGAGGAATTGCTTCTTTTATAGAACTTTTTTCTATTCATTTTCCACCATTTTCATTAGTTTAAGGCTGTTTTAGAGGAAAACAGTAGCCCCAATGCGGGCTACGGGGATTCGTCACATCCGCAATGAGCCACGCTATTCATAAGATTGCCAGCAAAAGGCGCTGTCAATCTTATTTCATATCGCGGCGTTCGCCGCATCACAGCATAAGTAAAGACAGCGATTTGTGCGCAAGCGCCCATCGCTGTCCTTACTTATGCCTATGCGCGGCTCATTGCTCGCGTAAACTCTCAATTTAGTAAGAGAAGTATATTACTGCTCAGGCAGTAATATACTTCTTAACTGTCGCTCCACTTACAAGTACTTCTTTAACAGATCCACCTTGTCCAGTTTCTCCCAGGGCAGATCCACATCGGTACGTCCAAAGTGACCGTAGGAAGCGGTCTGCTTGTAGATAGGTCTGCGCAGATCCAGCATCTTGATGATGCCTGCGGGTCTTAAGTCAAAGTTCTCACGGATGATCTCTACCAGCTTGTCATCGTGCAGTTTGCCGGTGCCGAAGGTATCTACCATGATGGAGGTAGGCTGTGCTACACCGATAGCGTAAGACAGCTGAATTTCACACTTCTCAGCCAGGCCTGCCGCTACGATGTTCTTCGCAACGTAACGAGCGGCGTAAGCGGCACTTCTGTCCACCTTGGTGCAGTCCTTGCCGGAGAAAGCTCCGCCGCCGTGACGTGCATATCCGCCGTAGGTGTCTACGATGATCTTACGACCGGTCAGTCCGCTGTCGCCGTTAGGTCCGCCGATCACGAAACGTCCGGTAGGATTGATGAAGAACTTGGTGTCTGCATCGATCATGTCTGCGGGCAGAACGGGATCGAATACATATTTCTTGATATCCTCATGAATCTGTTCCTGTGATACATGCTCGTCATGCTGGGTAGACAGAACGACAGCTTCCAGACGGACAGGCTTGCCATTCTCATCATATTCTACGGATACCTGGCTCTTGCCGTCGGGTCTTAAATAAGATAATGTTCCGTCCTTACGCACCTTGGTCAGCTGTCTGGTCAGCTTGTGTGCCAGGGAGATGGGATACGGCATATATTCCGGAGTCTCATCGGTAGCGAAACCGAACATCATGCCCTGGTCTCCTGCACCGATCGCATCCAGCTGCTCGTCAGTCATATGGCTCTCTCTTGCTTCCAGTGCCTTGTCTACGCCCATAGCAATATCGGCGGATTGCTTGTCCAGAGACACCATAACGGCACAGGTATTGCCATCGAATCCCTTCTCGGAAGAGTCGTAACCGATCTCGGTCACAGTCTTACGAACGATAGCGGGAATATCAATGTTAGCCTTGGTCGTGATCTCACCCATTACCAGTACGAAACCGGTGTTGGTACAGGTCTCACATGCTACACGGCTGAACGGATCCTGCTCCATCAGTGCATCCAGCACCGCATCGGATACAGCATCACAGATTTTATCGGGATGTCCTTCGGTTACAGACTCCGATGTAAATAAACGTTTTTCCATTTGTCCTCCATTCTGCTTCCCTATGGGAAGAGGGTCTAGTGTATAAGTTACTAAAGTCCTATCATTCATATCTTCATTTGCAAAATCGCATCTTCGATGCTTTCCTTTTGCTCATTGAGACTATTTCATGGTTCTGAATGATACAAAAAAGTCCGCTTTACTAAGCGGACTGATTTAACGATTGATCAAATCCTCTTATTGTTCGACAATTGCTCGCTCAGGTGGGCACCTTCCGCATTCTGCGGGGTTGCCGTGGCTTCATCGATCCTATGTATCTCCACCACTCTGAATAAGGGAAAGTCTATATGAACTTTTCTACGTAGGCTAGCTTACTATGAGATGCCCTATTTGTCAACAGACATTTTTTCTCAGTTGTAGCACTCGTTCAGTTGTAGCATCAGCGATCCCGACAGGATCAACCGATCTTTAATTTGAACTTCTGTAAATCTCTCTCGGTTTCGACCAACTCGATCTGCGCTCCCAGTCCCTGTAATTTCAGATGGAAGTCTTCGTAGCCTCTCTCGATATAACGGATATCATCCACGGTGGAAAAGCCTTCCGCAGACATTGCTGCCAGTACCAGTGCAGCACCTGCCCGCAGATCCGGTGCGGAAATATTCGCTCCGGTATATCTGGATACACCGTCAATGATGGCAGTATTGCCCTCTACTTTGATATTGGCTCCCATACGGGTCAGTTCATCTACATATTTGAACCGGTTCTCGAAAATACTCTCGGTCACGATGCTGGTCCCCTTGGACAGTCCCAGTGCCACGGTGATCTGCGGCTGCATATCTGTGGGGAATCCCGGATAGGGCAGAGTCTTCACCTGGGTATGCTGCAGAGGCTTGGATGCCACCACGCGGATACAGTCATCCGCCTCCTCTACTTCACAGCCGATCTCCAACAGCTTTGCCGTAATGGACTCCAGATGCTTGGGAATCACATTTTTCACCGTTACATCGCCCTTGGTCACCGCTGCCGCGAACATAAATGTGCCCGCCTCGATCTGGTCAGGGATCACGGCATACTCGGTACCGTGCAGATGGGATACACCCTTGATACGGATCACATCCGTACCGGCGCCCTTGATGTTGGCCCCCATACTGTTCAAAAAGTTCGCCAGGTCTACCACATGGGGTTCCTTCGCTGAATTCTCGATAATGGTGGTGCCTTCTGCCATTACAGCGGCCATCATGATATTGATGGTAGCACCAACGCTGACCACATCCATATAGATATGGCTGCCGCGAAGATGCTCCGCATGGGTCTTGATCAGTCCATGCTCAATCTTCACCTCCGCACCCAGGGCACGGAATCCCTTGATGTGCTGGTCAATGGCACGACAGCCGATATCACATCCGCCGGGAAGTGCCACTTCCGCATGCTTGTATTTGCCAAGCAGAGCACCGATCAGATAATAGGACGCTCTGATCTTCTTGATATTTTCATCTTCTACTACAAGTTCACTGATATTGGATGCATTGAGGGTCACCTTATGGCGATCGGTACGCTTTACAATCACACCAATGTTCTCCATAGCGCACAAAAGTACGTTCGTGTCTCTTACATCCGGCATATTTTCTATATAAACAGTCTCATCCGTCATTACGGAAGCAGCAAGAATAGGAAGTGCCGCATTCTTAGCACCTCCTATTTCCACTTCTCCGACTAATGGATTACCGCCTTTGATTGCGTATTGTTCCATTGTTCTTACCTCTGTTATTCTCAGATCAGAAATAACCTTCTTAAGCACTTATACCACATTTTGGGGAATTTGTAAATACAACACCCTAATTCAGGTACTTGAGCGGGTTCACCTGGCTGCCGTTAATCAGAATCTCAAAATGAAGATGAGGTCCCGTACTGATACCGGTATTTCCGCTGAGTGCGATACGTTCTCCCTGTTTTACCGTCTGCCCTGCCTTTACCAGTACCTTGCTTAAATGACCGTATCTGGTCTGTCTGCCGTCCTCATGGTTAATGTAGACACAATAACCGTATCCGCTTCCCCATCCGGCTTTCGCAACGGTTCCGCCGCAGGATGCAAATACCGCAGTTCCGGTAGGAACCGACCAGTCTACTCCCTTATGATAGCTGCTGGCACCCTTGGTAGGCGACTTTCTGCGTCCGAATCCGGACGACTGACGTCCGCCGGAGATCGGCTTGATATAGGTGGGAGGAATCTTGGTTCCCCGTTCTACGATCTTCGGAACCGCCTCCATAACAACCTCTTCCTTCAGAATATCCCTGGTCACCTCTCTGTCATTCAGATAGGATACGTCTGCCACCACGCGACGGAAGCCCGCGGAAGGCTGCTGTAAGATCTTGGTCTGTGTCGTATACCAGGAATCGTTATCCACATAGATTACATCTGCATCGTAGATTTCTTCGTAGTAATTCTGTTCCATGCGCTCCACGGACAGCTCGGGCTCCGGCACGGTAATGATCAGCTTGTCTCCCACACGGATCGTGGAATTCTCATCCGTCAGCGTCTCACTGTTCATGGCAATGATCTGGTCAATGGGAATATTGACTTTGATAGAGATCTCAGACAGGGTATCTCCGCTGACAACTTCGTATTCTCCGGGAGTCTCCTGATCCTTGATCACATCTTCGATGGCCTGGTCTAACGGTGTCAGCATGCTTTCCGGCAGATAGGTCTCTACAATCTCTACCTTTTCCGCAAAATCCATGGTCATCAGACCCAGATCATAATCTCCGAAATCTTTTTCGCCCTGTTCCTCTGCCTGGGCACCTGCCTGATTCAGTGCGATCTGTACGCCTCCCGCATAGATAGCTTCTGCCTTCTGCTCTTCCTGCGCTGTCAATTCCTGCTTATTTACCACCTCGGTGGTCAGCACATTGAATTCTTTCTGCGCGTCGTGGGTCAGTTCCACACTGAATTTATCTTCGGTGTCGTATTTGTCCACCGCTGCCTGCAGCAGGGAAGTAACCTCTTCCACGCTGGCAAGGTTGACCATATATTCATTTACTTTCATGGTGTAGGATCTGTGGGAAGTCTCACGGATGCTGTTCTCCAGCTCCCGTTCCATGGCTGCCAGCATGCTGTCCTCATTGTCCAACGTACCCCACAGCACTTCCTCACCGACCATTGTCAGATCTGCATCCATAAACAGAATGTCATCGCTTCCGGATGCTATATTTCTCCTGGCTTCCTGTAAAAGCTGTTCTGCTCTGTCAGCCTCTCCGACCGTTCCGATCTCGTTGCCGTTCAAGAATACATGGAAATAATTCTCTCCGGTCTTTTCAAACGCTGCGTACCCTTTCAGGAAAAACAGGCTCACAAAAAGTGTGGCAAGCGTCGTTTTCACATATGTATATTTTACTCTTTTAGAGTAAGATGTCAGTTTCTTCATGAATTCCTTCTCGATCTATGGTATCTATCAACAGTATACAGTATGTCTCAACCGGACTTCCTATATACCTTTCTTACTGTAATAACTTTGTAACATATTGATTCTATCAGCATTTCTATACCTTGTAAAGAAAGAATGTACGTTCGATTTTTCTGTTTTCTTTCCGACTGATTTATGCTATACTTAAGATGTTTACTGATATTTTGGAAAGGAGTCTCCCATGCAGGATGCGATCATTTTTCATATTGATGTGAATTCCGCCTTTTTAAGCTGGACCGCCCTGCACAGGCTTGAGCATGGAGATCCGGTGGATCTGCGCACGATTCCGGCCATTGTTGGCGGCGACACTGCCACCAGACATGGTGTGGTACTGGCAAAATCCATACCTGCCAAGGCCTACGGTATCACTACCGGCGAACCGGTCGTGAATGCCCTGCGCAAGTGTCCCCATCTCGTAATGGCATCTCCGGACCACAATATGTACCGCACAAAAAGCCAGCTGCTCATGGAACACCTGTCGAATATCTGCCCGGACATCGAGCAGGTCAGCATAGATGAATGCTATATGGACTATACTCCCATTGCGGCAAACTACGCCTCTCCTTGTGAGGCCGCTGCCTACATCCGGCATTCTGTCTTCGAAAAATTCAAGTTCACAGTAAATGTGGGAATCTCGGACCGAAAGGTCCTTGCGAAAATGGCGTCTGATTTTCAGAAGCCCAATAAGACACACACGTTGTATCATAGTGAAATTGCGCAGAAAATGTGGCCTCTGCCCGTCTCTACCCTGTTCACCTGTGGGCGTTCCAGTGCGGAGACCCTTCGTAAGCTGGGCATTCTCACCATCGGGGATCTGGCGCATACCGATCCTGCCATCTTAGAAGCACATTTAAAAAGCCACGGCCGCAGTCTGTGGCAATATGCCAACGGCATCGATGAATCCACGGTAGTCACAGAGCCTTCCCGGGCAAAAGGTATCGGCAACTCCACTACATTAAGCTGTGATGCCCTGACGCGGGAGGATGCCTGCAAAGTACTACTGTCCCTGTGTGAATCCGTAGGCAGGCGCTTACGTGCTTCCCACCAGCTGGCGGGACAGATCTGTACAGAGATCCGCTACAATGATTTCCGGAATGTATCCCACCAGATGCCTCTGGATACTCCCACAGCTTCGGTGAATCTCCTGTACGAGGATGCCTGTGCACTTTTTGACGAACTATGGGATTCCTCTCCTATACGGCTCTTAGGCGTCCGGACCTCGAAGCTGGTACCGGAGGACGAACCGATCCAGTTGAGTCTCTTTGACTTTGCCGCACCCCGCTCCGAGAAGCAGCAAAAGCTGGACGCCGCTCTGGACGATATCCGTACAAAATACGGCAAAGATGCCATCAAAAGAGGGCGTTTTTTATAATCTCATTCTATAATCTAACGCTGTGTGGTAACGAGCATCGTAACTACCGCTTTTCCACCACCGATATTACGATAGACATGTCTTCTGTCACTGGCAAAATAGAGAGAGCTTCCTGTCTTCACGCGGAAGCTCTTATCTTCCAGATACAGTTCCACTTCCCCGGATACCACAGTCAGGTATTCCCAGGTATTTTCCCCGTGGGATTCGCTCTCCATCTGCGCACCCGGCGCCACTTCTCCCTGATAGATTTCAAAGTTCCTGCCCGCATCGTAGGGTAGCATCACATAGATCCGGTACTCGCCTTCCTTTACCCGAAAAACCGGTGCCTCCTCTAAAGAAGGCATTACCATGAATTCCTGTCTGTCGTAGATCAGCTGCTCGAAGGGTACCTTTAATCCATCCACGATCTTGCCGATGGTGGATACCGTAGGATTCGACACTCCTCTTTCAATCTGCCCCAGCATACTCTTGCTTACCCCGGTGCGCTCCGCCAGCATATCCAGACTCATATTTTTGGATTTGCGGATCCTCTTTAAATTAAATGCAATATTTTTGTCTAACTGTGTCATATGCTTCACCCGGACTTTCCTGATAAAAGAACAAAAAAAGCATCAGACTCCCGTCTGATGCTACTTCTTTGTAGTATATAGTAATGTCAGTATTGTGTTTTTTATTATGATACCGAACCGTGAGAAAAACGTCAAGCGCTTTTTCCCGTTTCTTTATTGTTTTCTTTATTGTTTCCTTATTGTTTTTTCACGCTGTAACCGAAAGTTCCCAGCTGTTCCCCGCAGGCGAAATAGGTGCCGTGGGAATAAATGATGGGCTCTGCCTGCTCCAGGTGGAACTTATGCTTCTCGTCCATATATTTTTCATCGGCATGCACTGCCACAACATCCGCCAAAAACATATCATGGGATCCGAGCGGCTTAATCTCGCGGACCTTACACTCGATATTCACCGGGCTCTCGCCGATCATCGGTGCCTTCACTACTGACGCAGGAATTGCCGTAAGTCCCATCTCTTTGAATTTGTCCACATCGCGGCCGCTCTTGACACCACAGTAATCCGTCGCAAAGGTCAGTTCCTTCGTAGTCAGATTAATGACAAACTCCCCGGTTTCCTTTAAGATCGGATAGGAGTATCTCTCCGGTCGCACGGAGATAGATACCATCGGTGGATTGGTGCACACTGTTCCGACCCATGCCAATGTAATGATGTTGGGATGCCCCTCTGCGTCTGCCAGACTCACCATGACCACCGGGAGCGGATATAACATGTTCCCCGGCTTCCAAAGTTCTTTGCTCATAGCTAACCTCGTTTCCGTATTTCCTAGAAGATATGAAGAATACTCAATACATGCAGGACAATATCTGCCGCAGCCACCAACAGTGCAGCGATCGATACTCCCAGCACACCGTTCAGTCTGCCCCCAAGGCAGGACGTAACCTTCTTAGCGATCGCCTCGGTCTGTTTCTCGTTCTCTTCCACTACGGCAGCCTGTACATTGCGATATACCTTTACGCATTCCTTGTGCACATTTTCCTCGGTAGCATTTAACTTCTCATCCAAATGCTTCTGCAGTTCATCCAGTGCCTCGGTGCTCTGCTTAAGTTCCTCCAGCTTGGCAGTGTAGCGCTGTCCCAGTTCTTCCAGCTTGTCCGCATTCTCCTGCTGAAGCTTCTCAATAACAGCTATGCTCTCTTCGGATAACTTCTTCACTTCCGGAGCGATGGTCTCGGACATCAGCTTCTCCATCTCATGATTGATCGCCTTTAATTCTTTATTGACCTGCTGCATCTGTGCCAGGCATTCATCGTATTCGCGCAGCTGACTCTTCAGTTGATCCATCTCTTCGGCATCCGCTGCGGAATTGGCTCTGATCATTTCCTGCGCATTCAACTTTTGTGCAAGTTTATCCATAAAAGTATCCATCCATCTTCCTCCAAACATATTTTGTCCCTCATGTGAACTGTTTTCCTTTTCAACTGCTCCTATTTTATCATGTTTATTCTCCGGTTACAACCAAAACCCCATGAATACTGTATTTCTTACACCTGCACATTTTTATGCAATTTGTACAGTTTCTTTTTGGCTTTCTGTGCTTTTTCGTAAAATTCACCAAGCTTTCACATTGTGTTCATATTTTGTTCATAATTGGTTGGTATACTTTAAATACAGTCAAGGAAGAGATAAGGCTTCCGGATAACAAAGCATATAAGATAAATTTTTTCATAATAGCCCAGGCACCGAGAGGTGTCTGGGCACTCCTCATTTTATGGGAGTTTATCTAAAAAAGCCTTCCCGATTAGGAAAGCTCTTTTAGATGTTCATGCGTTCTGTCTTTTTTCTTCTTCCTGCTTTTTGCTGATTGCTAAAATCTCTTCATTCAGAGACAGCATCCGTGCATCCAGATCGGATACCATCCGCGCACATTCCACCAGCTCATTCTTAATGTTCTCCGGCGCATCGCCTTCGAACTTATAATGAATCTTGTGCTCCAGGCTCGCCCAGAAATCCATGGCTACCGTACGGATCTGAATCTCTACTTTCGTATCCACCGTGCGATCCGACAGGTACACCGGAATACTGACGATCATGTGGTAGCTTTTGTAACCGCTTGCCTTGGGATAGGTGATGTAATCCTTCACTGCGATCACCCGGATATCCTTCTGATCCCGGATCATATCCGCGATACGATAGATATCGGAAGTGAAGGAACAGATGATACGGATGCCCGCGATATCGTTTATGTATTTTACCATATTGTCTATGGTGGATTCCTGTCCGTAACGCTTCAGCTTTTTAACAATACTCTCCGGAGTCTTGATCCGCGCCTTGATATGTTCAATAGGATTATACTGGTGTACATGCTGAAATTCATCGTTCAGGATCTGCATCTTCGTCTCCATCTGACGCAGTGCCGCACTGTATACCAGCGTAACCTCCTTCCAGCTGTCGATTCCGTCCCCGTTCTCTACTTTAAACTCCATATTACCTCTCAATCTTCTCTGTCATTGCATAAAAGCATGATTCCCCACTACTTAATTAAAATTATACCATATCTTCTGTCAAAAATGTATGATTTTAACAAAACCTTTATTATTTTTTAAGATTGATTAGGCACTTTTATTGTATTATAATGAGGAATAATTCGTACTAAAATAATATGCAACGATATGCAAGGAGATCTCTTATGTTTCGTATGTGGGCAAAAATCATTAAAAGCAATCATATTCTGAAGGATATCTGCCTGGAAGATGGCAGTGCTGACACCCGTACGCATAAGGTCTTCCATACTCTGAACGAGGTCTGTCATAAGTTCGACCTCGCCACCCCCATCTGGCTGGATATAAATATTTCGGATTTCAAGCGTTATAATAAGACCCGCTTTACCCGGGACAGTTTCATCGAAGCCATCGATTTTGATTATCTGGAAATTCAGATCATCGAGGAAGATTGATACTTTTTTCCCAAAACACAGGATCCATATTGACTTTTCTCATCTTCTGCGCTACTATTTGCTTTACAAGATGTAGTTTTTAAAACTATGTGTGATTGTCTCTAATAATACATCTTGTCATTTTTAGAATAGTAGTTGAGATCACAGGATAAAATAATCCTGAATATATCAGATTCACAGGCGGCTCACACCGCAGGAAAAGGAGGAGTTATTATGCAGATCACAATAAGAGAACCCGGCAGTGCCATTACACATTTCATTGCCATGATGATGGCAGTCTTCGCAGCTGTACCTCTGTTGATAAAAGCAGGAATTCAGTCCGGTCAGGAGAATCTTTTGGCGATGGCGATCTTCATGGGAAGTATGATCCTGTTGTACGGCGCCAGTGCCACTTATCATTCCGTAGACCTCACCGGAAGAAGCCTCCGCATCTTCCGCAAATTAGACCATATGATGATCTTCGTACTGATCGCCGGATCCTATACTCCGGTATGTCTGATCGTACTGGGTGGAAAACTGGGTTATACCCTGCTTGCCCTCGTGTGGGGAATTGCTGCTGTCGGTATGCTCGTGAAAGCTTGTTGGATCACCTGTCCCAAATGGTTTTCTTCCATTATTTACATCGCCATGGGCTGGGTATGCGTGCTGGTCTTCGGTCCTCTGTTAAACACGCTGTCTACACCCGCATTTCTGTGGCTGCTGGCAGGAGGTATCATTTATACCGTCGGTGGAGTGATCTATGCACTGAAGCTTCCAATCTTCAACTCGAAGCATAAATCCTTTGGCTCCCACGAAGTGTTCCATTTGTTTGTCATGGGCGGAAGTATCTGCCACTTTATCTTCATGTATCTGTATGTCGCATGATCTCAGGAATGTGACTTCTATACAAAAAAGAAGGCCGTATGGTGTTTCACCATACGGTCTTCTAAGTTTTATTTATTCTTCGTATCCGTTGGGATTGTTCTTCTGCCATCTCCAGGAATCTTCACACATTTCCTTGATGCCGTTCTCAGCTTTCCAGCCGAGCTCCTTCTCTGCCAGAGAAGCATCGGAATAGCAGGTAGCGATATCGCCTGCACGACGGGGCTTGATCACATAGGGAATCTTCACACCGGTAGCTGCTTCAAAGTTCTTCACAATATCCAGAACGCTGTATCCTACGCCGGTTCCCAGGTTATAGATCTTCAGTCCCGCATTCTCTTCGATCTTCTTCAGAGCCTTCACATGACCCTTTGCCAGGTCTACTACATGAATGTAATCACGCACGCCGGTTCCGTCGGGGGTATCATAATCATCACCGAAGACACCCAACTCTTTCAGCTTGCCAACTGCCACCTGTGTGATGTAAGGCATCAGGTTGTTGGGAATACCGTTGGGGTTCTCACCGATGGTACCGCTCTTGTGTGCTCCGATCGGGTTGAAGTAACGAAGCAGGATCACGTTCCATTCGGGATCTGCCTTCTGAATGTCGGTCAGGATCTGCTCCAGCATGGATTTGGTCCAGCCGTAAGGGTTGGTGCACTGTCCCTTGGGGCATTCCTCTGTGATGGGAACAAATGCAGGATTGCCATATACGGTAGCACTGGAAGAGAAGATGATGCTCTTCACGCCGTGTTTTCTCATAACATCTACCAGAGTCAACGTACCTGCAATATTGTTCTCGTAATATTCCCAGGGCTTCTGTACGGACTCGCCGACTGCCTTCAGTCCTGCAAAATGGATGACTGCATCGATCTGCTCCTTGCTAAAGATCTCCTCCAGCGCTTCACGATCCAGAATGTCTGCCTTATAAAAAGGAACCTTTTTGCCGGTGATGGCTTCTACTCTGGGGATCACTTTCTCACTTGCATTGCAGAGATTATCCAATACAACAACATCATAGCCTGCCTGCTGTAATTCCACTACGGTATGACTGCCGATGAATCCGGCACCACCTGTTACCAAAATTCT